>C687J26660_1000412_pt1 | contig 14095 bp, 14 predicted proteins | sample RifOxyA3_FD_26660 | JGI IMG/M metagenome (IMG submission 26660)
CGCCGACCGGTCGCTGATCACGGTCAAAAACCAGGGGGGGCGCTTTCTTAGGCTAGCCGACAAACTGCTGATCTATTCGCCTGCCGCCAATCGCCCGGTCAAGCTTTCCGGTCGGGTCTTTGAGCGGTCATTTATGGGTTCCGCTTTTAGCTTTGCCGACCTGATGCTGACGCCGTCATTTTCGGGGAGCTATACAGGACAGGCGGTGACCAGCGAAACGATCGGGATTGTTGTTCCCCAGGGGACGGGGGAGGCGGTTGAAAAGCGCGATTGTATAGTTGTCCAGATCGCTTCGCGGATGGGGCCCCTGGCATACCGGAGGGAGATCTGGATCGACCGGGAGATCAATATGGTGGTCAGGGAAAAGACCTACTCCCTTTCCGGACGGCATCTTAAGACGATCGAGTACGGGGATTTTCGCAAAGCTAAAAAACGTCTTTATCCCGCTTATCTCCGGGCCGAAGATCACGGACGTAGCGCTGTCAGCCTGCTTTTTGTCGATGTTGTCGAATTTGACAAGACCCTGCCGGCCGGGATTTTTAACCCATAAAACCTGAAAGGAGCGATTTGCCATGTTATCAATGACCGTTGTTCCGGGGAAAGATAAAGGGAAAGTTAAATTGTACACTTTAAGCACCTGCGTCTGGTGCAAAAAAGTAAAAAAGCTGTTAAATGAGCTGAAGGTCGCCTATGACTATGTCGATGTCGATCTTTTGGAAGAAGAGGCAAAGGCAGAAGCTAAGGAGGAGGTTGCTAAATTTAACCCGGCCTGTTCTTTTCCGACCCTGGTTTTAAATGACAAAAAATGCATAGTCGGGTTTGACGAAGGGAAGATCAACCAGGAGCTTGGCTAATGGCCGACCAGGGGAAGATCGAAGAGCTTTTTAATAAATTAAGCTCCGAGGCGGAAGCCGGCGGGTATCATCTTAATCCCGACAAGGATTTTACCAAGGAGCTGGTCAATGGCCTGCTGGTCAACGAAGAGCGCTACGGCTACCCGGCCTGTCCCTGCCGCCTGGCGAGCGGAAATAAAGCGGCTGACCTCGACATTATTTGTCCGTGCGACTATCGCGACCCCGACCTGACCGATTACGGCGCCTGCTATTGCGCTTTATACGTTTCCGACGAGGTCCTGGCCGGCAGGAAGAAGTTAGCCTCGATCCCGGAACGCCGGCTAGCTATCGAACCGCAAGCTGGATTGAAAGAAAAATCGGCGATCCTCCCGGAAAAGCTGGCTTTCCCGGTCTGGCGCTGTAAGGTTTGCGGTTATCTCTGCGCTCGCGAACAGCCGCCTGAAGTCTGCCCGATCTGCAAAGCGAAAAAAGAGCGGTTTGAGAAGTTCTTCTAAAGCTCCTCGGAAACTATGACCTGCAGTTCTTTGATCAGGGTGTTCCAATAGCGGGGAGTGCCGGTTTCGGGGAAGTTGCGGCCAAAGTCGTTCTCTTTTGATTGGGCCGCCAGCCAGGCGGCGTAATGGACGATCCTCATTCCCCGAAGGGCTGGGACCAGGCCCCAGCTTTCTTCGTCAAAGTCACGGAAAGTCTTATACCCTTTGACCAGCCAGGCGGCTTCCTTGGGAGAGTATTCCGGCTTATCGGGCAGAAGGAGCCAGAGGTCCTGGACCGCCGGACCAAGGGCGCAATCGTCAAAATCGATGATATAGATCCCTTCTCCGGGGCGGGAGATGAAATTCCCCTTATGGCAGTCACCATGGAGCAAGATCTTTTCTTCCCGGTCAAACAGCGGGTCGCTTTTACCGATCAGTTGTTCGACCGCGCTGGTTAAAGCTGGGACAAAATCAGGGAGAACAAAGCCTGTCTCCACTATGGTTTTGAGATGGTTTTTGGTCACCACTTCGGGCCGCCAGGTGAGCCGTTTTGCCTCTTTTAGCTTCTCGCCAACCTGGTGGATCTTGGCGATCAGCCGGCCGATCGTTTGCCATCCTTCCTGGTCGAACTCGTCCATTGGCCGACCCCATTTTTTGGGAAAAATGGAGAAGTGGTACGGCCCATCATTGAATAAAGTTTCCTTATTAAAGATAAGGGGGGTGATGATCGAGAGGTCATTTTCCTTTAGTTTGGCCAAAAAATCGTGTTCGGCCAGGATTGTTTCCCGGCTCCAGCGTCCTGGACGGTAGAATTTAACGATCAGTCTGGCATTATCTTCTTGTTCAAGCTCATAAACCCGGTTGATGTAACTGTTTCGCCTGATACAGACATTGGTGAGGCTCTCTCCCAGAATGGCTTCAACGCTCTTAAAGATCCGCTCCGGGGTCAGTTCATGCCAGATACTTTCCATACATCTATCTTACCAGATATATGAGGGAGTTGGAATGCAAGGAAATTTGGTATAAATACGATAAATATATGTAGGGAGAGAGAGGTTTCTAATGAAAGAAATTGTCGAGACCATCGCGATAGATTATGCCCCGCTATGGCTGTCAAATATGCATTTTGTTTTGCCGCGGCCATCGAATGTTCGCCGGTATCATCTTAAAGGGCAAAACGATAAAACTATTTACCTTGATCTTCACCCACCCGCCAAATTAAAAGATAAGCATAAAACGATCATCATCCTCCCTGGCTGCGGCGGCAACTCGATCGACATGGTCAATATTGCCAGGCGTTTCAGCCGGGACGGGTATCTGGCCTGGACGGTCGATTACGCGGTGGGGGACATTTACGGCGATGATTTTGACGATTACACCATCTCTGAACTGATCATTGAGATCAAGCTTATAATTGATTTTGTTTACGAGCACGAGCTGGTCGACAAGGAGCATCTATATATCGCCGGGCATAGTTTTGGCGGTTTTTCCTCGGTCTTATATCTGGCCAGGAGCCGCGATCAGCGGATCAGTGCGGTGATCGGCATCTGTCCGGTCTTTGACGTCGTGGAGATTGGGTTTAATCACTTTTATAAGCTGGCCGATAACTTTTCCGGCTGGGGGCGCCTGCTAAAGCTAATTGTTAAAAGGGCAAAGAACAAGCTGAAAAAGCTGGTCTTTTTTATTTGGGGAGCGACCGGCAAGCTGTTTGTCATCAAAAAGAATGGCCGGTGGATGAGGTTGACCAGGAAGTTTATGAACGATATTGTCGAAGTGAACAATCACGACGCGGTCCTGCGGGACATTGCCCGCATTGAACAGCCCTGCCTTTTTCTTTACGGAGAGAACGATCCCTGGATCAGCGTTTCGAATGTCAAAGAGGTTTATAAAGATCATTCCGCCGGGCGGAAAGCGATCGGGGTGCTGGAAAAGGAAGGGCATTTGCCGATCGATGAGCTAGGCGCGGAAGAGATCTGCGAGCGGACCATTTCCTGGCTGGAGCATAATTATCATTTAACTCCGCAAGTTACCTCTTAAGTTCTGATGTTCTTTTCATGGAGAAGGTTCGTAATCTTCAGGCAGTCCAAGCTTGGTCTTTAGTTTTTGGTTGTATTCATGCGCCATCTTTGCCGCTTCTCCCGGGGAAACCAGATGATGGGACGGCGGGGTGTCGGTCGCCATAAAACCAAGGCCAAAAACACTGCCGACTATTCCCAGGGTCAACAGGCCGATCTGGGTGTCGCCGGTGGTGAAGGCCCCGCCCAGCAGGCCCAGCACACCGATCAAACCGACAGCCGCGCCAATGCCGTACTTGGTCGAATAAAAATCAGCTTCCTCCTGGTATTTTTTCAGCGCGTTGGTGTCGTTGACCAGAGTAGCGAACTGAACGTCCGATAACTGCTGAACTCCCCCCTGGATGATCTTCCAATCAGTTACTTCAGAAGCGGTAGACGACAGATTTGTCCAGCTGGACCCGAGGATCGAGTAGTAGCCGGGGAAGTAAGTGCTGCCGGTATAGGCCGAGCCGACGGTGTGCACGCTCTTGCTTAAAAGGATATCAAGCTTTTTATTTTTATATTCTTCCTGCTCCTTGTATTTGCTTTCCAGTAATTTTTCTTTAATTTGTCCGGTATCCTTGATAAGGAGGGTGGTTGTTCCGTTGGGGGCGACATTCACAAGCTCGCTGAAAATGACCAGTCCATCCTTGACCGCCTTGACGTAATGGCTTCCCATCTCAACGCCGTATAATTCAGCCATGTCCTGTCCCTGCGATTTTTCATCCAGAAATATTTCGATCCCCTTAACTTCCGAAAAGATCTTTATTGTTCCGGTGTTGTCAGCGGCAAAAGCGGGTTGAGGTTGAAAAAAGAGACCGGCGAGGAAAAAACTAAGGACAAAAATGGATAGGAGGCGTTTTTTACGCATAATCAGGTCACTCCTTATTTCTTAGAAACCTATCAATGCCGGACAGACTTATACTCCAACCATTCTTTAGGGAGCAAGTGTTGGGCGGTTTAATTAACCCTTGAGAGCCCGCTTCTCTCTCTTGATCGCCCGTTTTTCTTTAAGGGATAATTTTGCAACCTTTTTTACGTTCTTGTTTGCGCCCTGTTCTTTGTTAGCCATGATATTTCTTCACTCCTTGTTTTGTCGAATCCGGTTTATTATACCCAACTAAATTGCGGCGGGCAAGGCGTTAATTTTTTTTGCGGTTATTTGAAATGACGGGCAAGGAAAACGGCCAGAACGGCGCCGGTTGCCGCGATCAGGGCGAGGGCGAACGGCCAGTGTATGGACAATAGTCCCGGAGAGCCCTGGACCAGCCCGGTGCTCCCCGAGGCGCTGATCAGGACCATGGCCGCGGTTTTGTCATAAATGGCGTGCATCAGGACGCAGGGGAGAATGTTACCGCTTAAAAAGAAAAGATAGGTGTAGGGAAAAGCGCCGATCGCCACGGCAATGACGGCGATAGTTGTCAGCAGGATCGGATCGCCGAGCCCAGCATTAAGGTAAATGAGATAATACGATGGGATATGCCAGAGACCCCAGACCAGGCCGGTGATGATTGTTGCCTGGAGCTTTCCTCGCTGGTCGGTAAGGGCGGGGAGGAGGTAGCCGCGCCAGCCGTATTCCTCTCCCAGGATGGCGGGGGTCATGGCGAGCGACATTGCCGCGAGGGAGATGGCAAATTCCCAACTGAACAGGGTGGAGAAGGCGTTAGGGTTGAATTTTCCCAGGCCGGTTATGACCGCGACCACGGCGACAAGCCCCAGCCAGAAGATCGGATAGAAGACGGCAAAAACCCACGACCAGAGCCCGGTGGGGCGGGTGAAGAGTTCCGCTTGTTTTTTAATGGGGTTTTTTCCAAAGAGAAAGAAGATCAGGGCGATCAGCGCCGGGACGTACATGTAATAGCCGAGATAATTTTCGGGCAATAAGCCGGAGAAGAGGACATATTGCGTGACCCAGCTGACGAGCAGGACGGTGACGATAAAAAACCAGACGCGATTCTTGTTCATCTAGTCGATTTTAACCGCAGAAGAGTGGGAGTGTCAATGGAAAAAATTGCCTCGACCCCTTTTTCATCAAACCATTCAGGGCCGGGCGATCACTTTGATTATACCTAACACCATTCATGGTTGCAAGAAGAAGGACTTGCACAGAATGTAAACTTATCGAAGAAGCGATTTTTTCTCCCCCACACCCCCGAAAAAATCGCTTCTTAATATATTTTTCAAACAAGAATGGCTATTTTATCACTTTGTTTGGGAAATACTTTCCACTAAATATGTATAATGCCTTTCGTCTTCCACTTTCACTAGATCAATTAAGTCTTTCACAATACTTGGTGTTTCAGATAGTATAGATATATCGAAGTCTTGCATCCCACTCTCATATCGAGGATGCGAATGAGTCTCAACAAACCGATGAATTCTTGTTTTCTTGACCGCATCATAATTGACGAGATCGAGTTTGGAGTATATATTGCCCTGTTTTGGAATCCTGAAGGCAAGGAAGCTATCAAGGAATTTTCTTGCAATATTTGGTATAGGATATATTTTTTCTAACTCTCTGTCGTTGTTTTCAGCAATATTATAAAGAACGCTGAATAGGAAGTGATATTCAGATTCATAGTCAGTAAGCAATCTATCCAGCTTCACAATCGATGCTTTACGAATGCCAGAATCGGTGCTACATGTCATCATAAATAATCGAGTATTCTTCTCCTTTAAATATTTAAACCAATTCCTCACTTGTCTAAAATAATCATAATTATGAGTCAAGATGAATATTTGGCCAGCATCTTTCAATGCTTCTTTAATAAAGCTAAATGCTTGGAAAATGGCGCTTGAGTCTAGGCTTGAGACAGGATCGTCAATTACTACCACACCATTTTTTAGGTCGTAACCGTCTTCTTTCATTTTTGTTAAGAAATACACTATAGCAAGGGCGTTCTTTTCTCCTTCACATAGATTTCTTGCAGTTTCCCCGTTTCGAGTTATCTGATACCCCTCCTGCGCATCGGTTGCCTTAATCTGTATGTCACCCCTGCCTAAAAAAGCCTCTAAATCCTTATTAATATTTTGTGCGGGGATATGATGGCTAATCAAGTCCTCTTTAAGCTTCTTGATTTCACTCTCTTTTTCCTTGACTATTGAAGATATTCCAGAATATTCTTTCTCGGCAGTATCGCAGTCCGTTGTTAGGGATTTATAAGTTGGCCAGTATTCGGCGATGAAATGTATTTCAAGCTGTTTTTTATCCTTGTTTATCTGATCCTCATAATTATCTGTTTTTGCATTGTGCCTAATGATTATATCGTTGATCCTGGCTATAGGAGAGGGATCGACAAGTGCCAAATCTTTTATTGTTGATTGCAGAAATAGGTTCCTTCGTTTTTCGTCAATAATAGAAATTAGTATGTCCAAGTTTGAATTGTAGCCATTGTTGACATTTTCCGCGTTGCTCTTTTCTGTTAAATACAAATCAGACAGATCATCATATAGGTTTGATGAGTCAGGCAAATATAGCTTAACTTTACGTTGCTCACACTTTACCCTAATATCTTGCAAGCACTGAAGGGTTCTTTGATATTCATCATTAAAGTGTTCTTCTAGCTCTGCAATACGTGCAACTGGTATCTTTTGGTTGCAAAAAGCGCATTCCTTAAGAGCCTTCTGCTTATGGATTGCCAATCCTTCTTCTACCCATTTGCCAATATGCTCGTCAGATTTCAATTGTTCGATAACTTGTGAAACGACTTTTTTGGATACAACATCTCCCACTTCTTTGATAAGGGTTGAAATATCATAATTTGGTACTTGTAAAAGACCAATTACAGGCTTGCTCGTTTGTAGTATGGATTTCTTAATGTTTGTTATTTTATCCGTTGACAGGGTCTGATCTTCGACAGGGATATTATTCTTAGATAATTCATTAATCGCATTCTCAACATTTGGCTTTTCATAGTTCCTGTAGTTGTCATTTCTTGCGGTTGTAAGCGATATTTTGATTTCCCTTGCCGTGTTTGAGAGAGATTTCTCCTTGCTTTCTTTCGCCTTATTAAATAATATCTCTTTTGATAATCTGTCTTTTTCTAAAAGAGCAAGGTCGGCCTCTGATTGAATTATTTTTTCCTTATCTTCCTTGCTTTCTTTGCCAAGGAAAAATATTGGTTTTGGGCCGTTGTCGCAAAATACGCTATCCTCGATAAAATCCCTGTTGAAAACCCGTATATGCCTAAATGCCAATAAATTGCTTTGATCAATAAAGGATCCATTGTCTAGCGCGAACTTATATTCAGGCTGTCTTTCAGGCTCTTCAAGATGGCCTAATTCAAATGTTCTCAGTAACCGTGAAAAAGATGTTTTGCCGGAACCATTCCATCCATAAATCAAATTGTATTTAGAAAACTCAGGCAATTCTGCTGTCGGCTTGAAATCAATAAAGGGGGGATAGCCCTTAATAGCTACTACTTTCTTGATCATGTTTTCCATGTTTATATCTCATATATCTATTACCATTGTTTTATCTTTTTACTTATCAATTTAAGCCATTCATTCGGAAGATCGGTTTTTAGCTGTAGTTCAATTAAGCTGTCTAATAAGCTTCTCAATTGGGTTGTATTAAAGCGTTCCTCGTCAAATATGGTTAATATATGCTTTATCTGATCTATTGTTAAAGGGACAATATTAACTTTCTGCCATTTACCCTTGATGTGCTTAAGTTTCCTAAAGTACTCATTTGCTGTTTCAACATGAATAGATGGCGCAATAAATATGCCATAGACAGGCTTGTCATATTGTTCCATAGTTTTAGCAACGTGTCTTGGCACCGGCTCTTCCTCTGCCCATTGATTTTCCCCAACTCTTAACGTTACTTCGCAAACAATAACATATTTATCATATTCAAATACCATGTCAGGTTTGCCGGACGCGGCATGGTGAATAGGATGCAACTCCTCATCTATTTTAAAATTCCTTGTTTCTGAAATATGATTTACAATACTATCTATTGCTAGGAATAACCTCCAGGTAGTCCATTCTAAATATGCTGGTCTATAAGCATCTCCCCCAAGCAAACTACGATCTAATATCTTGTTGTAATAGCCTAGGATGTCTTTTATCATTTCGCTTGAGCTTTGGCTGAGATAATATTGCTCTTCTTTCGCTTTTAATATCTCGTTTTCGAGCTTTATTTGAATAGATTTAAGCGCGTTTATATCGCCAACAATTTTGATGTTGCTTAGCTTATTAACAGTTGTCTTGCTAATAATCGGCTTATAATGTTCAACCAATGTGCCTATGTTTCTGTGAATAAAATCAGTTTTATCCGATGGCAATTGAGGGGTGCTTGCCGAGTAATATTGCTCTAAATATGCCCCCTCATTGATGACTGCGAAATTATCAATTATATGTTTTGCCAATAAACGCTTGTCTTCTTTTATCACTATCCTATCGCCGCTGATTGAGAGGAGTCCTGTTTTAGCAGTGTATCTAACGGTTGTGTCTGCATAATCAAAAAGCGTTCTGCCTTTTGTTTCGAGAAAGATGCCTGTTAGGGCAGAGATCGCGCCGGCCTTGTCATTGTTTTTAATTCTATCTGATATTTCCCTCTTTAAATCAGTTGCTCTTTTTGTCTTAGATCCTTTGCCCCCCTCAACTATTTCGCTCAGTAAACTAGCTAGCTTATCCCTATCAACAGCGTTAGACCTATACAGCTTCTCATATTCATTGATTACGACTATTTTGTTGTCAATTTCCTTTTTGTATAGCAATTTTATAAGTTCTAATTTCTTTTTGTTAAATAACTCCCTTTTCTTGACCTTCCCCTTTATTCCTGAGTATTGAGCTCTATATTCTATAATGCTACGCTTGCTTTGCTCAATATTGTCATTATTTATACAGGTTATTACATACAAAGAAATCTCTTCTTTTGTAATGCCCTTGATGTTGGCCTCGTTTTCTAAGTCAAATAATAATTTCAGGACAACATAGAATGGATTGACATTAAAGCCCTTATATTCACTCCCGGATTCTATTGGAGAGGGTAAATGATACTTAATAAACTGTCTAAGGAATATTTCCTCTTCGTTCTCTGGATGATTAAGCAAGGCATTGCCGACATCAGTGATAATAACAGGGCCCTTCGATTTCCAAGCAATAGATAGACCTAGCTGATTAAAGCAGGCTGCCCATTTTCGCCCCGCAATCTCACATGACGATTTTGATAAATCCCCAGAGTCAATAATGCGCTTTTTGGCAAGGAATTTGTAAAACTCATAATGTTCTTTTTCAGTAAATGGCTTTCCTTCGAAATGTTCTTTTAATACGCCCAGGCCCTCTCTTATTCTGTCTGGGTTCCGAATGGTCGTATTCCCTAAATTCCAGTGCTTCATTATTAGTTCTTCCCAATGAATAGGTATTCTTTCACTTTGCTATGTATTACTCGACCGTTCTGCGTCCCGGACGAATACTTATGATTAAACTCGGCAACCTCAACTTTTCTTTTGTGTTTTTTCATCATTTGAACCATTTCTTCTTGATTTGGTAAGGAATTTGAGGAATACGAGACAATTATTATCGAACGCTTAAAGGTTTCAAACAATTTATCAAAAGCACTATATGTTGTATCAAGCGAATCAAATGGTGTGCGTATTTTGAATATCTTTTTGGTTTTTGTATTGTCATTGACCTTTACGTGTGACCAGTTTGTCATTAGTCCCTCAATAAAATGGTACCTTCTGCTATAGTCATTATCAGAATACTTTGAATAATAAGGGGGGTCGATATAAACTAGATCATAACCATTATTTGTAAATGAAAATATGTCTTTATTAAATGACTTGTTGTCTCTCCCGTTGTCAAATACACAATTATTTATTATAGTTGCTGACTGGATAAAATGTTCAGTAAAAGATAGTTTTAGGTCTTTTCTCCCATCATTGTATCTCATCCCTGTATAAGTAAAGATCCCCCGTGGCCGTTTTTTGAGGCATGCCCGCGACAGGGCAGCAAGGGCTATAGCCTTCTTATTGCTCCCATTAAGCAGCTGAATATTGGCGTACGCTTGATCAAGAAATTTGTTTTCCTTGTCGTTAAAGTATAGTCCTTTAAAAGTGCGGGAAATAAAACCGTCATTATTTGTTTTATTATTGATAACTAGATCTATGTCCTGTTGGCTCAGCTTTTCCCTTTTATTCTCTATGGTCGCTTTAGAAGTGATATAGCAAGACTTTAACATGTCATTTGTGTGGACCTGCTTACCCATGGTTTTAAATAAATATCCTACACAGCCAGAGCCGCTAAAAGCATCTAAGACACTTTCCGCCTCTAACCCCTTCACATTGTCATAAATGAAATCCAGGAGCTTCTGTTTGCTCCCCATGAATCTTGTCCTGGGGTATTTATCTGTCTTTTCTTTAATGTGTTCGTTCATAATTATTAACTAAGATTTCTTTTACGAATCCCCTTTTGTTGTGATCGCTATTAATTAGCCTTTTTGCCCTTACTGTGATTACAGTATACTCCGAATATAGGTTGGCGATGCATTCCGCGCTTGAATTACTTAAAAGCAGTTTGCACCCTCGCGCATCAAGTATTTTGAATAAATGCGCAAGGCGTTTTTGCTGAATTATGTCAAACCCTTCTTTTGTATATCTTTTGAAATCAGAGTATTTCGAGATTGGATAATAAGGGGGGTCCAAATAAACAAAATCGTCTTTGCGCGCATATTTCTGTAATATTTTATAATAATCACCGTAAAATATTTTAACATGCTGCAAATAGCGAGATGCTTGTTTTAAAGCTGAAACATTTACTATTTTTGGGTTTTTATACCCCCCAAAAGGGGTGTTGAATTGATTTTGCTTGTTTACTCGCCAAAGCCCATTAAAACAGGTTTTATTTAAGTAAATAAACCTTGATGCTCTTTCTATCTCAGATAGTATTTTAATGCTCTGTGATCTTATTTGATAAAAATAGTGTTTGTCGTTTTCGTGCTTATGTAAATCTTCTATCAAAGAATCAACATTGTTTTTAACGGTTTTATAACAATTAATTAGTTCTTCGTTTAGATCGCTTATAATAGCTTTTCGTGGTTCTAATGCAAATAATAATGCGCCCCCGCCAACAAAAGGCTCAATGTATCGATTATATTTTTGCGGTAAATGGTTGATAATCGTGCTTAATAATTGAGATTTACCGCCGGCCCATTTTAAAAATGGTTTTTGCTTAATTATTGGTTTCTTGTTTTTTGATTTCATATCTTAAGAAGATTATTGTCTCTTTATATTGAGGTAATCTTATCACTATTTAAGAGCCTTATCAAAAGAAGCAGGCCGCCCCCAGCGGGCGCGAATTTATTTGAGTGGGGGAAAATGTACGCGCCCGCTGAGAGAGGGAGGGGAAAGATAAGCGGGCTGGCGCGGCCCTGAATGGTTTGATGAAAAAGGGGTCGAGGCATATTATTTTGACCGCAAACCTTTGCGAATGAGCGGCGACTTCGAGGCGCCGAATGGTGCCGAGAAGTCGCCGCATCTTTTAAACCGACCGCAAACTGATCTTCCGCCGCAGGGTCGCGCAGCGGGCCGGAGGCGGCATCGACGCTATCGGAATACAATATTGACTTCTATGCCTCTTTCGAATTAAATGCCACTTTTCGCTGTGCCTTTTTAATTCTTTTTCTCTTTCTCCAGCTTTTCCATGATAGCATTTTTTTCTTCTTTCCTGTCAAGGGGTCGCTTGCTGATATACATCATCTAATCCGCTAAACCTTCTAAGGTAGCTCGCGCCCCTCTGCTACGTCGGCAAAATATCATATTCGAAGTATCGAGTAATATTTTGCCTCCTCCGCGCCCTCCGCACATATGCTCGGCATCTAACTCGCATATGTGCTCCGGGTGACAGGAAGAAAAAAATGCTAGGTCCATTTCATCTTTTTTCAGGAGGTGGCCCATATGTCTCGTTTGGCTGGTTTCGTTGGTTCCCGCTCTCTGCCTGCTTCTTTTTCCCCGTTTGTTGCCTCTCTGGTCTCCGCGTTCCGGTCCCGTGGCTTTCTGGTGGCTTCCGGTGGCGCAGTCGGGGCTGATCAGTACGCCCTTTCCGCCCTGGTTGAGCAGGGGGCGTCTGCGTCCGGGGTGGTCTTCTCCGCCTGGTCTTCGGCTTCTGGGTTCCCTGTTTCGGTTCGGCCCTCGGTTGGGCGTTTTCTGGCCGCTGGCGGTCAGGTGGTTTGGGGATCGGCTTCTCCCGGTGCGCCCCGCCAGCAGGCGGTCTCCGCGCTCCTGGGGCGCAATCAGCGGCTTGTCTCTGCCTGCTCGTGCCTCGTTGCTTTCCTGCATGGTTCGTCCCGGGGCACGCTGTTCACGGTGCGTCAGGCAGTCCGGCGCGGCATCCCGGTTTATGTGTTTCTTTGCGGCGGCGGGGCATCATTGCCCGCTGATCTTGCCAGTCATTGCTTCGTTTTAACTAAGGAGGTGGTATAGCATGCCGTTTTATCCAATTCATCCCTGCTGTTATTGCAGTAAGAGGGAAGCTGGGCTTATCTGCAGCATGGCCCAAAAGGTCGAGTGCAGTGATTTCCTGGCTTACATTCAGAAGCTTAATAACATGAATGCCCAGCAAGTTCTAATTAAAGAGCTTAAGTATCTATTATCCACAAATAAAGGGGGAAAATAATCATGAAAGCAGCTATCTACACCAGGGTTTCTACCGATAGCCAAGCCGATGTTGAGTTTAATTCGTGCGCGACCCAGGAATCAAAGATCATGTCGTTTATCGCCAGTCAGGATAAGATGGACGTATATAAAGTTTATTCAGACCAGGGATATACCGGCGCAAATACAGATCGCCCGGCCCTGAAGAATATGCTTGCTGACATCCAGCAGGGAAAGATTGATATCGTTATTTCCTACAAGATCGATCGGCTGACACGATCTCCCAAGGATTTCTACCAGCTCATCGAGATATTTGAGAGACACAACGTCAGTTTTCTATCGATCACGGAGCGGTTTGACACTTCAACCCCATCCGGCCGGCTTCTCCGCAACATCATGCTTACCTTCGCCCAATTCGAGCGAGAGCTTATCAGCGAACGGATCAGGGATAAGATACTTGAAAAGGCCAGAAAGGGGTTGTGGGGACCTGGCAGAGCACCGTTCGGCTATGAAAGGGATGGCAACAAGCTAGTTGTTGTTCCCAAAGAGGCCGAGATAGTGCGGACAATCTTTGAAGACTTCCTGGCCACTCATTCCACCCAGGCAATTTACAACAAGCTTAAAAATAAACAGCTCTTTAATCGCGCCGGTTTGCCTCATTCCAAAACCGGCTTGGATTCTATCCTCAAAAGCGTTGTCCACGCCGGGATGATTGAGCATAAAGGGACGATCTACCAGGGGCTTCATGAGCCGATCATCTCCAAAGAGATATTTGATGAGATCCAGACCATCAGAAAAGATCATGTTCGGCCCAAGCACATGACGACCTATAACTTTTCACTCTTTCCTAGCCTGATCCGCTGTAAAGAGTGCGGCTCGGCTATGTGCGCCGTTTTCACCAACAAGATCAAATACAAAAATAACAAGCGAACCAGGTATTTTTACTACCGCTGTTCAGTTATTGATAAACGAGATAGGTCATTCTGCGACATCCGGCAGGTGAGCGCCGACCGGTTGGACAAGTTCATCATTGATAACCTTGATAGGATAAGGAAAAATAGACAATATCTCGATAGTTTGACCTACGTGCTCAACAACGACAGCAATGGCGGCTT
>C687J26660_1000415_pt1 | contig 13991 bp, 8 predicted proteins | sample RifOxyA3_FD_26660 | JGI IMG/M metagenome (IMG submission 26660)
TCCGTTGAAAGCAATAGTTATCGCCCGGCGGTTTCCCTGATGTTGAATCCCCAAATTAGAGACAGTATAACCGCTTAACGCGCTCGCGGGGACCCCTTGTTGGCGTAAATAAGCGATAACCTGGTCCTGGCCGATCGTCCCGGCCTGATTATCGCGCACACTGGCGGGGAGGTTGAAGGTTATTTGTCCGCTGGAAAAATCACCTTTTATCTCTGTTTTATTGATCGATAATCTGCCGGCGCCGGGGGTTTGTCCTCCGCTTCCTGATGTTGGCTGAATAGGTCTGGCGTCATTCATAGTAATAACCTCCTAAAATAAGATCTGACCTTAGTATCCCACTATTTTAGTTGATGTCAAGCTGGTTTAGCGACAGACCGGGAGAGAGCTTGCGGGGCGAGGAGAAACCGGCTGGTCTGATTTTGGGAGAATAATAGTCACCCTGTTTTCTTGCCTAAGCAAGGTGATTCCGGTCGCGGGGATTGACCCCCTTATTTCTTCGGTCAGGTATTTCCCCGGAACGGTTGGTAATAGTTCGGCCAGCAGGATGTCGATCTCAAGGTAGCGATCGGCAGGGAAGAGCTGGCCGAAGCTATGAGCTTCTTCACCAGTGAGGGGGATAACATTGTTATGCCTGGCCCCATTGTAGGTGGTGATCAAACTGGTGGAATCTTGGTCTCGCAATGCGCTAATAACGGTTAGAGTGTTTCGGTTGACCGTCATTGAGAGCTCATCTTCTCTTCCCGCCATTCGCAAGGCCAAATATTCTTCCGGGGTGCTGATATTGGTGCCGTATAGAGTGATTCCATTATCGGCCGCCGCGTTCAGCATCCCCAAAGTGCCGCAATAGTCGGGAAGCATAACCTCATTGAGCCAGTGATCAAGAAGCGAGCCGGGCTGAACCGTCCTGGTCCTATTGAATTCCGCTACCGCTTGGTTGTTTTGCAGGCCAAAGGGGAGAAGCTCGGTCGCTAAGGTGCGGCGGCCGTGTTTTTTCATAATAGGAAAGAGTTCTCCAGCGACCAGTTCGGCGGTCGAAGGGAGACTGGTGTTATCGAACTTATGGATCTCTCCCAAGGCGATGATCGGGGTCCTGGTCGCCATGACCGCTTCCAGCGCCGCGACTAGCGATTCGTAATGGCCCGGAGTGATTTGGGGGACGGTGGGGGGAGCGGAATAGCTGACAGTTACAATAGTGGTGTCGAGATTGGCTCGGGGTGCGACGGTTTTTTTATAGGGGGCGGCGCAAGCGCCGGATAGCGTCGCCATTGAGCCAAGCAGGAAAGTTCTTCTTGAAAGTTGAGTAATAGCCACGGAACTACTTCGAAAGAGCGGGGAGGGAATTTCAGGTAATACCGCGGATAATTAGTATATTAGATATCGGACATATTATTGTCGTCTTTGCTGAATGCTTATTTGCATCGTAACCTCACGCGTTGGGGTAAGGAATGGTGTAAGCCTGGGTGGATTAGAGATTGGCGGATCAGTCGCCATTGTTCCATCCGGCTTAAAAGTAAGGCTCAATCGGCCGCTAACGCCAGAATTTCGAAATAATTGCTTGATGGAACTATCAGAAGTTCTGATCCTTTCATTCCAAGAAGTTCTAGCGGCAGTATCATAGGAAATGGCGATCCCTTGAGGAGTAACCTGGAAGGTTTCACCTGGAATTAATCCACTGGGGGCTAGGGTGATGCCGCTTAAAATTGATCTTGGCGGATTCCCACCTGCGGAGCTTACGGACGCTGGTGGATTAAATCGATCAGTGCTAGTAATGCGCTCATCAACCCTCAATTGGGTTATCCTACCGTTGCTTCCCAATACAGCGGTAAGGCCTGGAGGGACATAAACATTTTGTCCGTTAATTGAGCAGGTCAACCCGTAGTTTCCCGCTTTGATTGAACCTATTTTTTGGGGAGAAGCAGTGGTAAAGCGTATCTCGCTCGATGACGCCGCGGGAACAGTAACGTTGCCAATCGTCATTGGGCCGTCAACCCTGGCTTGAGTAGGTCGCCCATTGTTCCCAAATTCAACTACCGTGCCGGTTGGTAAGGAAATCCCGGCAATTGTCGCTGGGGAGGCGAGTTTGAGTGAACTCAAACCATCAGGCAGTGCGCCCGTAAAAGTCGGAGTGACTGTGGCTTGGTAATCAACGCCTCCAAGCCGCACAGTCATAGTCTTTTCTTGTCTTTGGCCTTGGACCAATAAACCGCCCTGGTTCAGGACTGGAGAAGCGAGCCTGGTAAAGGCGCCAGATTGAGGATTGATATGGCCGAGCAACTGGTTGTTGCTATTTATTACCGCCATCATACCAGCGGGGACGTTAGGTGTCGCGCTGGTTAGCGGTTCGGTAATATGGAAATCAACAGAATGAACACTTCCAGCCATATGGCTGATGGTGATGAACCTATTGTAGCCAGCTGGTGAAGATTGATAGCCAGACGGGAGTGTGACATTATTGCCGCGATCGATTGTTACCTGGAGTGTTTTTTGTTCTCCAGGATTGCCAAAATTTATAGTTGAAGTAACTGTACCGGCAAAACTTGCCGTTGCTGTGGTCAAAGTTCTAGGCGTTACCGGTGTAGTTGTCCGCACGGGACGAGTTGATTGTCGAGTGACAACGGTCGGCGGTACCGTCGGCGGTGGAATTACTGGTTGCGGCGGTTGTTGGGCGACAATGGTCGGTGTCGCCGCCTGACCAGGTTGCAAGAGGGCGGGGGTTGATGTATCGATCAGCGCGTCATTGCCGGCAAAGGTATAAGTTGAAGTCCCTCTGGTTAAGCTAACAACCTTGCCAGATTCAATTGTCAGCTTGTCGCCTGGCAGGACATTGTAAACCGCGACCTCGTTTTTGCTGTTGTAGATCAGGATCCGGCCTTGAGCAGTGACATTGTGGGTCCCATTGGCGGGACGCGTGTGGCTGTCAATCAAACCTCTGCTGGTTCCCGGTACTTGGCTGGAAAAGGTCAAGCCGGGTGGCAGGGAAGAGGCGGCCACTGGTGCTGTCGCTGGCGGCGGTGGAGTGGTTCTTCGTCTTGCTGTGCCTGTGCTTGGCATACTTTGATCAGAGGCTAAAACAACTGCAACTGTTGAGCCGGATTCGTTTGTCTTCTCATATGAAACCCACTTGATATTATTGTTATGCATAGTTGGTTCTCTGGTGGCATAACAAGTTTCTCTTGTTTTATCTGCATTATGGAGAATAGTTATATTACCCTTGCTGTCTTTTGTTAAAGTATCCCCATTGGCAACGGCTATGGTCCTGGTTCCAGGCGTGCCGGAAGATAATGTGACCGTAATCGTCCCAGCATTATGAAAAGTGTAAGTTCCATCTGTTCCTTGTGTTGTCCCGGCGGGCAGAGCAATGTTTGTCCCCCTAAAGGCCAATGGTTGTATGGTTAGGGGAGGCGGTGGTGGTGGGGGTGGCGCAACCTGGGTCACTGGAGCCTGCGGCTGAACTACAGGGTTTGCGGCTATCCTTACAGGCGCCGGAGCCAAAACAGTTCCTCCAGCCGTTCTTGTCACAGGCGGGCTGACCAATGGGCGAGTCCTGGGCCCTTGAGCGACGGCGGTGTTGGGGGTGCTGGGCTGGACATAAGCCGCGAGCAAGACATCTCTTGTGTTTTGATCAAGAACGCTGGCTATTGTTCCATCGGCGTTCAGGTTTACCCTTCCTGCTCTTTGGCAGTTTATCTCTTCTCCTCCGGCAGTAATTGTAAAGGGCTCAAAAAAAGCGATTTGACTAACCTTACCATTGGTTACAGTGACTACGGAATTAGCGGGAATTGTTAAGTTTTTTCCCTCGATTGTTACGATGACGGGCCTGTTTAAGGTGTGGAGCTGGGTATTGCCTTGAGTGGAAGAAGCCCCCGGCTTATGGATTGCCGTATTTGTGGCCAGTTCGTTTACACTGGTTAGCCTTGTAGGAAGAGTGGCGGTAAAGCTCGTGAACCTGGCGTAGGCGCCGCGAACTGTATCAATGCCTCTCCTAAGCCAGGACATTGGCAGGTTGGGATCAAAAGCTGGTTGCCTCTGCTCGGTTGGTGTTTGCCTTATTGGCGCGGGGCGGCTTGGCCCGGGCTGACGAATTGGGGCTGGGTGATTAAGCGGTGCGTTTGGTGTTTCGATTGTCGGGGCGGGAACGATTGGGTTTGCGGGGGTGTCAACGATTGCCGCCGGAGGATTTGGCCGACTTGCAACGGTAGGCTCAAGAAAACCAGCTGGATGGACCAGCCCCCGGGCGGCGACGTGTTCAAGGCTGGTGATTGGAATGGTCCTGGTCCGGGTGACCATGATCGGCCCGGTATCGATGCTTTCTCCCCGAACATGCGCTGATCTGCCGCGGTCGACTTCATAGGTTTGGATCAAACAAACCTGGGGGACATTGTGCCGCTGTCCTCTGCTGTCGATCGCGCCCCCTTCGTCATTTTTTATGATGGTGTCTTTTGGTAGGGTCCCTTTGGCCAGATGCCAATTTCCACCTTGAAAAACAACCACAGCCGCGTAATTTTTCCCTTGATAAGTGAAAGCAAGGAGTCGTTGGTTTGTTGGCAGGTACTCCTGGATGAAGGGACGCAATGGCCCCCTGACCGCGGCAAGATCAGCGGCGGTTGCGTTGGGAGAAGCGCTGGTCAATAAGTTGACCCCTCGCTGGCCGACTTGACGGCGGTTATTCGCCTCGACGTAATTTAAAACATTACTGTTTATTGGCGGAGTGCCGGTCAGCAAAGAATATAGATCGGTCGCGTTGCATTGGCAGGCCAAGGTACGCACGGTCAGTTCATTGGTAACCTTTCGGCTGGCAATGACCTCTTTTGCCTGACCGCTGTTTAGCCGGGGGGCAAGAGTAGCGATGACTTCCGGGTTGGTTACTTTTCCGCTTTTTATCGCGGTGGCAAGCGCGGCGCCGTCAATATGGTCGGCAACAAGGCGGGCGACTTCGGGATTGGTGATCTCCCCATTTAATATCGATTGTCCAACAACCGTTTTGTTCATATAGGGGAGGATGCTTTGAGCCGCGGACAGATTTTCAGGTGTCGACGCGGTTTTAAGGAAAACAAGCCCTTTGGTCTCGATTTGGGCCCTTAAAGCCGAGGTGCTATTAATGATCGCCCGGTTCTGATTGACCGCATTGGCGAGCTGACCCAGGTTTGCGGCGCTGGTAATAGCATTGGCGGCAGTTGAGATATGGCCAAATCTGGTCTGCATGTTCGTGACAGACCGATTTGCCACTTCATTGGTTTGGTTCGCGTTATGAGGCAGGCTTGCCCAGTACTTAAAAGCATTTTCGGTGGCGGTTTTTTTAGCCGGATTAAACGAATCCGCTTCGTAGGCACGGAGAGCTTGGTCGCAGGCGGTCGCGCTTTCTAAGGCGGAAGCGGCTGTCGCCTGGTCAATTTTGCTTTGGTTTACTTCCCTTCTTATTTTATTTTGATCCCGGCCGCAAGTGGTAACCAGCTGGGATAAGTTAACATATTTTCCTATTAAGTTTCTAATTCTTCCTAGGGCAGATAATACGGAATAAGGAGCGTTAGCATTGCCCGGAGCATCGGCCCCATGAGTTTCGGTTAAATTTCGTCTGGTCGCGGCTAAAAGATCGGTCTTGCTATTGTAGATTGTTTCTTGTCCGGTAGTTTTGTTGTAGACAATATATTTGCCGTCTTCTTTTCGGTAAATAAAATTGCCGTCTTCAATGGTTGCCCCCCGGTCAATAAGCGCGGCAAGGGAGTTGGCAGATTGCTGATAGCCATGAACTTCGGCTGTTAACGCGACATCTGATAGGCTTATGCTGTCCGCGGTGCCGTCTTTTCCGGCGATTTGGTCAAAATTTTCATCAGTTATTTGGTCAGTGTCAGTGGTTGATTTGCGGTTGGTCTCGGTAACCTCTTCTTTGGTAATTTTTCCGTCATTATTTTTGTCATATTTTCTCATTAACCTGTTTAAGTCTGCTTGGTTTTTAATGCCATCCATTCCCATCTTATTCTTGCCCCCCTTTAACTAAAAAGTCCGCCAGAGGCGGACCTGTTATTTGGCATAGAAACGACAAAAACAACCTCTTCAGCAACAGGCTAACTGAAAGGCCATCTGGGTGACTCTCACATATATTATCGTGATATGGGGTATGAAACTTGCGCGAAAAAGGGGGAAAGCCTTGACAGATAAGGGGGAATGTAACCCAGCTATTATTCAAATAATTACTTTTCATAAAGCTTCTTGTGAGCCGTTGCCTGGAATGGTACTACTATGGAGAGGAGAAGGCAAGGGGGTGGGACAAGGGGATACGGGACAAGGGGATACGGGACAAGGGGATACGGGACAAGGGGATACGGGACAAGGGGATACGGGACAAGGGGATACGGGACAAGGGGATACGGGACACGGAGATACGGGACACGGGGGTACGGGACGGGGCAGGGCAGGGATGATTAATGGTAGTTTTTTTGGCGAATATATTTTACGAAATTATTGATGCCGGCAATTACTTTCTCGTAACAATTTGACCATTCATTGGCCCTGTTTCGGGGAAGATAATTCTTGCTGAATAATGCTTCGATATGGCTTTGCATTTCGCTGGCCTCTTTTCTGGCAATGTAAAAGATTTTGATCTTATCCTTATAGTAAAAGGCGCGATAACCTTCAGCTATATTGGCAGCGACAGATAAAGAGGCTCTTTCAATTTGATCTCTGATCCTAAATCTTTCATCAATCGGAAGGGTTCGAGCAAATTGATGAATTTCCGCCATCAATTTGTTTGCTTCTTGCCAAATTCGTAATTCTTTAAAGGTTGGCATATATAAATAATCTCATGAAAATGATGTAGCAATCTTATTGCCAAAATCTCCGCTCCCCGTCCCGTATATCCGTATCTCCGTCTCCCGTATAGTATAATAATCCCCATGCCTACCGATATCCTAGCCGGCCTTAACCCGGAACAAACCGCCGCCGTGACCCATAAGAAAGGGCCGCTTCTGATCGTAGCGGGTGCGGGAACCGGAAAGACCACGGTCATTACCCGCCGGATCGCCTGGCTGATTGCCGAGAAACTGGCCAAGCCGGGGGAGATCCTGGCGTTGACCTTTACCGACAAAGCGGCCAGCGAGATGGAAGCCAGGGTCGACATGTTGGTTCCTTATGGCTACATTGATATATCCATTTCGACCTTTCACGCCTTTGGCGACCGGATCCTGCGCGACCATGCCCTCGACCTGGGCCTTCGGCCCGATTACCGGGTTCTCTCCCGCGCCGAACAGATCGTCTTTTTTCGCGAACACCTCTTTGATTTTCCATTGAAGCATTTTCTCTCTCTGGGAGACCCGACCAAGCACATTGAAGCGCTTATCGGGGTGATTAGCCGGGCAAAGGATGAGGATATTACGCCGGAAGAGTATGTGGAATGGGCGGGAGAAAAGGCGAAGGCAAAGGCGGGACAGAAGGCAGAGGCAAGGGTTAAGGCGGGGCATAAGGGAGAAAAAAAAATAACCGCGACGTTTAGTCGCGGGACGGGAGAAACGGCGGAAGAAAAGTTAGAAAGAGAAAAACAACTTGAGATCGCGCTGGTTTATAAAAAATACCAGGAGCTAAAGGGGCAAAAAGGGTTCCTTGATTTTGGCGACCAGGTCTCCTTGACTCTTAAGCTTTTCCGGGAACATCCCGATATTCTCAAAGAATTGCGCGGCCGCTATAAATATATTTTAGTCGACGAATTTCAGGACACCAACTTTGCCCAGTTTGAACAGCTCAAGCTTCTGGCGACGAAAAAAACAAACCTCACCGTCGTGGCTGACGATGACCAGGCGATCTACCGCTTTCGCGGCGCGGCGATCAACAACGTCATTGGTTTCGAGTCCCACTATAAAGGGAGCAAAAAGATCGTCCTGACCAGGAATTACCGCTCGACCCAGCTGATCCTCGATACCTCAAGGCGGCTGATCAAACACAACGACCCCGAACGGCTCGAAGTCAAAGCGGGGATCGATAAACGGCTTATTGCTGAAAGTAAAGAAGCGGGCCAACCGGTCCAGCACCTTCACTTTGATACCGCTTCTTCAGAGGCCGATTGGGTGGCGCGCACAATTAAAGAGAAGTTCGAGGCCGACGCCTATAAATACCGCGACTTTGCTGTTTTGACCCGCTCCAACGCCGACGCCGAACTTTTCCGCCAGTCGCTCAACATGTTAAGTATCCCCTTTGTTTTTTCTGGCGGGGGTGGATTGTATGTCCATTCGGAAGTCCGTTTGGCGGTCTCATTTCTAAGGGTCATCGGCGACCTGACCGATTCCAGGGCCCTTTATCATCTGGCGGTATCGGACCTTTATAAGTTAGCCCCCCTCGACCTGCAAAAAATGAATACCTTTGCCAGCCGGCGCAACTATACCCTGCATCACGTTTTTTCCAACCTGGAGAAGGCGGGGATCCCCGGATCGGGATTTGAGGTCCTCTCCGATGTTGAAGGCGGCAGCCGAAAAATAGTCGGCAAAATAATGGAAGATATCAATTATTACGTCGATTTTGCCAAGGACAAGACGACCGGTGAGGTTTTGTATCAATTTCTAAAAAGGTCCGGCTACCTGGCCGCTTTGACCAAGGTCCAAAGCCAGGAGAACGAAGGGCGGATCAAGAACCTGGCCAGATTTTTTGACAAGGTGAGAGAGTTCAAAGAGGTCGCCGACCACGACCGGGTCAGCGAGTTCGTTAAATATCTCAACATTCTTAAAGAGGCAGGGGACGACCCGGAATCTTCCCAGCCGGATATCGACGCCGACGCCGTCAGCCTCCTGACGGTCCACAAGTCAAAAGGGCTGGAGTTCCCGGTCGTTTTTATGGTTTCGCTGGTCGCCGATAAGTTCCCGGTCAGGAGCCGTCGCCGGCCGCTGGAGCTTCCGGACGGCATTTTAAAGGAAAAGCTTCCCGCGTCCGACCTGCACGTCATGGAGGAGCGGCGGCTTTTTTACGTCGGCATGACCAGGGCTAAAAACGAGCTTTACCTGACCTCCGCGGTCGATTACGGCGGCAAACGTGATCGCAAAGTTTCGCAATTTATACTGGAAGCCCTCGACCTGCCGAAGGCCGATCTTTCCGTGATCAAGCGGCCGCTGCTTTCCCAATTGGAGCTATTTACTCCCATGGCCGAAATCCCGGTGCCGGAGCGGGTTTATGGGCCGGATGAGCTGGTACAGCTTTCCCATTACCAGATCGACGATTATCTGACCTGTCCATTGAAGTATAAATTTGTCCATCTTCTTCGGGTGCCGCTTTTGCCGAATCAGCAGATCATTTACGGCTCGGCTTTGCACAAGGCGGTCCAGGCGTTTTTTACCGCCAAAAAACACGGCCAAAAATTCGGTGAAAAAGAACTCCTTGAGGTCTTTGCCCATAACTGGTCGCCGGAAGGGTTTATTTCACGAGCTCATGAAGAACAGCGCTTTGCCGCGGGAAAAGAAGCTCTTAAACTTTTCTGCTCCGCCCAGAAAAAAAGCGAACGCCAGCCCGCTTTTGTTGAAGAGGAATTTTCGATCAATCAGGATAATATTCAGGTCCGGGGGCGCTACGATTTAGTTGAAAAAAAAGCAGAGAAAACCTATATCGTAGATTTTAAATCGTCTGATATTAGGACCCAGGAAAAAGCGGACAAGAAAGCCAAAGAGAGCCTCCAGCTTCTGATCTACGCCCTGGCGTGGCAAAAGATGTTTGGCATACTCCCCGATCGGCTTGAGCTCCATTTTCTTGAAACCGGGTTGATCGGTTCGCTGGAACCGGAAGAAAAGAACCTGGCTGGGGCATGGCAAAAAGTGGTGAAGGTGGCTGAAGGAATTAGGGCGGCTTATTTCCCGCCAAAACCGGGGCCTATTGCCTGCAGCTACTGCGCTTATAATGAACTTTGCTCCGCGTCGGCGGTTTAAGAAAGTTGCAGTGGTTGGGGCTCGTGCTTGTCTTCCAGGGCGTCGAGCTTATCGTTAAACTTGATGATCCGTTTTTCGGTGTCTTCGTATTTTGTCGCCAGGTCTTTTAAGTGTTTTCCCATGGTCCCAAAATCGTTCATCACCCGTTCAAAGTCTCCCTGAAGGCGGGAGATGTTCTTTAAAATTTCTTTGGCCTGTTCCTCGATCTTCATGCCGCGCAGGCCGAGGAGGATCGTTTGCAGGTAGCCGTAGAATGAGTTGGGGGAGACCGGGATAACTTTATTTTCGATGGCGTAGCGGAAGATGCTTTTGTCGTCTTCCAGGTCCTCGTCCTTGATGATCATTTCGTAATAAACGTTTTCCGCCATAACGTACATCAGGGCGAAATCAAAGGTCCCTTCGTCGGGGAGGATGTATTTGCGACGGATATCGTCAATGTGTTTTTTGACGTCGCGGACGAACTGTTTTTTTGCCGCCAGCTTTGAGGCGTCATCCGGCGATTCGATCACTCGCTTGAAGTTTTCCAGCGGGAACTTGGAATCGACCGGGACCATTCCGTCCTTGAGGACGATCACCGCGTCGACTTTTTCGCCGCTTTTGAAACGGTACTGTTCCTGGTAGCGCGAAGGGGGGAGGACCTGCTTGAGCAAGTCGCTCAAGAAAAGTTCGCCCATGCCGCCGCGCAATTTCGGCGCCCGCAGGATCTCTTGCAGTGAAGCGATGTCCTTGCCGACTTCCTGGACCCGCTTGGTCGTTTCATGGACTTCGCCGAGCTTGCGGCTGACATCGCTGATGACCTTGGCCGCGTTGTCGAGCCGGGCGTTGACGTTCTTGTCGACGTTTTGCAGGGTCTGGGTCAGGTCGGTATTTACCTTTTGCATGATCGTCTGGTTGTCGGCGTAAAGACGGGTGACCGAGGTCCTGATCTCTTCCATTTGCTTTTGCATCAGGTCCAGGGTCTTATCTTCTGGAGCTTTTGGCTGAAGCTTGTAAACGACCAGCCCCAGCAGGGCGAGCGTCGCGACCAGCAATACGATCATGATCATTTCCATTAGATGGAAATTCTAGCATAAATAGCTATCTCCCGCACTCGGGTTGAATGGGGTTGACTTATTTGGCGGATTTGGTAATCTTTTAGTCTAATAATGATAAAAAGAGCTTTTTTGATCGCCCTGGCCATTTTTACCCTCACTCAATTTGCTTTCGGGTATACCCCCGAGGAGATCAAAGGTTTTCAAACCCGATTGAGCACCATCCGGGCCGAGATCAATACATTAAAAATAAGATTGACCGGCACCACCGACAGCGCGGCCCGTCAGGACATTACCGAAGATATCCAGTTTTATGAATTAATGGCATCCGATCTGGAAAGAAAGTTAAAAGAGAGTGATGGGGCGGCGGCAACAACAACTCCCTCCACTACTTCCACTACGACCACTACTTTGGCCTCGGTCAAAAAAGCGCCGGCTCTGGCGCCGACCAATAAAGATAAATTACGTTTAGCCGCTTTAACCAAAGAGATAGCCAGTCTGAACAAACGATTTGACCGGGCCAGGAGTAAAACGGAGCAGAATAATATAGCAAAGCAGATCCTGGGATATAAAGCTGAAGCCGCGGCGATCAAAAACCGGTTATACCCCAAAAAGGTCGTTCCAGCCAGGCCGGCGGCCACGATGGAGGCCGAACGGATCAGCCGAATAATTTCACTTGAGGCAGAGGATTTTGTTACAGCTCCGCAGGAAACGGCCGAGAACATTGAGCGTCAGAAGTTTAGGCATTCAGTTGGGATCGGGGGAGGATTTTTTGGAGGGACGACCAGTTTCTTTGGAGGGGCCCGGTTTCCTCTAAAAGTGGTTTTTGGCCCGGCCTTAATGTCTATCAGGGTGGGGGCGGGATTAGCACAAAGCCGCGACGCCGGGACCCGTTATTATCCGGCCACGTTTGATTTTCTTTTTTGTTTCCCTCCCGGCTGGCTGACCGGGACCGATAACTATATTGGTTTCGGGTTAAATTACGTTGTTTCAACTACCCTTGGCAAGGCCGGCACCGTGGGCGGAGAAATATTTTACGGCGTGGAAAGCGAAGGGTTTGGCGGCATCGTTTTTGGTGAGGTCGGCTACTCGATCTTGCGAACCGGGTTTTCGCCAAGCCACAAAGGGGGGACCGTTCTGGTCGGGATGCGAAAAGTCCTTGGATATTAAAGAAAAATCGGCTATTGACAAAAAATCGTAGGCTGTTAGAATTTTTACAGTAATTAAACAAAAAAGGGGGTGAAATATTAATGAAAAAATTTGTTATTTATCTTTTCGTCGTGGCGTTCGTCGCTTCATTTGCCACAGTTGCTTTCGGCCGCACTCTTGAAGAAGAGAAACAAGCGGTCCGCGACTACCTGAAAGTAGTTGATGCCAAAATCATCAAATACCGGAAGGCGGGGAACAAAGCCAAAATGACCCAGCTCCAGAAAGAGAAAAAAGGGACGCTGGCTCGTTGGGAAAAACTGAAGGCACAGATGGAAGCGGCTCCTACACCACCACCACCGCCGCCACCGCCACCACCACCAGCGCCGATCAGCGTCAAACCTGCTCCGGCACCGATGGCTGGATTGTTCGGTTGGGGACTTAACACCGATGTTGCCGGCGTCTACATGATGACTGGTAAAGGTAAGATCAGCGGAGGTCTAATGCTTAGAGGGGACATCGTTCTCGATGACCCGATGGCACTTGGCTCCATGATCGGTATGTCGGCTAACGCCGTCAACTACAAACTCGGTTTAGGTGGTCTGTATGGTGTTGATATCAACGGTAACCGGATCAAAGCGATCCCGGTCTTTGCCGATGTTATACTCAACATTCCAGCAGACGCGATGGGCGGTATTGATTCATATGTCGGTGCAGGTCTTAACTACACCGTCTACGGGTCAGGTCAAACCAGCGGGTCCTATGGCGCTCAGGTCTATTATGGCATGAAGTCAGACCTCGGACTTGGACTTGGTAAGACTGCGTTTGAAATCGGTTGGGGTGCGATCAGAGCTAACGGTGCTACACCGAAGCTGTCGTCCAAAGGTTTCACACTGTCTATTTGCCAGCCAGTTGTATTATAAAGAGCGGGGCCCCCAAAATTTTAAAGAGAACTTGGTTACTTTAAAAGAGGAGGGGGCCTCCTCTTTTTTTATAAATTGACTGAAATTATCTCTTCATAGCGGCGAAAAAAGGAATATGAAACCGTATGGAGTAGACAAGAGCGTCAAAAATCCCAATTTTGGGGCCGGCAATCGGTTTTGGTTAAGCGAACTCTTTCGCGAGCAAGGAATAACCGTTTCCGGCAATACCCAAATTCTTCGGCACCTTTCGATCCCGCTATCCAGTAAACAGCTAATTACCCAATCGCTTCAGGGGGTCTCGTCCCTTAGGATCAGCTTTCAGCTTCGCTATGATCAACTCCAGGAAATCGCCGCCGATCCGGCCGACTTTGCCGGATTGATCTGGTCGAACGGTAAAAAAAGCGTCGCTCTCCTTGCCCCTCACGAGATCGCCAATCAAACGGCCGAGCTTATTGACCGGTCGACCGTTGAAGGGATAACTACCTTGATCAATTGCCGGCAGGCGATCGCCCCGGAGAGGCTCTCTTCGATCATTAGAGATAAAATTACCATGATCGCCGGGATCTTTGATGAACCGGACGGCGAACTGGTCGATCTTTTTGACCGCTTATTGGAAACGCTTAATGAGGTCGGCAGTCGCGACTTAAACTATGTATTTTTACGCGAGCTTAGCCGGAACGAAGAGAGGTTGTGGGCGATCACGGCATATGAATATTTTACCCGGCTTTCCCCCCGCGATTATGCTGAAGCGTATGCCGACCTGCTGATGGAATTCAGCGCGGCCAAGCACCCGCGCTATCCCGGCTACTCCGCGTATGATCTGGCGATCGCTAATTATCGATTAGCGGCCAAAACGAACGACAAGCCCGCCCCATCGCAGAAAAAGTTCAAGAAAGCTGAGAATTTATACCGGGAGGATCAAAAAAGGAAAGCTGACGAGTTCAAATGGGATGTTGCCCGCCTTTTCCGGGAAGCGGCTCGCGAGCCGAACGCGGCCC
>C687J26660_1000440_pt1 | contig 13393 bp, 4 predicted proteins | sample RifOxyA3_FD_26660 | JGI IMG/M metagenome (IMG submission 26660)
TACGGTAACGGTGTATGTGCCAATTGGAACATTGCTTAGTACATCCAGTGTATCCGTTGGTGATGTTGACCACACATATGAATAATCGGGTACACCGCCTGTGGCTACAACAGTTACTGTTCCTGTGCTGTCACCAAAACAATTGGTTGGTGTTCCTGAGATGGTCAGGACAAGCGGCATGGTGGGTTCCAGTATCTCGGCCTGATCGCTGTTGGTACAGCCATTGGCATCGGTAACGGTTACCCCGTAAAATCCTGCTGATAATCCGGTTAAATCCTGACCGGGCGTTCCATCGTCCCATACCCAGCTGTAAGCCGGAGTTCCGCCAGTATTTTCAACATGGATATTTCCGTCCACTTCACCAACACAGGTAATATTATTGATGGTAAAATCAAACTGTATGGAGTCGGGTTCGGTAACTTCAATTGTTCCCACAAGACCGCATCCAATGTTATCAGTCACTGTTCCCAGGATAATTCCTGCGCACAGGCCGGTAGCTGTCTGGGTGTTTTGTGTGTCGCCCCACAAATAAGTGAACGGAGGAGTTCCTCCTGTTACGGTCATGGTTGCTTCACCATCGCAGAATCCGAAGCATGTTGCGGGCAGCGAATCAAAATCAAGGGTTCCGGCATCAATATCTGAAACTGAAGCGATATATGTTGCAGTACAGCTATTGGCATCAGTTACAGTAAGTATATAGTTTCCGAATGAAAGATCTGAATAGGTGTCAATTCCATCCCAGTTTCCTGTTAAGGGATCCCATGTATATGTGTAGCCCGGAACACCACCGGTAACAGTAACAACAACTGATCCGTCAGCGTTTCCACAACTTGAACCGGTAACTACTCCGGTTACTTCCAGTGTATCGGGTTCAGTGATGGTAACAGAATCCCTGTAAGTACATAAACTGGCATCGGTGATGGTAATATAATAAGTGCCGGCAGCCAGTGAAGTCAAATCTTCAGTTACTTGACCACCGGGCAGCCATTCAAAGGTGTATGGAGCAATTCCTCCGGCAGGTGTCATATCAACAGTTCCATCGGTGGCACCATGGCATAAAATATCGGTCGTTATAAAGGTTGCAGAAATGCCTGTTGGCGGTTCAAATATTGAAAGATTATCTGTTACCTGGCATCCGTTATTATCTTCAACGGTAACAAAATATGTTCCGGTGCAAAGGCCGGTAAGGTCTTCGTCAGTTGAAACCGGAACTGTAGACCATACAATATCATATGCCGGTGTACCGCCTGAAATGGTCATGTCAATTTCTCCGGTGCATTCACTATGGCAAACAATGTCGGTTCCGACTAAGCTTATGGTCAGTTCAACCGGCTCGGTAATGTCAATACTTCCAACAGCCAGACAGCCATTGGCATCAGTAGCTGAAACAAAGTATGTTCCGGCTGAAAGGTTGGTGGCTGTTTCTGTCAGTTGTGCCGGAATGGTACTCCACTCATAAGTGTTTCCTCCTGCACCACCGATAACTACAACAGTGGCTTCACCAAGGGCATCACCAAAACAGGGTTCATTCTGAACATCAATAAAGGAAATGGTTCCTGCATCTTCATCAGTAACCACAAAGGCATCAATTCTTTCGCAACCAACGGCGTCGGTGACTGTGAGGTTGTATGCTCCGGCACTCAGGGCCGAATAGGTATCAATTCCATCCCATGTTCCGGTTGCGGGATCCCATACATAAGAGTATCCGGGTGTTCCGCCTGATACTGAAATGACAATACTTCCGTCGGCAATCAGACAGTGTGACGGAGAAATGGTTTCGGTCACGGTGATGGCTGTTGGTTCGGTAATTTCATAGGTTGCTGTAACGGTACATCCGTTATCATCAGTAACCGTAACATCATAAAATCCGGCAGCCAGACCAACAACATCTTCAGTAAGTTGTGCAGGAACGGTATTCCATTCGAAAGTATAAGGACCGGTTCCTCCTACAACGGTAAGGTCTATAGAGCCATCAGTTCCACTGTTACAAGTAACATTTGTAATGGCCGGTAATAAAGATATTGGTGTTGTGGGTTCGGTAATATCTGCATCATCTGTATTGGTACAGCCCAGATTGTCGGTGATGGTAACAATATAGTTGTTTGCACAAAGTGCTGTAATATCTTCAGTTGTGGCCAGATTCGACCAGTCATAACTGTACGGAGAGGTTCCGCCGGTTACTGTAATATCCAGTTCACCACTGCAATCGCCACTGCAAAGTACATCAGTTATTGCAAAGACAATTTCAATGGAATCGGGCTCGGTAATATCGTTGTTGCCTGAATATATACATCCGTTAACGTCGGTAATAATAACTGAATAGGTTCCTGCAGGCAATCCTGAGTAGGTATCGGTACCGTCACCGGTATATCCGTCGGGAGCCCAATCGTATGTTGCAATCGGATCGGCGCCTGTTACCTGAACAGTTAAACTTCCGTTGAGGTCATTGAAGCAATCATTATTAATAATGTTGATAAATGATATTGTTCCGGGAAGTTCGTCTGAAACAGAGTAAACATCAGAAATTGTACAGCCATTGGCATCGGTAACGGTGAGATTATAGGTTCCGGCTGGCAATGAAGTATAGGTATCGGTCAAATCACCGGGATAACCACCCGGGTTCCAAATATAAGAGTATCCCGGAGTGCCACCCGCAACAACAACAGCGATTTGTCCGTCAGACATCAGACAGTGTGAGTTGGTAATGGTTTCGGTCAGGGAAAGGGCAGTGGGTTCATTGATGGTGGCTGATCCGGTAACAGAACAGCCGTTGTTATCGGTTACGGTTACATCATAGGTTCCGGCAGCAACATCTGTCAAATCTTCTGTTGCAGTGACAGGAACTGTTGACCAGTTGTAAGTATAAGGAGGAATGCCATCAGTAACCGTCATGTCAATATCTCCTGTGTTATCTCCGTTACACAACAAATCAGTTACGACAAATGAAACGCTCACTGCTGTAGGAGGTTCGGTAACCTCGAAATTGTCGGTATTTGTACAACCATTGTCATCGGTAACAGTGACTGTATACCATTGGGCAGTAAGGTTGATAATGTCTTCGGTAACATAGCCGCCGGTCCATGCGAAGGTGTATGGAGATGTTCCGCCAATCACTGTGAGATCTATTTCCCCGTCATTTCCGCCGAAGCAGGTTACCGGAGTAACCACTGCGGTCATTTCGATGGAATCGGGTTCGGTAATGGTGATGCATGCAGTAGCCACACAACCCGGAGTATCGGTAACGGTTACACAATGTATTCCGGCAGTCAATCCTGTTGCCAGCTGGGTAGTTTGTCCGTCGGTCCAGATAAAGGTAAACGGAGCAGTTCCGCCCACCATATCAGCGAAAGCTTCGCCCATGGCCTGATCAAAACATTCATTCTGAACTACGTTGATAATATTAACTGTTCCGGCATCCTGGTCGGTTACACTGCTTGTCGATTCAATGGTACAGCCATTGGCGTCGGTTACGGTTACGGTGTAGTTTCCTGCGGGTAAATCGGAATAAGTGTTGGTGCCTTCACCGGTACAACAATCGGGAGACCAGTCGTAGGTGTAACCCGGAGTTCCTCCAAGAACGGTTACGGTAACAGCTCCGTCAGATAAAGTACAATGCGAGTCGGTTATGGTTGGGTTAATTACCAAAGCATTGGGCTCGGTAATTGTTGCGTTTTCGGTTTCGATACAGCCGTTGGCGTCTGTAACAGTTACGGTGTAAGTTCCCGGAGCGAGGTCAGAGTATGTATCTGTGCCATTCCATGTTCCGGTAGCGGGTAACCACGCATAGGAATAAGGAACAGTTCCACCGGCAACAACGGTAAATATTGAACCGTCGTCGGAGTTATTACATAATGCGTTTGTGGGAGTAAGTGTTATAGTAATTGCTGCTAACGGCTCATTAACAGTGTAGGAGCCGGTGATGGTACAGCCATTGGCATCGGTCACGGTCACATCATAAGTTCCTGCGGCAAGCCCGGAGTAAGTATCAACTCCGTCCCAAACACCGGTAGCGGGAGACCATACATAAGAATATACAGGTGTTCCACCGGTTACGGTGGTAGTGATTGTTCCAGAGCTTCCGCCGAAGCAAAGCACATCGGTACCTGTCATGGTCAGACCAAGCGGTAATGCCGGTTCAGTGATTATAGCGGTTGCAGTTGCAGTACAGAATACGGCATCAGTAACAGTAACTGTGTAAGTGCCATCGCATAATGCTGTGGCTGTTTGAGTAACCTGAGGAATGGGATCATCCCATAAATAAGTATAAGGAATTGTTCCGCCAACTCCGGTAACAGTAGCCGTTCCGGTACATTCACCCTGACAGAGCACATTGTCCTGATCGGTGATGGAAGCGGTCAGTCCGGTTGCCGGTTCAGTAATGATAACTGAAGTTGTTGCGGTACATAGATTGGCATCGGTAACGACAACGTTGTAAGTTCCTGCACACAATCCGGTTGCAGTTTGAGTTATCTGGCTTAAAGGATCGTCCCATGCAAACGTATAGGGTGCAAGTCCGTCGGCACCGTCGGCAGTTGCTTCACCAGTACAGTCGCCCATACAGGCAACGTTGATTTGGTTGGTAATTATTGCAGAAAGTCCGACCGGAGGTTCAGTAATGGTAACATCAATGGTTGTATCACAAAGGTTTGCATCGTAAACAGTTACAGTATAGGTCCCGACGCACAGGTTGCTGGCGGTTGGGGTAAGAACACCTCCGGCAGCGGCAGGCCACTGGTAGGTATATGGGGGCGTGCCGTCAACACCTGAAACAGTAGCTTCACCTGTACATGTCCCGGTACAGATAATATTTGTTTGTGCGGTTATTGCTGCATCCACAGCAGTGGCGGGTTCGGTAATGACAACCGGAATAGAAACGGTACATCCGTTGTTATCGGTAACGGTAGGGTTATAAGTACCGTCGCAGAGATTAATAGCAACAGGGGTTATTTGTCCGTCATCCCATTGGTATGTGTATCCCGGTGTTCCGCCTGCTCCGGCAATGGTAGCTGAGCCGGTACATTCGCCAAAGCACAGCACATCATCCTGATCGGTGATGCTGGCAGAGACAGCGGTTGCGGGCTCAGTAATGGTAACGGATACTGAGGCAGTACATAATCCGGCATCGGTAATGACTACGGTATATACTCCATCGCATAATCCGGTGGCGACGGGAGTAATTTGGGCAGCGGGGTCATCCCATAAATAGGTATAGGGTATATTGCCGCCAGCGCCTGTGGCAGTAGCGGTTCCAGTACATTCGTCAAAACAAAGAACATTGACCTGATCGGTAATTGAAACCGAAACACCTGTTGGGGGTTCGGTAATGGTAACTGATGTAGAAGCTGAACATCCAAGAGCATCGGTAACGGTAACGGTATAAACTCCGTCGCATAAGCCGGTGGCAGTTTGAGTTGTTTGGTTGGCGGGATCGCTCCAGAAATAAGTATAAAGAGGCGTGCCGTTAACACCATCAGCGGTGGCTTCGCCGGTACATTCACCGGGACAGGCAACGTTGATCTGGCCGGTTATTGTGGCTGTCATGGCAACAGCGGGTTCGGTGATGGTAACGGTAATGGTGGTTGTACAGCCATTGGCATCGGTAACGGTTACGATATAAGATCCTGCACACAGATTAATAGCGTCAGGGGTATTTACTCCGCCTGCTGAAGCCGGCCATGCATATATATATCCCGGTGTTCCTCCGGCCCCTGCAACCGTTGCGCTTCCGGAACATGTACCTGTGCAGACAACATTGGTTTGTGCGGTGATGCTGGCCGAAACGGCGGTAGCGGGTTCGGTAATGATCACATTAATGGTCGTGGTACAACCATTGGCATCGGTCACCGTGGGAGTGTAGGTTCCTGCACACAGGTTAGATGCGGTGGGCGTTGTTACACCTCCTGCAGATACAGGCCATCCATAAGTATATGGAGGTGTTCCGCCAGCTCCGGCGATGGTAGCCGAGCCGGTGCATTGGCCAAAACAGAGCACGTTTGTCTGTGAGGTTATGGATGCAGAGACAGCGGTTGCGGGCTCAGTAATGGTAACAGTGGTTGAGGCGGTACATCCGTTGTCATCGGTAACGGTTACGCCTTCAATTCCGGCACATAATCCTGTCGCCAAAGCGGTAGTCTGGCCATTGTCCCACAGATAATCATATGGTCCGGTTCCTCCGCTTCCTGCAGCGGTGGCTGTTCCTGTACATTCGCCAAAACAAAGAACATTGTCCTGGTCGGTAATGGAAACCGAAACGGCTGTTGCCGGCTGGGTTATGGTAACAGATGCATAAGCAAGACAACCATTGTCATCCGTAACGGTTACGCTATAAGTTCCTGCACATAAACCAACTGCAGTAAATGTTGTTTGACCTGATGGATCGCTCCAGGCTACCACAGTATAAGGTGGAGTTCCACCCACAGGTGTAACCGTTGCAGTTCCATCACACAAGCCAAAGCAGGTAACATTGGTTTGGGCAGTAATGCTTGCAGTAACTGCTGTTGCGGGCTGGGTAATGGTAACTGTTGAACTGGTTGTACAACCGTTTGAATCAGTAACGGTTACGGTGCAGTTTCCTGCACATAATCCGGTAGCATTTGGGGTTGTTTGTCCGTTGCACCATAAATAAGTGTATCCGGGAGTCCCGCCTACAGGAGTAACAGTGGCTGTTCCGTTACATAGTCCAAAACAAAGCACATTGGTCTGGGCAGTTATTGATGAAGTTACAGCAGTAGCGGGTTCAGTAATTGTCACCGAGGTTGTGACAGTACATCCGTTTGCATCAGTTACAGTGGGTGTATAAGTTCCTGCACAAAGACCTGTGGCTGTCCAAGTTGTTTGGGCAGGTGCAGGGTCATCCCATAATATTGTATAAGGAGCCGTTCCGCCGGCAGCGGCAGCAGTGGCCTGACCGGTGCATTGGCCGAAGCAAAGCACATTGATCTGACCTGTTATGCTTGCTGTAAGAGGAACTGCGGGTTCGGTAATAGTAATACTTGCTGTGGCAGTACACAGATTAAAATCATAAACTGTAACTGTATAGGTTCCGTCACATAGTCCGGTTGCTGTTGGGGTATTCTGAGCAGGAATGGTATTCCATAAATAGGTATAGGGAGGAGTTCCTCCGGCTCCTGCGGCAGTGGCAGAGCCGGTACATTCGCCGGCACAAAGCACGTCGGTGTGAACCGGAATACTTGCTGTGACAGCTGTTGCGGGTTGGGTGATTGTGACCGATGTGGTGGAGGAGCATCCCATGGCATCTTCAACAGTAACATTGTAGGTTCCTGCACAAAGACTTGAATAAGTATCAGTTCCATCTCCTGTATAACCGTTTGGTGACCAGTCATAGGTCCATGGAGCTCCGTTTCCTCCGGCTCCTGCCACGGTTGCAGATCCGTTGCAAACACCAAAACATAAAAGATTTGTTTGACCTGTTATTGTTGCAGTCACAGCCGAAATTGGTGCGTCAATGAAGACTGTTGCGGTTTTTTCGCAACCGTTTGCATCAGTCACTGTAACCGTTGCCCAGGCCGGTCCGCAAAGAGCAGTGGCATTTGGAGTCGTTTCGCCATTTGACCAAAGATAGGTATAAGGCGGAATACCGCCAACAACGTTTGTTGTGGCAGTTCCGTCGCAGTCGCCGCCACAAACAGCATCAGTGCTGGTTGGAATGGTAACAACAAGAACGGGAGGATCGGTGATGGTGGCCTGGTCGGTAAGAATACAGCCGTTGTCGTCGGTGATGATTACATTGTAGGTGCCTGAACATAGTCCGGTTGCCGGATCGGTGGTCTGAGCCGCCGGATCGTCCCATAAATAATCATACGGAGGTGTTCCTCCCCCTGCATTGACTGTTGCGGTTGCGTCGCAGTCGCCGTTACAGGTGGGAGTAGTTTCTACCATATTTGAAGTGACTACGGTTGGTTCAGTAAGCGTGAAAGTATGTGAAACGGTACATCCCTTTGAATCGGTAATGGTGACCACATAAGTTCCATCGCACAAATCGGAATAGGTATTGGTTCCGTCGCCGGTGTACCCGTTGGGGGACCAGTTGTAAGTCCTTGGGGGTACTCCGCCCACCACAAGGTTTATTTTTGCCTGTCCGTCGCAAATGCCATTACAAACCGGGTCAATCTGGCTATATTGTACAATAATCAGTGCTGGCGGGTTTGCCACAACAGCGCTTTCTGAAACCACATCCCCGTCGGCATCCTCAACAACAATTGAATAGGTATCGGGGCATAACCCGCTTATGGTGAGTAATCCGGCAGATCCCGGGACAGGAATACCAACCCCGTCGTACCATAAAATTGTAAATGGAGCGGTGCCGCCTGTGATTACAGCTGATGCAGTACCGTTGCAACTGTCGTGACACTGAACCGCTGTTGAAGACATTGTAATAGTGAATGGTGTTTTTGTGCCATTGGCAACAACATCTATGTCAAGCTTTTTTGAAAAATTAATTTTGTTTGATTCGGTTTGGTATGCCATTAATAGACGGCCCTCACCTGAGATTTCAGTTTTTTCGGTTGAGACAATATATTTACAGGAAGCAAAATGGTCGATGGTTATCTTGCCATTATCCCCCCGGGGGAAGGAATTTTTATCAATAATCACTTCGTCATTGATATTGGGGAGCACTGCTCCCCCTGTTCCACCGCTTTCAGTTGACCAATGGTTTTTATCGTTCCACGAGCCCTCGCCGTTTACCCAGTATAATTTTTGCCCTTCGACCTGAAGGCAAATTAACATTGTGGTAAACACTAAGAATAAAAGCCTGTAAATTAACTTCATAATAATGTATAAAATTACCTGATAATTTACGGAAATCGCTGCAAAAAGTTACAGCAATTACACTTCTGCAAATATCAGAGAAAAATGTTAAATATAAAATACCGGAAATTGTCTTTGATTATTAGACGTAAAAAGGGGGTGAAATGGTTGCCGGGAGGGTGTGAATTAATTAGCAGATTAGCAGATTAGTTGATGTGCAGATTAGTTGATGTGCAGATGTGCGGATTTGTTGATGTGCGGATGTGCAGAGATTGCTTTGGGGGCAGGTAATGGGCTATTTGTGAGGGTGTTAAAATAAGTGTGTCATGAGATAATAAAAAAAAGTATTAACTTATGACAATTATGAAAGAACAAAAAATCGAGAAAAAGGAATTAGAAGAGTTGTTTGAAGAAGCACTAAATTCCTTAAAAAGCGGCAAGAAGCTTGAGGGATCGGATGGAGCAATCACTCCCTTAATAAAGCGTTTGCTAGAAGCAAGTCTTGAAGGAGAAATGGACAACCATTTAACGGCAACCAGGCCAAACAGAAGGAATGGACATGGAAACAAGACAGTCAAGACAAGTTTTGGTAAAATAGAAGTTGAGCCACCCCGGGATAGAAATGCCACGTTCTCGCCTGAGTTATTGCCAAAACGTCAAAGATCCTTAGGTCCGAGCTTAGAGAATAAAGTTTTAAGTCTTTATTCTCTAGGGATGAGTTACAGGGACATAGCAGACCATGTAATGGAGATGTACGACATGGAACTGTCACCGTCCCAATTAACGTCAATAACAGATAAGATATGGCCTGAAATAGAAGAGTGGAGAAGCAGGCCTTTGGATGAAGTATATCCCTTTGTATGGTTCGATGCATTGTTTTATAAAGTCAGGCAAGACGGTCAGATTAAGAGCATGGCTGCATATATGGTTTTGGGAATGAATGTAGAGGGGGAAAAAGATTTATTAGGGATATATCTGGCAGAAACAGAAAGCGCTAAATTTTGGCTTCAGGTACTATCAGATTTAGAAATAAGGGGCGTAAAGGATATAATAATTGCTTGTATTGATAACCTCAAAGGGTTCCAGCAAGCAATAAAATCAATCTTCCCCCAGACAGATGTCCAGCTCTGTATTGTCCACCAGATAAGGAACTCAATAAAATATGTATCATGGAAAGATGAAAGAGAAGTAATAAGGGATATGAAAAGCATATATAAAGCAAACAATATTGAATCAGCAGAGCAATCATTAAAAGAGTTCGAGAACAAATGGGGTAAACAATACACTGCAATGGTAAAATCCTGGAAACACAACTGGGAAGGATTAGCTAGTTTTTTCAATTACCCCAGTCCTGTAAGAAAAATAATGTACACAACTAACTCTATAGAAGGCTTTAATAGACAGATAAGAAAAGCAACTAAAACAAAAGGAGCTTTACCATCAGAGAGATCATTATATAAATTACTATATTTGGTTACTCAAAACGTTCAAAAACGCTGGTCAAGACCTAAATCTTGGACTGAGGTTTTAAACATACTGATGATTAATTATCCTGAAAGAATGGGTATTTATAAATGACACACTTAACTAAACACAACCCTATTTGTGGTGGTTGTCCCTTACCTTTTTAAAGAGTTCGGAGGCAAAAACAAAGTCATTGAGTTCTTTGTTGTCGCTGGTGAAAATATCATTTTTGTTTCCTTCCCACCATTTGTAACCTTGGTAAATGAAAATGATTTTATCGCCGATTTCCATCACCGAATTCATATCATGGGTGTTAATCACCGTGGTAATATTAAACTCGATGGTGATTTCGCGTATCAGGTTGTCGATTATGAGGGCAGTTATGGGATCGAGTCCGGAGTTTGGCTCATCACAGAACAGATATCTGGGGTTTAATGAAATGGCGCGTGCAATGGCTGCGCGTTTTTGCATGCCCCCGCTTAATTCTGAAGGAAACAATTTATTGGTGTCGGGAATATTAACCTTGCTCAGACAGAAATTTACCCTGTCGAGCTTTTCCTCCTCAGACCAGTTGGTGAACATATCCATGGGAAACTTGATGTTTTCCTGAATGGTGAGTGAGTCGAAAAGAGCGCCTCCCTGAAAAACCATTCCTATTTCCTTACGGATTTCCTTGCGTTCCATAAAACTCATGGCTGTGAAGTTTCGTCCGTCGAAATTGATTTGTCCGGTATCCACCTCATGCAGTCCGACTAAAGATTTCAGCAATACAGTTTTGCCCATACCGCTTTGCCCGATGATCTGATTGATTTTCCCCTTTTCAAAGAATACAGTCACGTCTTTGAGAACATGGTTGTCGTTGAAAGACTTGTTTATGTTTGTGGCTTCAATCATGTGAGCAGCAAATCGGTAAGTAAAAGGTTAAACAAAAGAATCAGAATACACGATAAAACAACTGCTTTTGTACTGGCACGTCCCACCTCCAGGGCTCCCCCGCTCACATAATAACCGTAATATGCAGGCACTGAGGTGATGATAAAAGCAAAAACAGCCGATTTGATCAATCCGTAAACAATGTAAAAACCGTTGTAGTACAGATGTATTCCCTCCAGATAATCTTCGGGCGATAAAGCCCCCGAGAAACAAATGATGTAACCGCCCACGATACCAACAAACATGCTGATCATGGTAAGGAAGGGGTTGATGATGACGGCTGCGGAGACTTTGGGCAGAATAAGATAGCTTGCCGAGTTGACACCCATGATTTCAAGGGCATCGATTTGCTCGGTAATTCTCATAGAGCCAATTTCAGAAGCAATGTTGGAGCCGATTTTTCCGGCAAGGATCAATCCCACGATGGTTGATGAAAACTCCAGTATAACCGACTCGCGGGCGGCATAGCCGATGAGGTATTTGGGTATAAGTGGGTTATCGAAGTTGAGGGCTGTTTGCAGGGTAATGACCGCTCCCATGAAAAAGGATATGATCACAACTATGCCAATGGAATTAATGCCGATTAGCTCAATTTCCTTTGAAATGCGGGTAAGGTAAATGGATCCTTTCTCGGGCCTGTTGAAGACTTTGCCCATGAGAGAGAAGTAACGTCCTATGTGAAAGAAAAAATCCAATTTAAGTTATGGGTTATGGGTTATGGGTTATAAGTTATGGGTTATAAGTTATGGGTTATAAGTTATAAAGTTATAAAATTTTATTTTTAATTAGCTGATGTGATGGGGTACTGAATATTGAAAAGTACCTTTATAACAACCAGCGTACTTAATTATTGTTTTATCTTTGCAAAGGATAAAAACCGCCTAAAAGTACAATTTTTTAATGAAAAAAGATAATTTGTTTTCATGACCGCAGAGGAAAAATTCAGATTGATTTTAAAAAGATACCTTCCCGAAAAGAGTATTGAGTATGTTTTTTATATTCTGAAAGAAAAAGAAGTACACCTTATTATTACCAAGGAAAGGAACACCAAGCTGGGCGATTACCGAAATCCCTTTAAGGAAAAAGGTCACAGGATTACTGTGAATGGTGACATCAACAAGTTTGAATTCCTTTTTATTTTTTTGCACGAAATGGCCCACATGAATACCTGGATTCTCTATAAAAACAGAGTGATGCCCCATGGGCAAGAGTGGAAAGAGGAGTTTGTTAAAATCCTGCGAGAGGCCGTTAATCTTAAGTTTTTTCCTGAAGATGTTGAAAATGCAATAATTAAAGGGTTTCTATCAAAAAAAGGATTTACAGCCAAATCAGACGATGTGGTAAAAAAGTTGCTGCGGAATTATTCAGAAAAAAAATCAACAACCGTGGAGGATGTTCCTGAAAATGCGATTTTTGTTTTGAAAAATGGCCGCCAGTTCAAAAAACTTGAAAAAATCAAAAAACGATACCGCTGTCAGGATGTTGTAACCGGACGGTTTTATGTTGTGCATCCGCTTGCTGAGGTGGTGGAGGTGCATGAGGGATGATGGCTCTTTTCCTAGAATTGAAAAAGCCAGCCACTCTCCCATTTACAGCCACTTTTTCTTCTTAAAATAAAGCATCATTCCAACGGAAATCGAGATCATTATTCCCCATAAAACAGGATAACTGTATTCCCATCCCAATTCAGGAAAATAAATGAAATTCATTCCGTACACCCCGACAATAAAGGTGAGCGGAATAAAAATAGAGGAAATGATGGTCAGTACTTTCATGGTTTCATTGGTTCGGTTGCTGATCAGAGAAAAATAAAGATGGGTGCAGCTTTCAAGAAGATGCATATAGGTATCGAAGGAATCAATTATTTCAAGAGAGCTGTCTTTCAGATCAGTAAAATATTTCTGGTTATCTTGTTGGATAAAGCTGTTTCCTTTTTCAAGGCGCAAGATGCTTTCTCTTAAAGGAGACAATGTTTTCCTGATAAAAGTGAGGTTGTTTTTTAACTTTTCAATTTTAAAAGCTGTGTCTTTATTGGGTTTATGTATGATCTCGTAATTCAGTTTTTTATATTCCTTTTCAAATTCATCATCAAGAAGGTAATAATTATCAAGAAGGGCGTCAATCATCAGGTACAGCAGATAATCACCTTTTTTTTGTCTTACAGCCCCCGTGTTGTTTCGTATTCTGTCTCTGATATGGTCAAAGAAATCGCCCAGATCTTCCTGAA
>C687J26660_1000456_pt1 | contig 12942 bp, 7 predicted proteins | sample RifOxyA3_FD_26660 | JGI IMG/M metagenome (IMG submission 26660)
CCTATCCGCGCAGCAGCGCGCATCAATCCGATACATCGGATAAAATTCGCATCCATCGCATTCACCATTTGCCCGAACACATGTTCCACTCGCGCGCGTATCCGCGATTTCCGCGTGTTCAGCTTCCCCTGGAATTTGCTCAATGGGCTGTTTCGGTATCCCTTCGAGTGTATATGGCTCCTGTATCCCTTGGCTTTCAGCTCCTGTTCGCGCTCAGCAGATCGATAAGCGCAGTCCGCATAAATGTCTTTCGAATTTGTATCCTTGCTGACAACATCATCGAACGCCTCACTGTCATGTTCATTCGCCGGTGACACTGCATAGTCACGTATCAGCTTGTGCTTTGCGTCAGCGTTGATATGGTTCTTATAGCCATAGTACGACTTGTCGTTCTTCTTCGTCCAGTGCGCATCTACGTCCTTCTGGCATTCCTTCGCAGGATTNTCCTTCCATGACTCAGGAACCTTGCCTTCCTCTATAACAGCCTTCTCTTTATTCGTTATTTTCTGACGGGGAACCTCCACGATCGTCGCATCGATCAGCTGGCCCTTCTTCGCNGTATACCCTTTCTTTTCCAGATACCAGTTAAACCGCTGGAACAAACCCTTGATGANGCCCATCTGAGTCAGTACCTCACGAAAATGCCAGATCGTCTTGGCATCCGGAACCGTATCCTCAAGCGTCAACCCTAAAAACCGGGTAAATGACAGACGATCGCGTATCTGGTATTCCATCTGGTCGTCCGAAAGATTGTACAGGCTCTCTAGAAACAGTACTTTAAGCATCATGACATAGTCGAACGGCTTCCGGCCAGCTTCGCTTTTACGCTCTTTCCGCATGGCACGGTGCAAAACGGGCCTGAATTCTTCCCAGGGAACCACAGTATTGAGCCGTTCCAGTGGGTCTCCGCACTTGCTCAAGGATGCAAACCGGTCTTCGACGGTAAAAATGCTCAGCTGTCCCATGAATTTCCTCCAGTCTGGGGTAGATTTTGCCCTTTCCAGACTAGAATATAATATATATCTCGCCTCTTGTCAAGTCTTTTCTTCAAAAACCTCAATTTTTAGAGGTGCCCTAAGGATATCGCGGTTCTACAGGTGTTACTTATCTTAACAGTATGATTCGTCTTGAGAACATCTTTCGACCCGTTGACACACGGATGAGGTACGCGCCGGGGGCGAGGTTCGAGGCATCCCCAATCCATGTGCCAGCGCCGGACACTGGCGCTTCAAGCAATCGCTGCCCATTCAAACTGAAAATCCTGACAAAACCGGCATGATTGGCCTCGCATTGATAGCGGACGGAAAGCGCGGCGCTTAATGGATTCGGAAAAACCTCGGGCTCAAATGCCTCCTGGGCTTCCGCAATATTCACGGATGCATCCATCGGCGCTTGAGCCAGACAGAAGCCCGCAGCGGTTTCATACCACATGAAATACTCCGTTCCATTCCATACTATATCTGGCGCCCAGGGTCCGCCTTTCTCAACGGCGGAATCATACGGAGGAGAATCAGTGGAGAAGAGCGGCTCCTGGCAAATATTCCAATCCCTTCCATTGCTGGAGGTCGCATAGCCGATGTAGGCGGTGGCGCCGTTGCCCTCAGACGACTTTGCGGAAAACCACATTTCATACATGCTGCTCTTTTTAATGACCGCGGGCACAGCAACCCATTTATCGTTCCAGGTACCTGAAGTTCCCGTAGGAACCACCGGATTGCCCGCGTATTTTGTCCACGTGGTGCAGTTCGTGGAGGTGGCCAGTCCGATTTGGCAATGCCAGTCCTGTAGGGCAATGGAATAGCTGACACCAGTGTACCACATCAAATATGTTCCCGATACCGTATCGTAGCACACTGCGGGTGATTCTACCCAGGCATCATCCCATTCTCCGGTATTTCCCTTGCTAAGAACTGCCGTGCTGCCCACGCGTTGCCATCTGTTTATTCCGTCAGGGGAGAATGCGAGCCCGATGCCGACATAGGGGCTGAGGTAATGGGTGACATTCATGGTCGTGTCACCGAAATAGAAAAGCTTGTATCCCTGCGCATCGCGCAGGATTTCCGGAGTGTCCAGCCATGTGTCGTCCCATTGACCCGCGCTTGCCACATCAAGGACCGGTGCGCCAGTGACGTTCATGATCCACTGGACACCATCCAGGGAATAGGCATAGGCAATGCGCCCCGTATAGGGGAGGCCTGACCGGCAGGGATTGCCTACAGCCACGTACCACATTTTAAAGGTGTCGTTCTCCAGAAGGCACGCGGGCTGTCCAATGGCCGCCCAGTCATAGGTTGTATTTTGCTTTATCATCACTGGATTTTGGGAGCTTTTTTCCCATTGGGTCTGGGAAAAGAGTAGTGAGGCGGAAAAGGCGACAATCGCAATACGGGACAACACAGATACCTCTTTTGTTTACTGGTGATATTTTAAAACTCTTCAAACCCCTTTACCATTCTCCTGACTTGTTCAATGCGTTCCGGTTCTTTTGATAAAAGTTCGAACAACCGGAATTCAAACCCCGGTGATACTGTGCACCCGATGAGCGAATAGACCCTGGTGGTGCGTGCGGCCTGCCAGGCATTGGCTGTGCACGCGCTCAGGTGTTCCCCGCGCCATTCAACAGTGTGGGGCGCGCGGTAGATCTCGCGAAAAAAGCCCCCTTCAGGATGCGGGGCGAGTTTCAGACGTTCAATAATATCAGATACCGAAATGGGTGATGTGTTCATCTTAGCGTTGCCTGTGGACATCTCTGATAAATGTATGATTAAAAATAACCCTTGTTTCCGCTGGGAACCAAGGAAAAGCAGTAATTATCTGTCCTTCATTAATGGAATTTCATTTTATTGGAGTCTGGTTGTTTTTCAGGTATTCATAATTTTACCTGAAAATTGATAAATTGGCGTAGGAGGAGTATATTATAGGCATACAGGAGGGCCCATGATTATTCGTCTGTCTTTCTTAGCCATTCTCACTGTTTTTCTTCTGCATACCACGGCTTCAGTTTTGACTGTCGGACCAAGCCAGACCTATGCGCGCATTGATACTGCCTACAAATATGCGCAAGCAGGCGACTCAATACTGGTTTATCCTCTAGCCAACGACTCTGCGTATCAGCAGGTGGCGATCTACCTGAATAAGCGGCGCATTACCATTAGCGGCCAGGCAGCAGAAGGAAGCAGGGTCAAACTTTCTGGCCAGGGATTTGAATATAGCGGTGTGGGGTCAATTCCGCGCGCCATATTCCAGTTTAATCCAGGTGCGGACAGTTCTCTTATCGAGCATTTCGAGGTCTTTGCCTGTACAAACACCAGTTTTAATGGCGCTGGTTTTCGAAACAATCAGGCTAATAATATTACCGTGCGCGACTGCGAAATACGCAATAATGACATGGGTATCATGGCAAACGGTCTTGTCGCGGACAGCAGCGCGAAAAATTTTCTTATTGAAAACTGTATTGTACACGATAACGGGAATTTTAACCACGCCGGGTACAACCATAATTTCTACCTGGGAGGCACCAGCGTCACGCTGCGCGGATGCAACGTGTACAGGCCCGCGACCGGCCATAACGTGAAAAGCCGCGCGCACATCACCATTCTGGAGGGCTGCTATATCCACGACAGCGGGGAGCGGGAATGCGATCTGGTTGATGACGCAGGCACAACCGCAATGCCCGGAAGCCATGCCATGCTCATTGGCTGCACCATTGTAAAAGACCCTGCCTGCGCGGGAAATAAGACAGTGATCCATTTTGGCGAGGATGGTGGAAATGGCCACAATGGCACCATATATCTCATACATTGCACCATTATTACGCCTTTTATTTCGCCGGTTGTTGACCTGAGTTCCCTCGATGCACACGCCCAGTTCTACAACTGCCTTGTTGCGGACCCCTCGGGCAATCAGAACGGTCAATCGCTTGTGAGCGCCACACGCAATGGCGCGCTCACAGCAAATTCAGCGGGCGATCATCTCTGGCTTTCAAGCGGTTTTTCAACACCTGTTGATGGTAATTTTGCCAACATTACCAAGTGTGCGTCTCATGAAATTCCCGGTTTTACTGATGCTGACACAGGCGATTACAGCCTGACAACAGCGTATGCGGGAATTGTTGACGCGGGTGTGGTTGTGACTAACGGCGATCTTCCTGCCTCGCTGCAGAATCTTCCATTGCTTACGTTTACCCCGCCACTGGGCACGCGTACGCGGCCCATTGTCGGCACACCGGATATTGGCGCATGCGAGTGGGACACGGGCACAAGCGTTGAAAACGGACCTCTGACATTTGTTGCGCAGCGCAACAAGATCGAAGAAGTATTTATTGTTGATATTCGAGGGAAAATCATCCAGACCCTGGCGTTTACATCAGCGTCCATGGCGTGGGACCGCACAGACCATTTTGGCCGCGCTGTGGGAACAGGGCTCTATTTCATGATGTGGCGCGACAACGGGGCCATGCGTCTCTATAAGAAGATACCGGTTGTCCGCTAGGAACGATTTTTATAACCGATCAGTTGCGCGGATGAGAATTAATCCCCGCTGTTGCAAACCGTCCGGAAACCCAGGTAATTGAACCGGAGACCTGGATTGCGGTCATTGCGAAACGCGGAACGCAGATAGTCGCTGGTACCAAGCCAGGACCCGCCGCGCTCCACGCGGGTGGTGCCGGAACCCGGGCCCATTGGGTCTGACCCCGGTGAACCGCTGTAATATGTGGACAGATACCAGTCATTGCACCATTCCCAGACATTTCCGGCCATATCGTAGAGCCCTCTGGCGTTGCGTGTTGTACTGGCAACCGGATGCGGTGTCGTATTGCTGTTTGCTCCATACCACGCATATGCTCCATCAACCGCGGCCCCCCAATAATATTGGGTCGTGGTTCCAGCGCGGCAAGCATATTCCCATTCCGCTTCCGTGGGAAGGCGATAGCCATTCTTTGTGAAATTTATCGCCAGGTTTTCCAAATCGGTGCAACTATCGCCCGGTATTCCGGTTACAGATGTATAGCTATAGACGGTATCAAGACCTGCTTGTTTACTGCGGACGTTGCAATACAATACCGCGTCAAACCACGTTACATTTTCCACTGGACGGTTAATGTCCCCGGGAAACAGCGACGGATTAAGTCCAAAAATAGCCTGGTAACTTTCCTGTGTCACTTCAGTGCTGTCCATCCAGAACGAACTCAGCGTAACGACATGTATTGGTTGTTCATTTGTTGAATCCGCGCTCCCCATCTGGAACGTTCCGCCGGTGATCAATTTCATGCCATCCGTAGGTGTTATCGGCCATCCACCCGAATAATAGATCGAATCCACCTGTGTCGGGGTGATCACCGTGGTGTAGATGGCGATGTCATCAATGTAGCCTTTGAAGGCCTGTTCGGGGTTGCCGGTATGGGCCACTGCTCCAATAAAATGTTCGTTCCCGGTTGCGATCCCGTTCAAGGCGCCCGTGTTCACCGTGGCAATTACAGCGCCGCCTGTGTTGTCGAGGTACATTGTCACCGTGCTTGCCGAACGCCGCACAACCAGATGGTGCCAGGAATGCAGGGAGACTGCCTGGTCCAGATATCCGCGCTGGATGACGTCCGTGGTACGGCAGAACCAGTAATAGGGTTTGCCGTCAGACCCGATATTGATTTTGATCTGTTGGTCAGAATTGCCCAGGGCGCCATAGAGCGTACCGCCACCAGCAGGCAGGGTGTCGATTTTGAACCAGAGGGAAATTGAGAAGTCGTTGAAGGTGGGAACAGCTGTGCACATGATTCCTAGGTCAATATAACTCGATGTGCCGTTGAACTGAAATGCGCTGTTTGCTGTGCCGAAGCGGTCAGCGGCGTTCGTAACATTGCTTTGCGAACCGCTCAGGGTGTTCCCGCTTGCATCGTCGGCATTTGCTGAAAAGGTGTAATACGCAAGCAGGCCATTGAAATCGTGCCAGTTGGTGACCGTGATGTCCCAGTTGAGCGTGTCTGTGGCGCCCATGTTGTCTGCCACTTCAACAGAGAAATGGTGCACACCCTGCTGAAGGTTTGCCAGCGGTGTCCATAAAAGCACGGAATCAGTAAGATCAAGCGTACCGCCGTTCATGCTGAGCATCCGGAAGGTCAGCGGGTCGCCGTCCGGATCAGAAGCGTGGAGCGTGTCATAATACTGAACGCTGCCGGTGGCTGCCGGGCACATGGAGGCGGAGGTGGAAATAAAGATAGGGGCCTGGTTGTCGATCCATCCGCCCACATGATACAGCGAATCCACCTTGGCCGCATCAATAGCCGACCCGTAGATGACCACGTCATCAATGCACCCATCGAACATGGCGTCAACAACGCCGCCAACAGTGCCGATCTTGGTGACAGCCCCTGTGGTTATGGCGCCGGTCATGGAGCCGGAAACAGCGAAAACAGTGAGCGATTCAGGCTGGTTGTCTATGAACATTTGGACGGTGTCGTTTGTCCGGGTGACAACGATATGATGCCAGAGCGTGTCGGTGATCGCACGGACGCTGGTTTTGTCCACATACCCGGACGCCCCATCGTTCAACCGATAGCGTATCTGGTCAGGCCAGGTGGGATGGAAACCGAATTTGAAATATTTATTGGTGCTTGTCTGTGTGCCAAAAAGGTCCGCCTCGCCAACCGGAGAATACCCGGACGCCATTTGCTTTTTGAACCAAAGACTTACGGAATAGGCGTTGATGGGTGGGAATGAGCCGATGTCAATGTAGCCGGTGGCGCCGTCGAACCGGTAGGCCCCGTTTGAATTCATAAACCGATCAAGCGTGGAACCAACAGACCCATACATGACTCCACCATGCCCATTCCCGCTCGAATCATCCGCGTCTGTGCCGCCAAAGGGATAATACGCCAGCAGATCAGATGATACCGAGATCGACCATTCCAAGGTGTCTGCGCCGCTGCTGCCATCGCTGACCTCTATTTCCACATACTGGGGGCCAGCCTGCACTCCGGTCGGGGTCCAGGTTATTACGGAATCCGTGATTATGAAGCTGCCGCCCGGCGAACCGATCACTCGATAGGTCAACGCATCAGCGTCACCATCGGCCGCATGAACAGTGTCCTGGTACAGCGCTCCTACTACGGCATCCAGGGTCATTTCCGTTGAATCGTGGGTAAAGTAAGGCGGATGGTTCATTGTGCCCATGACCCCGCGCCGCACACAGCGGAGACCGCAATCGTTTGATGAGATGCGGGGATAATCGTTGCTGCGGAAGAAGGAAAGCAAACTGGAATAATACTGTTGGTAGGAACCACCGCGCCGCGTCCGGTATGTGCCGGTCCCTGGTCCGGATGGATCGAATTGAGAGCTGGTTGTATAGGTCGCGAACCAGTCGTGGCACCATTCCCATACGTTTCCTGCTATATCGCGCAACCCAAAGGGATTGGCTGGTTTGGTGGCCACAGGATGCGTGGTATTGCCGCTGTTTACAAAGAACCAGACATTCTCGCCAACTGCTGAATCGGAATGGTCATTGCCCCAGTAATGGTCTGTTGTTGTGCCTGCCCTGAGGGCGTATTCGAATTCAGCCTCTGTGGGCAGCCGGAAGCCGTTTTTGCTGAGATCAGCGGCAGGATTGGACAATATACAGCCAGCGCCTGGGGCACCGGAAACATCGGTGTAGGTGTAGACCGTATCAAAGCCCTGGTTTTTGCTGCGGAAGTTACAGAAAACAACAGCGTCAAACCAGTTCACCGAATCCACGGGCCTACTAAGATTGCCGGTCATTGTGGAGGGGTTAATGCCCATGATTGCCTGGTAATTCGCCTGGGTAACTTCCGTGGTATCCATGTAAAACGAAGATACGGTTACCCAATGGGACGGCTGCTGGTCAGCGGAACCTGTGGCAGATCCCATCTTGAAATTTCCCGCGGGAATCAGCTTCATGCCGATCCGGACCGGGGATAGCACGGTGATGGTCCACGAAACCGTATCATAGGCGCCTTGGCCGTCGCTGACGCGCGCGTGCATATGGTGCGCACCCGTATCACCCGCAGCGGGGATCCAAGAGATTCTGCCCATATTCCCGGTGTTGGTCAATGTCATGCCTACTGCGCTGTCAATAAAGGAGTAGACGCGGTCATCGCCGTCGGTATCCGTTGCCAGTAGCGTATCTTTGTACTGAATGCCAACCATTGCAGCCAGAGTCATGGATGCCGAGTCGGTGGTGAAAATGGGCGCATGGTTACCCACGAGCCCAAGCACGCGGATGGTCCATGCAAGCGTGTCCGTGTTGCTGTGATTATCCGCTACTGCAATGGCAATATGATATGCGCCAGTGTCCGCGCTTCCGGGAGTCCAGGTGATAATGCTATCACTGAAAATAAGGCCTGTGATGGCAGTGAGCAGGCTAAAAGTAAGGGGATCGCCCTCAGGGTCAGCAGCATGTACAGTATCTGTGTACGTATTACCCGCAATGACCGAAGCGCGTATGGAAGCAGAGTCAGAAGAGAACTCCGGGCTCTGATTTGCCGGTGTGGTGAAATGCCAGACGCTTCCTGCGGCAGAATCACCCAAGGCGTTGTATCCCACGATTTTCCAGTAATACGTATCTGAAATGGTTAAATTTGTTGCTGGAATATAGAACGTATCTGTTGTTGAGGCATCAACCGCTGTTAGTGGCGGGTTTACTGTATCCAGGAGCACTTTGAAATGGTCATTATAAAATCCAGCCACCCATTGAATGGACGGTTTTAGAGTGGTGACCGTGGCATTGTTTGCCGGAAAAACATTGATAGGTGTGTTGTCTTTGACCGTGATTCGCACGCTGTCGGATGCAGAGGCAATGCTGTCGTCGTCAATAGCGCGCACCCGAATCGTTTTAATTCCCGTAGAAGCAAACGCGGTTTTTTTCCTGTTTACAGCGGTTGTATCATTATAATGCACGCCGTCCAGCGCCCAGGCGTATTTTATGATTGTCCCATTGGTGTCGCTTGCAGTGGCATGCACATAGAAACTGTCACTCACTCCCACGCTGGAATCGTCCATGGCAATTACTGTTGGCGAGTAGAGATGCAGGGTAAGAATAACGGTATCTTCAGCAGAGACAATGGCATCGTCGTCCAGGACCTTTACCAGCAGGGTACAGACCTTTGCAGTGGTGAAATAGGCTGTACAGACGCTGTCGGAAACCGTGTCCTTCCAGGAATTATTCCTGGTGCGCCAGATATAGGTGTCAACAGTCCCGTTTGTATCAGAACCAGATGCGTGGAGCGTGATACTATCCCTGATTGCCGCGTCAAAATCGGCCATGGCAATGACCATGGGCGGATAGAGGTGAACGGTAATGGTAATGGTGTCCCAGTCTGAATAGAGGCCGTCGTTGTCCTTTGTTCTGAGCCGCACGCGCTGTGTTCCGGCAGTGTCAAAGACCACCCGGTAGATGGAATCCGTGGTATTGCCGGACAATGCCGCGTCTTCAATGCCGCGCCATTCATAACGTGCTATAGTGCCGTTTTCATCAGAACCTGCAGCATACAGAACGACCGTATCGTAGATTGCAACCGAGGTGTCTGCCATTGCAGTGGCAGTGGGCGCATGAAACCCTGTACCGCCTGTATCAAAGGGGTTGTCCCGGGGATTGTCCGAGCAAAACCAGAGGAAGGTCGAGAAGAGTATGATGCAGGCAATGGAGATTCGTTTTGTCATTGAAGCCTCCGGGCTTTTTTAGAATGTAAGGCTGAAAGCGAATCCAAGGACCGCGATGCCTCCGGAAATTCCGTAGCATACATTGCGGCGCGTGGCTTGTGTTTCCACCTTCTGATACTCAGCATCAAGGTTGTCCACGGTGTGTATGGCCTTGTAATCATTGTACGCGGAATTGTACTGCGAATTGAAATAAATGCCGCCTGCCAGTGCAACAATGGCCAGGCCGCCTGCGATGCCGCGCACAGTCCATGCTTTCCGGGTTTTTTTTGATTTTACTGTTTTCTGGTAGGCATCGGACATGCGCAGCGCTGGAGCGCACTCGATGTTTTCCCCTTTTTTGAGCGAAACTGAAAACACGGTGTCCTGATAATTTAGGAGGGAAAGAGACAATGTATATGTTCCTGGTTCAAGCTGCTGGAATGAAAGCGGCGTTGTACCCCGTTTTTCATTGTTGAGCGCGACCGTGGCGCCCTGCGGCGCTGAGGAGATGCTGAGAGAGGCATAGGGACTGGCTTTTTTAGCAAGCTTGGACGCCAAGTTGCCAATGGTTTCGTTCAGCACGGTTTTAAACGGACATTCGCATTCTTCGTTCTCCGAAAGCAGAATCTCTCCGGTTGCCACGTCGATCATGCGCACGGAGACAGTGTATAACTCAGCGACTTTTCCCGCGGTCCCCACCACGACCTCGCTGACGCCCAGGAGCTGGCCCATTTCAATGATACAGGCGTTGTCGCTGCATGCGCCGCTCTGCTGAAACCCCTGTTCTTTTAAAATATTGTCCATTTGGCCGCGTTCCATGACCCTGAACGCGCCGGAGTTCAACAGTTCGGTGCGCAGGCGTTCGGATAAGATCGCGGCGGTTGGCGCGTCCACGCCCATGGCCTGCAGATCATTCACGGCAATGCCGATTTTTTCACCTGCCGCGAAAAGGTTAATACACGCGGCAAAACAGAAGAACAGAACGTGCTTCATGGGATATGCCTCTTGGTTGGTTACAGAGTCGTTTTCTTGCCAATAATATACATAAAAAGAGGGGTGTGGATGAAGCGTCTTTCTCCGTTATGCGTCACTATCCAGCATGTGCGGTGGGTATTTTCAATCCGGGACTGTCATTGTAATGCCAGCGCCCACTGTTTCGGCGGCTGCCCCACGATCCGTGAAAATACCTGGATAAAATATGACAGGTTCGAAAAGCCGCATTCAAAACATGTCTCAGTTACGTTTTTATCCTCTTCTCGCAGCATGCGGCATGCCCTGTTTATCCGAAGCTGATTTAAATATGTTTGCACCGTAAGCCCGGTTGCGGCCTTGAATATGCGGCACAGGTGAAATTTTGACAGGGAACTTTTTTTTGCGATCTCATTGAGCGATGTTGGCTGGTGCGCCACTGATTCAATCACGTCTATAATGGTCCTTATTTTTCCTTCAGAAGGCCGAACAACAATATCCGGAAGTGTTTCAACTGTCAGCAAACGGATAATTGCATGGAGAAGTTCCATGTCGTAGACTGCAGTGCGAAAGGAGGACTTTTCTGCTGCTTGTGGAACCAGTGACGAGAGCCTCTGGATGGTCTGCGTAAGCGTACCGTAGCTGCGTGTATGTTCAACTGGAACGCGCAAAAACAGTTCAGCGAAGTTTTTTGCACTCACGCCAGTGAGTTTTGCTGCTGTTGTCAGGAAGTGAGACTGTTTTATCTGCAGCACAACGATTGTTCCCACCCCGCTTGGCCGTATGCGGAATGAATGGATGGCTTTGGGCTGAATATACTGGATTACACCATTATGCAAGCAATAGGTCTTCCCTGAAATAGAACTCTCGCCGGTTACGCCAGAGGGTACAAGAATTTCAATGTCTTCATGATAATGGGGAGCCACCTTTGCGCCGTTCGTATAAGTCATTGAAAAGGCGCCATAGATTCGCTGTTCAGAGCCTGTACGCTCCTTGAAAGGCAGGGATACGAGCGGGTCAGGAGCTTTACGAATGTTCATGAATTTTGATCTCCAAGAGAAAATAGCAATATATTGATAAAAAAAGCCAATAGAATGCAAGATTGTTTGATAAATAAGCACTATATTAATATAAAAAGGAGACCCATATGGTACTGGAAAAGCAGGTAAAGATAAACGGCGAAGGGTTTTTAAATTGCATCAAGCGAAAGGGCACGCCTGACAGGGTTTATTACATTGAATTGTACCTGGACAAGGAAATACGCGATGCGATCAACGAACGGTATAAACTGCTGGACTGCTTTGAAGCATCAGACCCATTCCGCGAACACAAGGGTAGTATAAAAACAAACCGGTTTCTCGGGTACGATTATGTTCTGGCTGGTGTTGAATGCCTCAATTTGCCGCTCAGGGAACATGAGGTTGAAGACACGGCTGACCTCAAGAAACAAGGGGGCAGGAGTTATGTTGATGAACGCATTGGACCCATTACCACGTGGGAAGAATTCGAAAAATATCCCTGGCCAAACCTGAAAAACGCTGATACCTCGGACCTTGAATGGTACGAGAAAAACCTGCCTGACGACATGGTTGTTATCGGCGGGCTCACGGGCCATATCATGGAAGGTCTCATGTTTCTCATGGGCTATGAAACGCTGTGCATTGCTTTATTTGAGCAGCGTGACCTGGTCAAGGCCATTTACGACCGTATTTCCGCCCAGTGCAGGCACGAGGTATGGCTCATGTCCCAGTTCAGCAGGGTACGGATGATCTGGGGAAGCGATGACATGGGTTTTAAAAGCGGCACGCTCATTTCACCCGAAGATATGCGCGAATTTGTTTTTCCCGCGCATAAGGAACTCGCCCAGACTGCCCATGATAATGGCAAACTATATCTCCTGCACGCGTGCGGCAATCTGGTAATGATCATGGACGATCTTATTAATGACGTGAAGATTGACGCTAAGCATTCTTTTGAGGACACGATTGAAGACATACGCGAGGTAAAACAGACCTATGGCAAAAAGATCGCGCTGTTTGGGGGTATGGACGTTGATTTTCTCTGCAGGGCATCGGAACAGGAGATACGTTTGCGCGTCAGAGACACAATCGCCGCGTGCCAGCCAGGCGGCGGTTTCTGCCTGGGCACGGGCAATTCAGTGGCAAACTACATTCCCCTCGACAACTATCTTGCCATGCTCGACGAGGGCAGGCGTGCGTAGAGGCCCCTAGCGTGAGTTTACTATAAATAAGTGATTTCTGGTTTGGTAAGCGGACCGTAGCTGATTGCAGGACAATCAGTTATGGTCCGTTTTGTTTTGTGAGTA
>C687J26660_1000468_pt1 | contig 12707 bp, 9 predicted proteins | sample RifOxyA3_FD_26660 | JGI IMG/M metagenome (IMG submission 26660)
AGAGGCGACCTTTGTTTGACATCGCATCGATATAATCCTTCCACCACTGGATAGCGTTTTCACCGGCAGCCTCAAAATATTTTCCATCATTTACCAAACTATGGACTTCCAACAATGCCGGTTGAACATGCAAATAGTATTGTTGTTCCCGGATGGCCTCCTCGAATTGAGCAAACACATCTGTGCGAGGAACTCGCTTCACGCCTTTTTGGCGGCCGAAGGTAAAGCCTTGCTGAACATTCTTACCTCGAGCGATCGTTTGGCCGATAGTTGGCTCTGGGATCTCCCCTCTCTTTTTTGTGTATTTCAATGGGAAGTAATTATCAACTCTTTCAAACTCCTTGTTGTTATGCTCCTCATAAACCGCAGCAATATTGTCAACATGTTTATCAAAAGCGCCACGCATCACGCTCATGGCCATTTCCATCTCCTGGGTTAATTTTGGCATCTCTTTCCAGTTCCGGGAAAAAATAAGCTGTTGCGCCTGTGTATTGGCCTTCATGTCTAATAATAGGTATAATTCCATGATTGCCTGTTCTTCTTCATTCCATTTTCCCTTGAAAGAGCTAATTTGCGAAAAAACGGTGTCTAGGAGAGCGTTTGATGTCAATTCGGCGTTTGATACCTTTCTGGCTATTTTCGTTTGAAGGCGTGTATTCTGGCCACGATAATCCTGACTTCCATCCATGATGTCGGTTACTCGGAAGGCATGAAGCGTATTCAGGTATCCTCTCTTGACATTATCTATATTTCGTGTTGAAGCTGTAAGTTTTTCAAGGGAGATCTGGCGCTGTCGCTCATCGTATTTATTTTTAAGCTGCAATTTTAAATTTCCAAGAGAGGCCAAGTGAGAAATCATTTTATTTAATTCCCGGATGCCTTCAGTGCTTAATTCCCTGACTGGCTTTTTGAGAAGCTGATCAAGTTTTGCGGTAACACTTTTTGGGATCTCGATCTCCGGATTTTTTTCAATAAAATCCTTGAGGCTTTTTAACTTGTCGATCGTTTTCTGCACCGGGCTTTTAATATTATACGATTGCATAATATCCATGATCTGCCTCTGATAATCGAGGGCGATATTTTTTCCGGTTTTCTGCGCATACTTCACAGATCTTGTGGTTTGCTTCAACTGTTCGAGCGCCTCTCTCTTGTCTGAAGCCTCCAACAGATTATCGATACGCACATAAGCGGCAACGAGATCTTTCTTATTTTTGGCTTTAGCGACTAAGTTAAGAAGTTTGCCTTTGTCTGCGGCCGGGAGCGGTTTGGCAAACTCGATGATTGCCTTCTTGATATCCTGAATTTCAGAATAAGAAGTTTTAAAAGCATCGAGCATGGCTGCCTTCATGTCGGCTCTGCCCATTTTTACACCTTGAATGATCGCTCGCAAGCGCTGTTTAATCAGCTGCTTTTCAGTCATGGTTATTTTCTCCGATGGAATATTCCCGGTTGCGACATTGATCGCTTGTTTTAATCTCGGTTTTCTTCCAATCGTTTCATTCCTGACTATTTTTTCAGATGCTCTTTTTTCGGTAATGAATTGTTCTGTTGGCGTTTTTTCTTTTGCAATTTCATTTTGTTTTTTCTCGAAGGCGTATTCATTTTTGAACATATCGAGAAGCTCGTTATTGTTCATGTCGTTTGCTCCGGAAAAGAGAAAATTATCGATATTGATATTTTTAATTTTGCGTTTAAGCATCGCATCATCGGTTTCAGCATTTAACAACCAAGGCCTCCGGCGAACAAGCCGTTTGAAGTTTTCATAACCGACATATTTTTCTCCGGAGAAATTTGGAGAATACTCTCTGGCGTTCAAGATCTTTTCCTCGTTTGCCACTTCCTCTCCGACAAGTTTGTCCATCATTTCTCCACGCCGAAGCTCGAGAGCAGTTCGCTCGTCATCAGTAAGATCGCCTATGGTTTGATATCTAGCATTAGGATCGTATGTAAATGTCGTCATTCCAATCTGTTTACCATAGTTTGCTGTTAGCCAAGAAAACCTTCCAAAAAAATCCTCATTTACTGCGTTTAAAACAGTAATTTTTTTGCCAGTAATATCTGAATATCTTTTCAAATCATCCATTATTTTTGTTCCTGTTCCTGCTCCTGTGTTTGATATTTCAATATTTTTAAAATAAATTGTATTTTCTGTTTCTGATATATCCAAATACAGTTCATCTCCATTTGGCAAAGTCAAGGGATTATTTCCTGTTGCGGAAAGATTTTTAGAAATAAACTCTCTAGCGCTTTGATCAATAACATGAACATAGGCCTCAATGGTTTTATAATCGTTATTCAATTTAGTGAGTAGCCGGTTGTAGCCATCAAGAACGCCTTTCTTGCCATTATCCCAATATCCAATGATGATCGGGTTATCGGCGGTGATCGGATCAATCTGGCCTTCTTCGTAGCGGTTAATGCCATCATCAACATAGTCGGCGGCATCAGGATCTTTATCGAGAATGTCGGTAATCTTCAGGCGGCGAAGCTGATAATTTCCTTTCTTGATCAGATTATAAACATATTCGTCATATCCCGGCTCGCCATCGATCCCCTCTGTTACTTCTTCAGAGATCTCTTTGAAATATTTTGCGACATCATCGCCGGTTACAATTTCCGGCTCGATAGCATCACGAGTTTGGAAGGCTTCAACGGCGGCCTTGTCTTCTGGAACGATATCAGTTGCCCACCAATCAAAACCATTCTCATCGGTATAATCGTAGAGGTTTGCTTTGCGGAATTTTTTGAGGTATTTATAGACCTGCTTGTCGTAGAAGCGGAGAACGGTTTTTTGCTCATCGGCGCTAAGATCTTCTTCATAATTGAAATTTTCTTTTTCAGCGGTATTGCCGAAAGACAAAGTTTCAACATTGTTATTGTTATTGAGAATTATTATCTGACCATTGCCAATGTCAAATGTAAAATCTTCACTGCTTGCCTCGTTCCAGTAATCGGCATATCCTTGTGCGCTGGCATAGTTGTCGTTGACATAGCTTTCCGCTATCTGGCCGACAATGTTATCAAAGCGGATTTCATCTTCGGTCTGCATTTCTTCCAACTGCTCTCTGGTAAATTCTGAAAATTTTCCAATTTCGTATTCGTTGCTTTCAAGGTCGCTTAATATGTCGTCTTTTTTGCTATCAATATCTTTCTGCCTTAATTGTTTATAAGAAGCGGTAACACGCACATCGCTTTCACGAGTAGCCTTCCCGGCCTCGTCATATTCGTTTGTCAATAATATGTAGTCATCACCTGCATAATCGAATGTTTCTCCAACTTCCGTTCCTTCAGGGATCTGCCCATCTTCGCTTAAATATCCTTCGATCTTTGCAACGGTATAAGGCTTAGGAAAATAAACCTGATCAAATCCCTCCATTGCTTTGATGCGGATGGCTTCCCTAATCGTGCGTTCGTGCCAGACATTTTTATAAGAAAAAAATTGCTTTTCTTCTTTCGGCAAAAGAGGCTCTGCCTTTTCAATACCAAAACGCTCACCAGTTTCTATCGCTCGTTCAAGGCGTTCTTTGCTGAATATCGTTCCTTCTCCTCCACCGCTGTCTATGCCAAAAACCTCCTCACCATTTTCAAATTTTTTTCTAGCTTCTTCCGGAGTAATAAGATCAAAATACTTTTCGACATTTCCTCTTTCAACTCTCTCTAAATTTTGGAAAGTATCAGATTGAATTTCCATAATGTATTCTCCCAATGATCTGAAGTGAGAAAACAGTCCTTTTTTTGAAACATCTATTGTTCCAGTTTCTTGCGTTTTTTGTTTTAACAGTCTTTGGTTAAGCCAATCTTCAGCACCGGCTTTGTCCGGAGAAACATGGAATATATTATCTGATATATTTTCTTCTGTTAAATCAACGCCCTTCCGAATAACAGCCCATTTTTCTGTTGTGGGGATTTGTTTTATTTCAACCTTCTCCGGGAATATTCTTTTTTCAAAGTCGCCGGAGAAATGGCCGGTAACACCATGCTCGAATGGAGAATTTAAAATATAAGTTACAGCTCTTTGGTCATCTTCGCTTCTTTCAATATTGCTAAGGCCATAATTGGCATAACTGTCGCTTTCTATGATCTCAAGCGGAAGCAACTCTGACTGAATTGCCTTTATAAGATCAACCATAATGATATTTTTTTGATCTTTGAATTGAGTGTCCAAAACATCATCAATCAAAACCCTTTCTGCTTCTTTGAGCGGCAGCGACTTTGACTTCAATAAGTTTTTCAAAAATGAATAGCTTGCCTTGTCCCGGTTTTTTACTTCGGGATGCTCCAAGAATTTTGTGGTTAGCTCCTGTGGCTTTTGATAATATTCCTCTTGAACGGAGCTGAAATCAGTCATTGCCCGGCGTATGCGGCTTGCGACATCGAGCCTTTGCTTTATATTCGGCTTCTTTGAAATAACATCGGAATAGAATTTATTAATCTTGTCAGATCCTTTCACAACTTTGCTGAATTGTTCCATCATCCAATCGAATAACCTTTGTAGCTTTGAGGAGGCCGCCTTTGCTTTGGCATCGTTTTGTTTGGCCTGTATGTATTTTATGAAGTCATTGGCCAACTGTTCTTCGGCGCTGATGTCGTCTAGCTTCTTGCCTTTGTAGCGGCGCTTGACCTCATTTAAAATATCCTGTTTCTCTTTTGAATTAACCATCAGATCGAGATAAGCATGGACTGCTTCAAGAGATGGCGTTGACTTAGCAGGATTATTGATAAACTCTGTAATTGTGTTTGAATATTTGCCAAGAGCATCTTTGCCTTTTGAGGTTAAAATGTTTTTCTGGAATTGCACCGGAAGCCCAAGATCTCTGACAAAACGAAAAGACTGGAAGCTCTGTTCTGCTTCCTTGTTTGAAATAAATTGCTTTGATGCTAGGGTGTCTGCCAGTTTCCCGGTATCGACAACCTCATATGCGACATTGCCGGTTTTGCTATCAACTATCGCATAAGCATCATATTTTCCTTCGTTGATCAACGCCTCTTTGAGAGTTGTAGTATTTTGAGAAGTTACATAATCTCGGATCTCTTGCTCTGTCCGAAAAGTCCTGATGTTCAAATCCGATGTGTTTAGGGTTATAAAATTAGGATTAGCCTGTTGCGCCAGGCGAGCATTGTTTGTAAAAATGTTATCACCGGTTTTCGTTGAAACGCTGTAAATTTCTGTTGCGGCAGGCTGTTCTGTTTGCAACTTTGATGCCGGAACTTCTATCTTAACACCGGCGCTCTTGATCGCCTGATTTACGGCTTGTTGTATTTCTCCATTCTCAATGCGAACTTCTTCAACTGCCTGATTGAAAATATCCGGCTTTTCAGTTTTGCTTTCCTCGTTTGTTAATCTGTTCACATAATCCATCAGCTTACCGGCTTCGGTTTCATTCAGACCGGTTTTTTTCATGATCTCTTTTTTCTTTTGATCTATTTCTCCGGGAGTTGGTAACTTAGTTTCAAAATCGGCAGTTCCAAGTAGGCCGCCGAGAATAGTTCCAATTGCACCGGCTTCATAAGCGCCTTGATCCCATTGGCGGCCAAGAGAAACATTTGATATGACCTGTTGGCCAAATTCCTGTAAGCCTTCGAGCGGAGCTGATAATAATATTTTCTTTAGTCCTCCAACATCGGTATTGAAAATTCCCAAGTGGTTTGTTATTCCGATCAAAACTGCATTTGCCCAAAAATCGATCGTAGCTTTTTTGCTTGCCTGATCTTTAGTCGATCCGCTGTCTAGCGCATCCTGATAAACGCTTCCGGCTTCAGTCAAGGCTTCAAGCGCTGTTGAAACAGATCCACCAAGTAGCATTGCGACACGAGGGGAAAATCTTGAGAAAAAACCAACGCCTTTGCCGATGCCAACGCCCGGCAAAAAGAATGTTGCCGCCGACCCCAGTCCTTGCGCTAAACTGTCGGCAAAATTAGGATTTTCTATGGCAGCGGATTTTTGCCAAATTTGAAGTTTATCGGCAACCGGTTTTGCACTGTCAACGCCAAGCCACTCAAAGCCTCTGGCCATGCCTTCGATTGTAGCGAGAACGCCTTGCCCGACCTGATTAAAAACATGAAAAGCAGCACCGGCGGCCTGCTGAACTTTTGGGAGATCTTCAACCAAAACGATCTGGCCGGTATCGTCTTTCACTTTTCCTTCAGCTGCATCATCAACCTTGTTTAGATATTCAGTCGCAGGCAATATTGCATTTTTATTTACCGCATCAACTGTCGGCTGCACTAAAACGTCATAACCCTTTTTTATAGCTTCAATAGGTTGATTTGCAGCGTTGGCATATTGGTTAGCTGTCGTTTTTATTGCACCAAGCAAAGGTATCAAGGTTTCATCCTTAAAGTCATCTAAGAATTTGATTATATCGGGCATATTTTTATTTATTATTATTTAGCATAGTAGAGCAGGTAATCAAGTTTGTCCGGGTTATTCAATCCAAACAGATCACCCAATCCCTTCGATGCTGTATCATTTGCAACAGCCTGCTCATATTTGTAAGCATCGTAGTAGAATGTATCGTTGTTTTCATCCACATCAGTCCTGATCGCACCATCTTCGCTTGTCGGTTTAGCCAACCCGGTGTTGACCTTTTGAAGCTGCTCGAGTTTTGTTTCAGCAACTTCTTCGGCATATTTGTATTGGAATGTGTTGTTTGTGGTAGATCCGGAAGCGGCTGCCTTACCCAAGAAAGTGCGGTATTTTTCTTCACCGGTTTTCTTATCAACGCCAACGACATACATATTACGATCGGCATCAGTAATTGAAACGATATTCAGATTATCATTTTCCTTCATGCCTTTAACAGTATAATCGCCGATCTGGACTGATCTACCTTCCGGGATGCTCATCGATGCGTTTACTAAAGCAATCTGTTGATTGAACTCATTTCCTTCCTGCTGAAGCTGAAGCTGAAGCATCGAAAACATGCGAGTATAGCGAGTGTCGGCATCCTTAACTCTGACATTCAATAGGTTTGTCGCTTCTTCTTTCAAGCTGTTAAGCTGCGACAAAGCTGTGTCATACTCTCTTTGAGTTGACCGCTTCATTTTCAATATATTTTCACCACGAATAGTTGCGAGCGCTGTGATATAGCTATCGCTTGCTTCTCCTTCAACTTCTTTGCGGATATCGCCTTTTAATTCCTCTAGCTGTTGATCATATTCATCTAGCTCCGCAACAAGATCCGTAACCTTTGTTTGCGCTTCTTCCATTTCGGGAGTTTTGAAAAGCTCATTATATAGGCTTTCTGCACTGCTGCCGTATTGAGTTTGCAGCATCTTCATGAGGTTGTCGTTGTTTTCATCGACATCGGCTGATAAATCTGGCTTGCCTGAATATTTATCATCTCCTCCAAAAACCTTATCCGCATCATCTTTTGCGCTGGTGATAATGTCGGAAATTATGTTGCTGTCCGAGTTGGCAAGATCTGCCGGATCTGATCGGGAAAAATCGCCGATATTGACATCGGAGCGCCAATATATTCCATCTTTTGTGCGTGTTGTCGCTTGCTGTAATTGATATGGAGTATATTGTTTTTGTAAATTTGCCCAGTTGGTATTGCCGATATAAAGAGGGTTTGCTTGACCACCGCTGCCACCAATATATTGCTGATAGTTGGTTTCACCTTTTGAATAGGCGTAATTTTTGGCATCAACCTCATTAAAAACACGACCGGATGCAATAAGCGTATCAATGCCTGCTGCGGTATTTTGCGTGTCGTTTAAGACCTTCGCATTATCTGTCGGCTTTACTTCCGGAGCTGAAGCAGCCTTGTTCGCATCGGGAGAAGCCGGAGATCCGGCCGGTTGATTATTATCCGGTTGAGCCGGAGTTACTGTTGGATTTGATGTCGGCGTAGCGGCATTAACAGATGTCGGAGCATAGCCCTTAGTTTTTGCATACTCAATATTTTTCATATCAGTAGCATAGCTAGATAGATCAGCTCCGGCTGTTTTTGCTGCTTCAACTCTCTGATTGGCCACATCAAGTTGTTTAATTTGTAAATCTGTTAAAGCCATATTTTTATTGTTATTAATTTTGTTTAAAATGGTTGACGACACTTTCGAGAATAGCAATGAGTTCGATCTTCCCGGCAGCTTCAGCCTTGATGATCTTTATTTCGTTGCCATTGGTTTCGATGATGATCTGCCTTGTCGCAGGCTTTTCTTTTTGCTCGTTTTTTAAATCTTTTTCTTCAGACATAATTTTAATTAACTTCGTAAATAATATTTTGAGGCATCGTATGCGCCGGTAGTTTGGTAATACGCACGCCCATTGATCGTTATGCTTGCGGCATTTTCAAATACTAAATTGCCAGTTAAACTGATTGATCCAACAACTCTGAATTGACCATTGCTTTGGATATATCCACCACTATAATTAATATATACTCCAGAAGCAAAATCAACATTGCTTGTATAAATATTTCCCCAACGCTTTGAGCTTGATCCGATATTTACGACATTTGTTTCCGCAGGAAGGAAATTATCATAAGAGATAACAGATCCACCGCTGTCAAATAATATATCAAGGCCTGATCCTGTTATTATAGCAAATCCTGAATATGTATTGCCAAGAGATCCGATTAAAGAGCCACCTGTGCTTCTGACTGATAGTGTTTGGCCATAAACCACGAGGCCTCCCAAATCGGATGACATTTTAACTCCTGTGTTGGCGCTGCCGCTTGTTTGAATTGTTAAACCGGTAATTGTTCCGGAGGTTAGCGTTCCGCAATTTGCCGAAATGGCAGATAGTGTTGAAACATTTATTTCTGTGGCCGTAACCGCATTGGCTGCTATTTTCCCGGCGATCACCGCACCGGCATTTATTTTTGCGCTAGTAACCGCATTCGATGATATTTTGTCGGCTGTAACCGCTCCGGTGTATAGCTTGTTCTCTGTTATGGCACTAGCGGCGATAATATCGGCATCAACACTTAGGAGAGCCATCTTTGCCTTCGTAACCGCATTAGCCACTATTTGAGCGGTATCAACCTGATTAAGCGTAGCCAGATTTCCCTGACCGGTAATTCCGGCGGCAACATTGTCGGCAGTTACATCAGCGCCTTCTTCCGGTTTTGTTGCTCCTCCGATCGATGAAGTATAATCAAGTGCCAGATCGGAAATTCCCGGTATGCTGTCAATTTCTACCGGAACATACTCTATGCTGACAAGCTCTATTATTTTTATTTTATCACTCATACATCACTTAGTTCAATTTCATTATCGACAACCATTGACAACTCCGTAAGCTCCGGCGTTGTCGCTTGACTAGTTCCGGCTGTCAAAACAATTTTTGTTTCTAAGAAATTGAAATTACCTATGTTTAAAGCCTCGCTTTGCTCCTTATGGTATATGCTGCGATCATCCTCGTCATTGTTGTAGTCAACAGTTATTTCTGCGGTAGCAGGCCATGAAGTAGCGAGATCCTTTCTCAAATAAATCTCTATTTTTTCACCGGTGGCCAAAGCATTGAAAGCGGCAGACATTTCCTCAATCTCTTTTTCCTTCTTTGCTTTATCGGCATAGAATACCCGGCTATGGAGAGATCCGGTGGTTGCATATTTAGCCCGGTTTACTTTGTCTATACCATAAGTATCCCCGACTTTGTGCCATGAAAAATAAAGCTCTCCGTTCGATAGATGAACGCAATCGACAATATCTGTGGTTGTATCATTCGATGTCGGATAATCAAAGTTCAAGCTATCCGGATAATTGTTATCCTCTCGGCCATAAGTCCAAACACCTCGGCCAATGTCGGCAGTGCCACTTTCCGCAATCCCGATGGCCAAGATATCGTCTGTGGTGTAGGCCAAAGCGTTCGATGAAAGTGTGATTTTTTGTGATCCGGTAACAAGCGGAAGTCTTTTTAGTTTTTGAAATGTTATTCCTTTAGAAAGATATAAATATGGCTTCTGACCGGCAACAACATAATCTCCATCATTGGCTTCGATTGCGCAGTGGATCATCTGGTTAATCGGCTTGCGCTCCTGCCAAGTGGCTGAAGTTCCGTTCCAGAAATATTTTTGCCCGAAGTCAATCTTGTTTGATCGGCGAGAATATGAAATTATCCAAGTGCCATCAGTTGTGATCGATCTGATTTCTTCATCTCCAAAGATTGCGAGTTTGTCGCCGGTGAAAGTTCCAAGGCTGTCAAGTTCAGCCAAGTTTTTTCCATCTCCGATATACAGCTTGTTGGCAAATTCTATGGCCGGATGAGAGTTTGTGTTTCCGTTGGTGAACGCTTTGTAATCTTCCGTTACATCTCCGCTCCAACTGGCATCAATGTTGGCGATCGCAATCCGATGAACTTTGTTAAAAGTAAACCAATAAAGATAAGCATTGTATTCGATGGCATTCATGATGTTATCGCCACCGGTATCAGTATATACGAGCGCCCATGTGCCTGCACCGGTTGCGTTGCGGAAGATCTTGCCATCTGAACAGAAAGCGATAATGTCGCCGGTTGATTGGATTGTAACCATCTTCCTGACTTTGCCGGTAACAGCGATGGTTTGCGCTTCCGGCTTAAAAGCCAAAGTCAAAGATCCGGGATTTTTCCTGATCTCAACTCCTTTGGCATAGCGAAAGCTGTTTTTTATTCCGATTAATTTATCGTTTGAAAAGCCTCCGTAAAAGGCTGATTGTGTCCAGTCTAGTTGTGGCATATATTATAATTTGTTTAATAATTCAATGGCGTTCTGCAATAACTTTATAATCTGATCCTTTACTGAAGAAGTATCCGGAGTTGATCCTTCCGGAACAACCGCATCCGGATAGGCGAATGATCTCACAAAATTAAGATCTAAATTATTTCCCGGGCAACTTTTTGGAGCATAGTGATTATGAAATACGATGTTTTCCTTTTTTATTCCATGCTCTTTGACTAATTTTCTGACAAGATCTCGCAACGCATAGATCTGATTTGCCTGCGGCTTTTCCGTATCAAAATTTCCGTCAAGTGCGATGTGGATGCAGCGACCATCATTCATGTTTTCCTGATAACAAGCTGCGGTTGCCTCGCCATCTTCACGAGCCTGTTTTACATCTCCGTTTTTAGCGATCTCGTAATTATAACCGAGATAATATCCGAGAGAGCTTTTGAAATTCCATTGCGACTTGTGATATAAATTGTTAGCTGAAAACTGATCCTTGTTTTTGTCGTAAGAAACTGCTGTATGGTGCAAGCAGACGAATGTTGGATTTTTCATATATTGCTTGTTATTTTAAAATTTGGGCTGATTGTAATCAGCCCGTAGTTTTTTAAGCGTGTCCGGATTGATAGTGTTCTTCCTCCTTGATCTCTTTGTTTTTTTCCAAATTTATAATTTTGAAATTGCACCCCGGGTTTGAACATTTTAGGAAAACGCCTTCGCTTGGCATATCCCAATACATTACGCTTTTACAAACTGGACATTGCTTAACCATTTTCAATCTCCTTTTTCCGATAAATTTGCATTTTATGACAGCCACGATTTCCTCTGTTGTAATGACAACCCATGCAATAGGATTTGCCGCCAACATAATCGTAGCACCCAGTTCCGCATTCGAGGATATCGCCGTATTTACTTTTGTCGCTAGGTAAGTGCGTCATTATCCGGGCAATTTCCCAAAGATTTTTGTCCATTTCCGGCGTGATCCGGAATTTTGTTGTTTGTTTCTGCTTCCGTGCTTGTTTGCGCTCGCTTCTGGTCATAATATTTACCCCTTTCTTTTGCGTGGCAACACTCATCACATCTGCATTCTTTTTTTAATTCACCGGTTACCCAGTCATGTTTATAATACCCATGAATTGGACAGGTAAATCCACCATTTCTTCCGTAAATTTTTATTCCACATTCCGGGCAATAAGCTGTGTCCATAATTCCTCCTTTTAAAGAACATTTATTTTCGTGGTAGCCTTTCTTCAAGTATTGTAAATATCTTTGTTATATTTTCAGATTGTTTTTTCAAATCATCTTCGATGTGCTTCAAGTGATTGTTCTTGATCAGCGATATATCTTCATCGATCGTTCCATGCAACAACGAGCATCGCTGTTGGATCAGGCTGATTGCCTCGCTGTTTTTTATGTCCGGATCTTTTGAAAACTTATATACAGCAAAGAATATTCCGATCAGCGTTGCTAGCGAAATTATCAATGAGATGATCGGCTGTATGCTTGCGATTATTTCAACCATATGTTTTTAAAAATAAACCGACTTTATTGCCCAAAAAAACAAACTCCAAAAAAGGGCTGCCGGTATGTAAATTATTAAAAGTTTGAAAATTTTAAACAGCATCTTTTTCGGTTAGCAGTTTATAAACATTTCTCAATATAGAAATGAACGCTCCTTTTGCGCTTAGAGCGATGATATTAACATCGATCAGGTTTATGTCCTGCATTGCGGATATATTCGGATCAGCCATCACTGCCTGTAATGTCAAATAGATGCCCAAAAAAACAGTGATGTAGGTTTTAACAAAACTGTAAATTTGTTGGCCTAGTTTTGTGTCTAGGAATTTTTTTATTTTTTCCATAGTTATTTTTAATAATTAAGATACTCCTGCAACTTTTTTAACACTTGCGATTGCAACACCGCCGATTTTCTTTATGCTTGCGTATGCGACACCTGCTACTTTTTTTATAGATGAAACAATAAAAGTAGGAACATCCGTAGAAAACGCAGCCGAATTATTATTTGTCAAATCATTATTATTTGAAGTTTCATCC
>C687J26660_1000492_pt1 | contig 12142 bp, 14 predicted proteins | sample RifOxyA3_FD_26660 | JGI IMG/M metagenome (IMG submission 26660)
GCAGGAGTTCCCCGATCCGTGCCTGCACCCACTGTGCGCGGGCCAGGGACTGGCACTTGGGACAATGGCGGTTGCCGCAGGAATTATGAAGCGTCCGCTCATGCCCGCACCTGTCGCACTTATACACATGGCCGCCGAGCTCTTCAGTTCTGCAGGCCATGATGGCATGGGCTGTTTTGTAGTGATCCATGGGAAGCGCACCCATGGTTTGGACATAGCTTTCAAACCCGGCACGGAAAATGTCCGCTATTTCGAGCGTGCTCATCGTTTCTCCGCAGGCTTTTTCGGCGCATCGAATGGGCTGCCAACGGACTTAAGCATCTCACTGCTCACATGGGAATACTTTACCGTGGTGCTGATGTTGGTATGGCCCATAAAATGCTGGATGACAGGAAGGGGTATTTTTGCTTCGAGCAGGTGTGTGGCAAAGGTATGGCGGAGGATATGAGCGGCAACGGGCTTCTTTATACCTGCCCGTATTCCCGCATCGTGGACCAACTGCTGCGTACGGCGCTTCAAAATTGGCTGCGAACGCTTGCGGTTCTCGAAGAGCCAGTGTTTGGGCCGGAAAGAACGGTAGTATTGCCGGAGGAGAACAAGGGCCCGTTGCGACAGCACCGCATACCGGTCACGCCCGCCTTTGCCGCTATTGATGCGCAACACCATCCGGTCGCTGTCCACATCGGTAATCTTGAGGGATGCGCACTCTCCCAGGCGGATGCCCGAGGAATACAGGACCGTAATGATCGCCCGTGTCCGTATGTCAGTACAGGAAGCGACAAGAGCCTCTATCTCTTCCTTGCTGAGTACTTCAGGCACCTTGAATGGTTCTTTCATGCGGCCGAATCCATCCATGATGTGGCGGTTTGGCAGAAAGCGGCGGTTTGTTGAAGTGGCGGACGCAGCGGGAAACACACTCGACATAGTTCTGGATGGTGGCCTGGGAAAAGCCCTTGAGCTTGAGATGATCGATAAATTGACGGCAGACTGCGGACATGGGGACCTCCTTTTTGAAGGCACACAAAGTGATATATTATAATTATGAGGTTCTTTAATTGGCCATTAGATAAGAACGAGAAGCTTAAAACAGAACGGAACATTTCCTTTGAAAAAGTAGTTTGGCATATTGAAAACGATGATCTTCTAGATATTACCGACCATCCTAACAAATAAAAATATCCAAATCAGCTGGTCTTTGTCGTTCAAATTGACAATTATGTTTATTACGTTCCTTTTGTAGAATCCGAAAACGGTGTCTTTCTAAAGACTATTTTTGCAAGCAGGAAACTAACCAACCAATACCTTAGGGGCAAACCATGAAAAATATAATCTCGATAAAGAAGAACAGAAACTTCTTGAATCAATTGAGCGTGGCGAATGGAAAAGCATTAAAAATCTAAGCGCTGAGAAGAAGCGATTTCAATCCTATGCACGGGCTACATTTGCAAAAAACAAACGCGTTAACATTCGGATCGCCGAGAAAGATCTTAGCGCAATTCAGACAAAAGCAGTCGAAGAAGGTATACCTTATCAAACCCTCATGTCGAGTGTGTTACATAAATTTGTGAGCGGTCGCTTAAGCGAGAAGGCTGCATGACAGGAAAGAAATAAAGACACGGGCGCGCGAAAACCAGACGGTGGCGAAATCAATTCAAAGAGGTGCCAGTTTACGGCATACAACAATCCACATGGGGGCTCAGGGTCGCAACACAAATATTATTATCGAAGTGTTGCAACCCTTCGACCCAAATTGCATTCCGTGTCCTTCGGCAGCGGCAGTCCGCATGTCGTGTCCTCCGCATTCGCTACGGTACGTTTTCCGATCCTAACCGGCCACTGATTCCGATTTCATCCGGCCACCCGTTCCAATCGTAACCGGCCACCTATTCCGACGCATCCGGCATGAGCCAGCGCCAAGTGGCCAAGTTGCTTGGCATAAATTGGAGCACGGTACAGGAGTATTGGTAACGATATGATGCCTTGGGCTTGGATTGGCCCCAGGGCGCATTGTTATCGGATACAGTCATGGAGGAACGGCTGTTTTCATCGGCCCTGGTTCCTTCTGTCAAACGGGAGGAACTAGATTTTCTTTATGTGCATCAGGAGCTTCAAAGGCGCGGGGGGACCTTGCAGTTGCTGTGGGAGGTGTATAGGGATACCCATCCCCGGGGTTACCAATACAGCCGTTTTTGCGAGCGGTACCGTTCTTGCGGAATACGCAGTCATCGCACCTCAAGCCTCGTGCCTTCTAAATCACCCCATCTTCAATTCCATGGCAACTTCAGGACAATCGAGAGGATTGGTGTACTTGGTGCAATTGATACAACCCAGGTAGATTTTGCTGTACAGTTTTTCCTTGGAAATACGCTTAAACCCGAACTTCTCAAAAAACCCCGGTGAAAACGTGAGCAGGATGATCCGTGTAGGCTTGTATTGGAAAATATGGTCGATGACCGCGTCAACCAGGCTGCGCCCCACGCCTTTGCCGTGAAACTTTTTATCAACGCACAGTGACACAATCTCGATAATATGCTCTTTCTCGTTGCCGATTTCGGGGAGTATCTTCCACGAGACCGTGCCCGCCACGCGGTTTTTGTCCTTGTACACGAAAAACCGGTCAATGTGCGTGGCAATGTCAGACAACGGGCGCGGCAGCACTTCCTTGGGAAACCGTTTGATGAGTTTGTAGATGCCAAGAGCGTCACGAAACGCGGCTGGATGAACTTCTCCCATACCTTTTATTCCTTTCCAATAAAATGATTACTTCCCCGAATACCAAGTGCCCTTGCCTACGCCGTTCTGCCGGATAAGCCCTTTTTCCACCAGCGTCCGCAGATGTTTTTTGACCGTATTCCGGTTTGCCTTGGTTTTTAACACCAATACCGCGACCGTGACCTTACCGCGTTGCGATACAAGTGTAAGTATCGATTCGGACAGCGCGGGCAGGTCCGCATAGGCAATGACGTTTTCCTGCTCCATCCGGGCGATTAAAATGTCCTTCTGTTTCTTCATCATCTGCATGAAAAACCGCAACCATTCGGGGAGTCCGGAATGGTCTGTTTTAAAAGATGCTTGCGCCCTTCTGAGCGAACGGTAATAGTTCTCCTTGTTCTCCTCGACAATGCTTTCGAGCGAACAATAGGGCACAAACGAATATCCCGCTTTAAGCAGCATCAGGGTGGTGAGTACCCGCGAAAGCCTGCCATTGCCGTCCTGGAAAGGGTGAATGGCAAGGAAATGGACCGTAAAAACCGCGATTGTCACCAGGACGTGGCGGCTTTTATCTTGCATGGCGTCAGAATACCACGCGACAAGCTCCTGCATGCGGAACGGGGTCTCGAACGGGCTTACAGTCTCGAACACGACCCCCATGCTTTTGCCTGTTTGGTCAAATGCCTCCACGCTATTGGACAGCTTCTTATACTCGCCCTTGTGCCGCTGGTCCTTGGAACTGTATTGTAAAAGCACGGAGTGAAGCTGCTTAATATGGTTCTCCGATAGCGCAAAGTCATCGTATGAGCCAAAGACCAGGTTCATGGCGTCCGCGTACCCTGCCACCTCTTCCTCATCGCGGGATTGGAACGAACGGCGGTTTATCCGTGACAGAAACGCTTCGACATCAGCGTCTGAAAGTTTTGAACCCTCGATGCGTGTGGACGAGCCAATGGACGCAATTGTCGCTACCTTGCGCAAAACCATCAGTTGCTTTGGCGCCATATTCTTAAGCGACTCCCACCGGCCTTTAAACTCGTCTATTTCAGATATAAGCGTTGCGACATCGAGGGGAAGGCTGGAAACAGGAGGGATTGTAAATGCCATATCCATAAATATATCCATAAATACCCATATTCCGCGAGAGAAAAATAAGGGTATCAGACCCTATTGTAAAAGGCAAGGCTGTTGAGCACCAACTCCTGTTCAAAATGGGCCTGCAGGAGACTAAGAATGACACTGCCCACAACCTCGCGGTTGGGAATCGCGACAGGTTCAAGCGCATCGATTGGCAATGCCAGAAGACTGCCCAGGAAACCAAGCGTTCGTTCCGGCAGCCAGACTGAATCCGTATGCGCTATACCGCAGCTTGAACAAAGCGCGCCGCCCGCCCTTGGCGAAACCGCGGCTGTGGCGCCAAATGTGATTGACCCGCACGATATGCAGGCGTTGAATATAGGGGCAAAGCCCATGACCTTTAAAAAATAAAGCATGTACATCCAGATGACCTTGTCAACATACGTCCGGTCTTTTTCTCCGCTGACGTTGAGTCTGCGCAAATAGGCCGCAAGCAGTTCAAACAGCTGCGGCAAGGGCTCGTCTTCATGTACGGTTTTCCTGAGCAGTTCAATGCCCACCTGTGCCGCGGGAAGCAGGAGCTCGCTTTCCCTGATGCGCCCGAAATGATCTACAATGGTGGCATTGGCAAGGGTCTGTACGTCACGCCCCTTTTTAACCGAAATAATAAACTCGCATAAAGAAAACGGTTCGAGCGTTGCGGCAAAAGGCGATCCCTTACGTGAAGCGCCCTTGGCCGCCACGGACATGCGGCCGAATTGCCGGGTAAAAAGCTGGACTATTTTACTGGTCTCGGCAAACCGGACAGAACCCATGACAATGGCAAGGGTCTTTTCCATGCGCAATTATCACTTTCTCACAGTGTCCGCTGGCGCGGAGAACTTGTACACCTTTTCACCTTTTTTCGCCATGCCGTATTTCTCGCGGGCAATGCGCTCTATCTCGGAACGGTCGGTCTCCAGCTTTTTGATATCGCGCTTAATGCTCTCCTGTTCGGCGGCAAGCGAATCGAGCGTGCGCTCAAGCGCCGTACGTTCATCCGAAAGCCGGTACATATTGACAAAACCGTACTTCCCGCCGAACAGGAAAAGAAAAAGCAGAAGCAGACCGAAGATGATCGCGATCCAGGCCAGCTGTTTTGCGCGAGGCGCGTTTTGTATTGATGAAAAAAGACCCATGAGCGTATGGAAACGTAGGGTTTCCCCTCCCTATGCGCGCGTGTATTTCATGCCCGAAAGCTGCGCCACCACGCCCTTGATCTCAAGGCTCATGAGAATGGGGTGGAGCGCGGCAACCGTGAGCGCGCTTTTTCTGATGATCGCGTCAATATGCATTGGTTCGCCTTCCAGAATATCCAGCACTTTCTTTTCATCGTCGCCCAGGTTCAACGCCTGCGGAGCTGCGGTCTGACCGCTTCGTTTGCCAAGAGTAAACAACACGTCATCTGCCGAAAGCGCCGCGTGCGCGCCATCACGGATAAGCCGGTTGGCGCCCTCGGAATAGGCGCTGGTTATATTGCCGGGCACCGCGAACACATCAATGCCCTGTTCCATGGCGTATTCAGCGGTAATGAGCGCTCCGCTCTTTTTCCCCGCCTCAATAACTAGCACGCCGTGCGACAGCCCGCTGATAATGCGGTTGCGCCGGGGAAAATGGCCTGGTTCGGGCGGTGTGCCAAAAGGAAACTCGGAAACCAGCGCGCCGCTGGCGCAGATGCCGCGCAAGAGCTCCTCGCTTTTATCAAGAAACACGTAGTCGAGTCCGCAACCGAGCACGGCAATGGTGCGTCCCTTTGCGGCAAGCGCGGCCATGTGCGCGACCGTATCAATGCCCCGCGCCAGTCCGCTTACCACGCACACGCCAGCGGCCGCAAGCGCCAAGGACATGTCGCGCGCTACTTTTCTGCCGTATTGCGTTGCCGTTCGTGTGCCCACTACTCCCACCGAGAGGCCCGTGTGTGCAAGGGGAAGCCCCTGGACATAGATGACTATGGGAGGATCGAAAATGGTCTTGAGCCGGGCCGGATATTCAGGGTCAGCGAGCGTGACTATGCGGGCGTTATGCGTTCGCGCGGCTGTGAACTGCTCAGCGACAAACCCTGGCGCAGGTCCGGCGTGCAGTGCTTCCCAGGCAGCTTTGCCAAGACCTTCGGCCACGGCAAATTCCTTTTCGCCCGCGCCAAATGCGGCGCGAGCCGACCCAAAGGCCTGGAGAAGCTTCTGGGTCTTGCGCGGGCCATAACCTGGCGTGCCATTGAGTGCGACAAGTGCTTCCTGTTCAGTCATAATTCGTCCGGAAAATGAGATGACACCGCTTGATTTTCACGAATAATATAAATTATCTATTTCTTCGAGGGTAATCGTATTTTTTCCTTTTCCCGGAGTCATCAATGGCACAGCAGATATCGGCTGCAGCGCGTTCATTTCTCGAATCCTGCGCTTTGGCAAAAGCCATCACGGGCGAATCACCACAGCTTGGTACCAAATGCTGGATGGTCTATCAGGATGAAAACGGCAGTCTGCGCAAAGAATGCGCAAAGTGCCCCTATGCCGCTGAGTCGCTCAAGGGCGATTCCATCTCAGTGGACCAACACGACACCCACACCGTGGTATCTCTCGGCGAAACATTGAACGACAAACGCATTCTCGAACTGAAAAAAATCCTCGAAGGCCTTCTGGCAAAAGAAATCAAGACCATTTTCCTCGACTGCTCCTCCCTCATTGCCATCCACTCGGGCGGCTTGGGCGTGGTGCTCCGCGCCTTCAAAGAGCAGAAGGAGAAAAAAAGGAACCTCTTTCTGGTAAATCCCACGCCAGCGGTCACGGCCATACTCGAATCCACCCTGCTTTCCCGTGTCTTCCAATCAGTACTCAGCATTGAGAACACGCTCAATGTGCTGGGCAGAAAGGAAGAGGAGGAGCGTTCAGGCGAAGCGCAACGAAAGGAAGAAGAACGGAAAAAACAGCTTGAAGAGGCCCGTTCCATCAGGTGCTGGGACTTCTTCAAGGGCCACAATCCGGCCAATGCCACGGCCTGCGCCGAGTGCTACTACAAGCATGCGAACGCTGAACGGCCCTGCTGGCTCATCGTGGGCCAGGTGGAGGGCGTTGAATTTGAATATATCAGCGAAGATTGCCTCAGCTGCCCCTATTTCCTGAAATTCAACCCCGAAGGCACGCTTGAAGCAATCTGATCACGGTCTGGCAGGGTTCTTTAACACCATTATGGCCATACTGCGAAAGGGATATTCTTCCTGGTATGTTCCCATTGTCACAAAAATCGCTGATACACAGCGCGATCCCTTCCAGGTCCTCATTGCCACCATTATCAGCCTGCGCACCAAAGACGATGTCACCGCGGCTGCCTCTGAACGGCTCTTCGGCCTTGCCCGTACGCCCGAACGCATGGCAAGACTTTCCGAGCATGCCATTCGCACAGCCATCTTTCCCGCGGGCTTCTACAAAACCAAGGCCCGAACAATAATCAGCGTCTGCGCTAAATTGGAGAGCCAATACAATGGCCGCGTGCCCGATACACTTGAGGAACTGCTCGCGTTCAAAGGTGTGGGCCGCAAGACAGCGAACCTTGTTCTGGGCGAGGGTTTCGGCATTCCAGCAATCTGCGTGGACACCCATGTGCACCGGATAAGCAACAGATTCGGCGTGGTACATACCAAAACGCCCGAGGAGACCGAGTTCGCGCTCAGGGAAATACTGCCAAAAAAACACTGGATACGGTACAACACCTTTCTGGTGGCTTTTGGACAGAATGTCTGCAAACCCATTTCCCCGTTGTGCAGCGCATGCCGCGTCAGAAAATACTGCAAACGGGTCAATGTAACAAGAGCGAGGTAACACAATGGATTTCAGGATCGGAACCGGGTTCGACGTCCACCGGCTGGTCGAAGGACGAAAGCTGGTGCTGGGAAGCGTCCATATTCCCCACGGCAAGGGCTTGCTGGGCCACAGCGACGCGGACGTACTTCTCCACGCCATTGCCGACGCGCTCTTGGGCGCGCTGGCGCTGGGCGATATCGGCGTGCACTTTCCCGATACCGATCCCGCGTACAAAAACGCGGACAGCGCCGAGCTCCTTTTCAAAGTATACGACTTGGTCCTGAAAAAAGGCTATATTATAGCGAACGTCGACTGCACAGTTATTGCGGAAGAGCCAAAGATAATGCCATTTGCAGCACAGATGCGGAAAAATATCGCGGGTGTCCTCAATACGCAAGTCGAAAACGTCTCGGTCAAGGCCACCACAACAGAAGGCATGGGATATACCGGACGCGGTGAAGGCATTGCCGCCCAAGCCATTGTCCTGCTGTGCCAGCAATAGAACGAGTGAAAACAGGAAAACAGAAGTGGAAAAAAAACCTGAATCCCAATATTACGCGTACGACCTTTCCCATATCCCCACACCTGAATCCGCGGAGGCGTATCTTGAAATGGTCCGCAAAGACCCCAACGATGCTGACTCGTTTTTTCTCCTGGGCGCACTCTATCTGAAAAACAACAAGACGGTCGAATCCATGGAAATGTTTGAACAGAGCGCGCGCCTCAACCCCCAGAACTGGATGGCCAACTTTCTATTGGGCACGGTGTATCTCTCGTACGAGAAATGGGACATTGCCGTGCGCTACTATCTTAAATCATTGAAATTAGTGCAGGACTTCACCCCATTGCTCTTCAATCTGGGACTCTGCTACGAAAAGCTGGACTACCGTACCAAGGCCATCAATAGTTATAAAAACTTTATGAACATCGAACAGTCGCAGGAATGGCTGCACGAAGTGCACTTCCGCCTCCACAAGCTGGGCGTTGATATCAAAAAGGCCTGACACTCCTCCAAAAAACAAAAAGCCCCCGCATGCGCAGGGGCCCGTATATTTAAAGGTGACACCCGGATTTGAACCGGGGAATAAAGGTTTTGCAGACCTTCGCCTTACCAACTTGGCTATGTCACCAGGTTTTCATGGAAAAATCCTAATAAATATAACAAAGCAAGGCAGGGGAAAACAAGAACGCCGGTCTTGAGGGTATAAAAGACTGGTTTGCAAGCACTTGGCCGGTCCCTCGATACAGCACGCCGTTCCCCGAGTAGGCCCCGTTTCCAGACATTGGGCCGTATCGAGGGGAGGCGCACCACTCGGGGACCGGTCAAGCATTCTCAATTCTTGCCCACCAGCCCTGGTTTCACGTATATTTTCTCTCTCAACAAAAGGAAAACACACAATGGAAACCGCGACAAAATTACGACGGGGCATGATTGTCCTGTACGAAGGCCAGCCTCACATGGTGGCTGAGGCGCACCACCAGCGCACTGCGCGCGGCGGCGCAGTCATCCAATCCAGGCTCAAACGGCTCTCGGACAACAAGTATTTCGAATACCGCTGGATCAGTGACGAGAAATTCACGGAAATCGAACTTGACCAAATTCCCATGGAATTTCTCTACCAGGACGGCGACAGCTTCTGGTTCATGAACCAGGAAACCTTTGACCAAATCATGATCCACCGCGACATTGTGGCCGAAGCGGCCCAGTTCATGATACCAAACATTGTTGTGCGCGTCTTTCTGCACGAGGGAAACCCTCTCTACATCACCCTGCCGGTCACGGTGACGCTCGCCATCACCGAAACAGGTCCCAATGTAAAAGGCGGGACCGCGTCAGGCGGCTCCACCAAACCCGCTACGCTCGAAACCGGCCTGGTAGTGCAAGTGCCTCTCTTTGTCGAAACAGGCGAAAAAATAATCGTCAATACCGCTGACGGGACCTACGAATCCCGCGCAAAGGAGTGACCATGCCCATTGCCTCTGCCCTCTATTTTACCAAGGAGCACATCTGCGCGAACAAAAAAGAAGCGCCCGATGTGCTTGCCGAACAAGCGGCGCATTGCCTTGAGCTGGTGGCGGAGCTGGTGCGCGAAGGCCTGGATTTTACCTTTAAAGGCGGCAATTCACTCTTGGTGCTGCTCGAAGAACCGCGCAGGTTTTCAATCGACGTGGACATTGCCACTGACGAAACCAGGGAGCGGATCGACCAGACGGTTGAGGGCGTGGTAAAAAAACACGGACTGTTCACCCGCTTTCAAAAACGGCAGCACAAAACCAAGCCGTGGCTGCCCATGGTCAGTTATGAAATTTTCTATGCGTCGCACTTCACGGACAACAAAGAAAACTTTATCATGCTCGACGCAATCCTGAAAAAAAATACCACCCCAAAAATCAGGAAAAAGGTGGCCTGCGGCGGCCTCTACCAGTGTAACGAGACCGTTGAGCTGCCCACAATTTCAAGCATCATCGGAGACAAACTGCTCACCCTGGGCCCGCGCACACTCGGTATTCCCCTGGGAAAAAACAAGGAGGCCCAGCGCCTCAAGCACGGCCACGATGTGGCGCTCCTTGCCGAACAGCCGCTGGACCTTGATGAGATTCGCCAGAGCGTGGCAGCATGCATGAAGCAGGAACTTGAAATCCAGGAAAAAACAATGACCGAGGAAGAGGTCCTTGCCGACACCCTGTCGTTTTGCGTACAGCCCTTCAGATACGCGGAAAAGCCCGTTGACCAGGGTCTCAATCCCGCGCTCAGTGAAATTGTGCGCGGCCATGTTCCCTTTGCCGAGCATCTTTTTTCCCGCGACTATTCGTGGCAGCGCCTGCAAAAAGACCTTGCGCGCGCAGCCCTCTGCCTCACCGCCGCGGTCGTTAAAACCGTCACTAACAGCCAGTTCAAACAGGCGCTCGCGTACAACGACGCGGCCGCGTACTGGAAGCAGACCGTGTTGTGGTGGGAAAAAGACCCTGAGTAATACCACGCGCTCTGAGCGTAGCCGAAGAGCCGTGGCTCAGAGCCCGAAATACTCTTTCGCGTTGGCATAGCTGATATTCTCGACTATTTTGCCAAGCAGCGCCATATCATTGGGCAGTTCGCCGTTTTCAACGTCAGTACCAATCATATTGCAGAGGATGCGCCGGAAATACTCGTGACGGGGATATGAGAGAAAACTGCGGGAATCCGTAAGCATGCCCACAAAACGCGACAGCAATCCGTGCTGCGAGAGCATGGAAAGCTGCGCTTCCATGCCTTCCTTGGTATCAAGAAACCACCACGCTGACCCATACTGCATTTTTCCCCACGCCGAACCATCCTGAAAATTTCCTAGCATGGTGGTGAGTACTGGTGTGTCCTTGGGGTTCAGGTTGTACAGAATGGTCTTGGCAAGCGCGCCCCGCGTGTTCAATGCGTCCAGATATTGGGAAAGCCGCGGGGCAAACGAAGCATCGCCAATGGAATCAAAGCCTGTATCCGGGCCAAGTTGTTTGAACATTGTTGTGTTGTTGTTGCGCATAGCGCCCAGGTGCAATTGCTGCACCCATCCGCGCCTGGCCTGCTCCTCACCGAAAAAAAGCATCATGCCGTATTTGAACTGTGCGCTTTCGAGCGACGTGAGCTTCTTTTTTTTCAATGCCTTGACAAAAATAGCAGCCAGCTCCTTTTCAGAAACCTCTTCAGCATACACTGTTTCCAATCCATGGTCAGAAAGCCTGCAACCAAGGGTGTGGAAATAATCGTACCGTTTTACCAGCGCTTTTTTGAACGCAACAAGCGATCCGATATCAACATTGGCCGCAACAGCGAGTTTTTGTACCCAGGGAACAAAGACATCAGGCGTATCGGCCATCATGGCCTTGTCGGGCCGGAACGTGGCATATACTCTGGTCTTGAAACGCGCGTCAGCGTTTATAATCTTGTGCCATTCGAGCGAATCAACTGGATCGTCCGTGGTGCATATAAGCGCTACGTTCATGCGCGTGATAATGCCGCGCGCGCTGAAACCAGACCCCTTGAGCAGGTCGTTGCAGCGCTCGTAGATTCCCCTGGCTGTTTTTTCATTGAGCACCTTGCCAATAATACCAAATGGACTTTTCAGTTCAAGGTGCGTCCAATGGTACAGCGGGTTCCGGACCGTATAAGGCACTGTGCGGGCCCAGGCCACGAATTTTTCGGAATCAGAGGCATTGCCGGTAATATATTTTTCAGCAACGCCATTGCTGCGCATGGCCCGCCACTTGTAATGGTCGCCCGCAAGCCAGATCTGCGTCAGGTTTTCAAATCGCCGGTCCTGGGCAATGTCTTTTGGCGACAGATGGCAGTGGTAATCGTAAATAGGCATGCGCGCTGCATGGCCGTGAAAAAGTTTCTGCGCGGTTTTTGTCCGCAGAAGGAAATTCTCGGTTATAAACCCTTTATGTCGAGTAGGCGTCATAGTATCTCCTTACAATAAAGTGTATTTATCATGAGAGACACCTTACGCCCCTCACAGAACCGGACTTGCAGATCTCCCACATCC
>C687J26660_1000521_pt1 | contig 11683 bp, 11 predicted proteins | sample RifOxyA3_FD_26660 | JGI IMG/M metagenome (IMG submission 26660)
TAAATATCGGTAATTACAAAGAGATCCCTCACCACTTTAGGGTGGTTCGGGATGACAATGGTCATTTTGGAATAAGGGTGGGGAGGTTGAGGAAGGCTTGCCTTCCTCAACCTCCCCACCCAACACATAATACGAGCTGTCATCCCGAACGCAGTGAGGGATCCCTTTGTTATAACTTGATAATCATTTTGTTGCAAAATAAACCTGACGGCTATGTGCTCTGCACCTTTGGTTATCATTTTTATTTATGTTATTGAAATTATGGTGCTCTGCACCTATTAAATTAGCTTATAAGGTGCAGAGCACCACTCTCTTTGTAGGTAAAAATTTGTATTGAATAAAAAGGTACAGAGTACCGAACTATAATCTTTTATCAATTAAGCATCTCATAAAATCTGCACACCCTGTTTTTTAATCTTTGGCGTAAACAAAAAGCACAAAACAAAAACTTGAAATTTATTTTTCAGCAATCACCAGCATTTCAAAATCCTCGGTAGTAAGTTGATCTTCTCTAGAGTAAGCACCGATTTTGGCTCCGAATATCTCAATTTTTTTAAAGCCAAGTGATTTTAGCAGCCAGGTTATTTCGCTGGGCACGTAATATCGTTCGTTACATTCCAGGGTTCTTTTATTTCCATGATCATCTTCTACATCAGTAATATTGTGGTCGCGGAAAGTCATGAGATTAAAAGTGTTGCTGCGGTAGGTGGCATTTCCTTCGCCTTTTACTGAATCGCAGAACTGCTCCACAGAATGATACAATGGAAAGAGTCCGTTAAGGGTGGTGAAAATAAACTTCCCATTAATGCGTAATGATTTGCCAACGTTTTTCAGAATTTCAAAATTCATTTCATCGGTTTCCATCAATGGAAATCCGCCTTCACAAAGCATGATGGCCACATCAAATTCCTTATCAAAGGGCAGGTTTCGGGCATCCTGTTTTTGGAAATCTATTTTGAGGTTGCATTTTTTTGCTTTTTCTCTGGCCCTTGCCAGTTGCGATTCGGAGAGGTCAATACCTGTGATAGAGTATCCTCTTTTTGTCAGTTCAATGGCATGTCTTCCGGTGCCGCATCCCACATCCAATATTTTCAGTTTTTTATTTTCTGAAAGTTCTTTTTCAATAAAATCACATTCGCCGGTTGTTCCCTGAGTAAAACATTCAGAGTCATATTTTTCACCGTAGTTTTCAAACAGTGATTCGTACCATTGTTTTTTGTTCATAGTCAGCAGGATTTTTAACCAGGTAAAAGTAGTAAAAAAGTCTTCACGAAGCTGCTCAATGGGGCATATTAAAAAAATGACGATAAAATTTAACTGTTAATCTATGAAAATCTGATGTTGATCATAATAGCTTTTAATTTTAGAATTTTTGGCTATGCTAATTATTCAGTAATGTATCCAATCAGCCATCTAATAAAAAACACAGAAAAAATGAAACCTTTAACATAGTATGGGGTGAAATTTAACCATATATTTGCATTAGTATAATATTTGTTTTGGTCTTTAGATAATAAAACGTTTTCACAATGAAAAAGCTAACCACTTTAATCCTTTCATTTTGTGCATTGGTGGTTTTTGCACAGGACGAGATCATTCTGAACCAGAATTACAGTTCACCTTTATCGGTAAACCCTGCATTTGCCGGATCGGCAGGGAGAACAAGGGTGGCAGTGAATTATTTTAATCAATACCCTGGTACGGGTTCTACAAATGTGAAGAGCTCTGTCTCAGCAGATCATTATTTCGGTAAAATAAAGGGCGGGATCGGAATAATTGCATCAAGTTTTGTTGCAGAGGATGGAGTTTATAATTTCGGATCATATTCGCTAATTTATTCGGCACACATTCCGTTAGCAGAAAAACTTGTTATCAAACCGGCAATTCAGTTAGGATTCGGAAATAAAAAAATAATGACTGAGTTTTGTTTTCCTCCACCACCGAACCCTTCTCTTAAACCTATTTTCCTGGAACAATTTGGTTATTCGAAAATCAGATTCATTGATGTTTCGGCCGGATTTATTATATACAATGAAAAATACTTTGGAGGTGCAATGGTCTATCATATTGCAGAACCTTACATGTATACAGAAAAAAGTATAGAAGAAACTACTGATTCTTATGTATTGCCCATGAGATATGACATTCATGGCGGATTAAACTTATTTACAGAAAGTAAAATACAAATCACTCCAACAGCGAGAATTGTCATTACCGACCGAATGGAACTTTACAGGGTTATTTGTGCTGCAGCCTTAAAAGGGTATCGTATGGGATTGGGGTATGAAAGATCAGGTATAATGGATTACGACAACTATCACTTGCTTTTAGGATTTGTTGGCAAGAAATTTTCAATAGTATATAATTATGTGTTTTTTGTAAGTCAATTGAATAATCAACATCTTGGAAGCCATGAATTTTCTTTTACCTGGCTTTTCGGAAAAAAAGACAAAACTCCGGAGATTACTTGTCCGGTGATTAATGGAATATAATATTCAGGTTTAGTATTAGTTGGGGCAGGGCATAAAGTTTCGCCCCTTTTTTTTATATGGCAGTTTAACTATTAAATTTTATTTTTTAGGTATAACCCTTATTTTATTTGTCGGGAATATGAAAACAAGGGATGTTTTTCTTTGTGATGCTATTTTGAAAAAGCGTAGCCTATTTAGATTAGATGTTTATCAAAGAAAATCAAATGTTGATCATAATTACATTTTAATGATGGTTGTTAAAGCAATTATTTTATTCAGTAATGTATCCAATCAGCCCACTAATAAAAAACACAGAGAAATTGAAACCTTTTACATAGTATGGGGTGAGATTTAACCATATATTTGTATTAGTATAATATTTGTTTTGGTCTTTAGATAATAAAACGTTTTTACAATGAAAAAGCTAACCACTTTAATTCTTTCATTTTGTGCATTGATAGTTTTTGCACAGGATGAGATCCTGCTGAACCAAAATTACAGTTCACCACTTTCAGTGAACCCTGCATTTGCCGGATCGGCCGGAGAGCCAAGGTTGAATCTGAATTATTTCAATTACAGACCTGCGCTTGGTTACAAAAATATGAGATATACTGCTGCTGCTGATCTATACATTGATAAAATCAAAGGCGGTATAGGGTTGATTGTATCAAATTTTATTTATGATGACGGGTATTATAAATTTAATTCGGGCGCACTTGTTTATTCTGCCTATATTCCAATTACAAGCAACCTGATAATTAAACCTGCCATTCAGGTTGAATTTGGGGAGAAGTTTATTGATACTAATATGTTTACTCAAAACCCATACACGGATAAAATTGACTGCAACAAAAGAAGTTTTTTTAATTTTTTTGCCGGGTTTATTCTGTATAATGAAAAGTATTTTGGAGGGTTGGCAGTTCATAATATTACAGAACCATTGATGAGTTTTTGGAGAGCAACTTATTCTGAAACTGTATTACCAAGGAGATATAACATTCATGGAGGAGTAAATTTATTTACTGAAAGCAAAGTAAAAATTACTCCAACAGCCAGAGTTGAAGTAATAAGGGATTTTGTACTCTACAGAATTTCTTGCACTGCAGCATTAAGTTGGTACAGAATGGGTTTTGGATATGAAAGCTCAGACATTTTGCATTACGATAATTACCATATCCTTTTAGGGTTTGTCCATAAAAAAATTGCCTTTGGGTATAACTATGTGCTTTATGTAAGCAAATTGAAAAACAATAACTTAGGAAGCCATGAAATTTCTTTTACCATGCTTTTCGGAAAAAAAGACAAAACACCGGAAATTATTTGTCCGGTAATTAATGGAATGTAGTATTCAGGTTTAGTATATTTAGTTTATTTAGTCAGGGGGTGACTTTGAGTCACCCCTTGTCTATTTATTCGGATGCAGAACGAAATTTCAACATTCGTTCATCTGTTTCCTTAATTATTTGCGATAAAATTTCTGCAGAATCCTTAACAAATCCCGGGCATTTCAGGTTAAACAAATCGTTTTCCCTTATTTCGGTCAGTTCTTCTTCTTTCGAAAGGTCTTTATCAAGCAGGTTTCGGCATTTGATTGAACCATGGATTTTTTCAAAACGACGGATATGTTCATTGCACACATGAAAAAATATTTCTTCTGCAAATTCGTCTTGTTTTTCGCCCGGGGCATATTTTAATCCGTAAATCATTAATGCTCCGGTAATGGCTCCGCAAAAATCGCCGTACCACAGAAAACCCGCGCCGGCAAATTTAGATAGCTTAAATCCCTGTTCCCGGCCAATGCCAAACTCTTCACAAAAGGAAACAAAGACCGATTGGGAGCAGTGATAATCCTTCTTGTACAAGGCAACAGCTTGTTCTGTTTTATCCATATCAGAATGCAAATCCAATGGAAATATTAAACCGATAAATTGGCAACAGCTTGTTCCATGTGCCCTTAGCCTGAGTAGGTGTTACCTGTTCAACATCAATTAATCCGAGGATATCCGGAATCTCACTAAGTTCCTCCTGAGTAAATTCTCCAATATCTCTTGAAGCCGGGAATTTAGGCGCATCCACGGTTGAGGAGGCAAAGGCATAAACAAACCCGGGACCAAAAAAGCAAAAGTCAAGTGAAACAGCATCCGAAATAAGCCACTGGTAACCGATTGCCAGTCCGGCACCCGCTTTTCGAATATGTCCGGAGAGGTCGAATACCACATCTTCCGCTGTAAACAAAGAATCAGCATCAAAATAGTCAACATCCGATTGATAAACGGAGGTGAACCTATAATCGGCATATTTCAGATATGGGGCAATGTACAAGCCTGTCATTGCGGCTCCTTTGGGATAAAATCTGAATTCGGGGGTAAAGCTGTAAGCAGAAATTCTCAATTTGTTCAGGGCAATTTCAAGATATCCTTCAGTGCCTGACGAATCAAGGAGTCCTTTGCTGGCATCGAGCCAGGGCAATTCGCCTGTAAGCATATAACTTGCTCCCATCCTAAAAGTAGCGTAGTCTGAAAGGGTATGTTCAAAGGAGAAACTCAGGTTTCTGTTCAACAGGCCAAATAATCCAATATCAATTTTATTACTCTGCGCATTCAGATTGATCAGTGCATAAAATGTCAACGTAAGGGTGAGTATGATCTTTTTCATTTTGATTGTTTTTTTGTGCAATATACAAAAAAACGGATTTAGAAGGAATTTTGGATAGGATTTTTCGATTTGGCATTAGTCAGGGGGTGACTCCAAGTCACCCCCTGACTATGTCAAATCAACGATTGATAATAAATTTTAAAGCACCACGAACCCCATTTTCAAACCTGATCATATAAAATCCATCATCAAGTCCCTCAAGTGAAATGGTTTGATCATCATTCAGAAGACCTTTTTTCACAGTGATACCGGTGATACCGGAAATTTCATAGCCGGTTTTTGGTTTTATTCCGGTTACATTTAGTGTATGTATGGCCGGAATGGGGTATACCGAAAGCTTCGTATTTGATTCGGGAAAATCTGCCAAAGAAGGTTCTCCATCATAAATCCATACTGTGTCAACCTCCCACATGTTGCAGGTTTGCTGATATGAGATGATGACCGATTCGGCAGGTTCAGTGATGCCGTCGGCGATGGGTATGATTTTAACCGAGCCGGTGTCGGTGTTGGGATAGATCAAAATACTGTCGGCAACAAACTCGTAATCCACACCATTTATTGCAGAACCTTCTATGGTAATAGGTTCGTAGGTATCATAACTATATTCGCAAAGCATGTGTAAGGTATATTTGGCCATTCCGGTTTCTTCAGGGATGCTGTCGCCGGTGCTGCCTGTAAGTGTTTCCTCAAAATACGGCACGCAGGCCACCATGGAAGTAGCTTCGATGAACAGACCCGAGTCAAAGCTGCTGTCAAGTCCATCGGCTATCACGAATTTGATGTGATAGGTTTCGCAGGGAATGATGGGGTATTTTATTGTCAGGGCTTTGGTGTAGCCGTTGAAAGCGATCATTTCTCCGGTGGGGTAGTTTTCAACGAAAAGTGAGGCGTAATCGAGCGACTCACAGCTGTCAGGAACGCTTCCGTAGCTTGGTGTGCCGTTGTTGACAGAGTTGATGCCGATGTTATATTCGGTACCTGCGATTTTGGCAATGTTCACACCGGGGGCCGGAATGCCCGGACCAAACAGGAACACGCCCATGGCATCGGTTTGGGGGTTGCAAACATAATCGGAATATTCTTCGGAGGCAAAGATGATTCGGAACACCAGTGTATCGTCAAAAGTATAGAAATCATATTCGAATGATGTGGCGTCATAATAGGTATAACCCGTTAAACTTTCAAGATGTTCGTCGCTGCCTGTTCCGGTTGTTGTGTTGATGGTTGAGGTGGATAACCCCGGAATAAAGTCGACATTTCCGGTGCTGAGTACTATTCCGTCCATAAAGTCAAACCCGGGCACATAGCCCGAAAATGATCCAATCTGACTGGGTCCCGAGGCAGAATACTGACCGTGGTACTGCACGTTACCGGTCCAGTCGAAACCTGTACTGAGATACATAATGTTCGACTCAGGAGCAGGAGCGGAGTTGATGGTCATTTGTGCACAAAGAGTATTGGTTGATAAAAAGTTCACCAACAAAAAACCAAAACCGGCGGCAAGAGATTGTATTTTGTTTTTCATAGAAGGATTGTTTTGTATAGACGTGTTTTGGGGTGGGGGAGTTGCCTGATTTTGAAAAGATAAATGGCTAAACCAACACTTAATTTATCAATGAATATTTTGTGACCGTCATGACCGGAAGTTTCAGATACCTTATTATACTGATAGTTGATGAAAATAGCCTGCCCTTTCATAAACCCTAAAGGCTATATTTAATGGTAATTACTGCGATTCACGTATTTTTACCTGATAACTTCAGCAAGTCAACCTATTGACTCAGGCAAGTATAGTTTGTATTTTTATTTCACCTAAAAACTAAAACCAGAACTATGCTTGACTTTTCAAAAACAATTTTAAAAGGCGTATCATTCAGCGAACAATTATTCAGCAAAGAACTTAGGAAACTGATTGCATTCATGGGTGATGATAAAAACTCAATTCAGAAATTGAAAGAGTGGTGTTCCGAACATTTCGGAAAACAGTTCCCCGATGCAATTGCCGGTACTTTTGGATCATAGAATGATATTGTATGTGGTGTTTTTTATGATTTATTTCTCTTGTAGAGTATTAACCTTAAAGATTTTTTGGCTTTCATTAAAGCATAAAAAAGTCATTCTGCTATCATTTTACCTAAAATTGGCAGTTGTTTGCAATAATTTAGTTTTGTTTGGATAGCTATTGATATCAGGGATGTTATTTGCCGGAAAGCGAACAAATGATGATTTCCCCTCAGTTTGCTTTGAAATACTTTATTATCAGCCAAATAAACTGTCAGATTTATACTGAGAAATTCTTTATAATAATTCCATATTATTATTTTTTTTGAAAAACTGTCTACTTTTCCAATGTTTTTGCATCATATATTTGAATGGTAACTGTAAAAACAGGAAATGACAGATATGAATGCTGCTTGCGAAAAAAAAGTTATATGTATCCTTGAGGAAATTGGGGAAATAAAAACCGAGATGTTATACTCAAGTTCAGACGAACTCCATTTACGATTAAAAGAAAAACTTAAAGAATTGCATCTTGCTGATTGTGAGCAGGGAGAAATAAGAGATAATATTGTTAATGACGAATATTAAGTTTTTTTTAAAAAAACTCCAATTTTATGGGCATTGGTAACCATTCTATTGTTGTTATTTCTTACTTTTGAGTATTAAATCTATTTTTGTGAAAATATTGCCAAAAAAACATTCTCTCACAATCCAGATCGGATTTATTGTTACACTCATGGTTTTGGGCCTTTTATATATCTATTATATATGGCATAAAGTAAACCGCAACCTTGAAGAAACGGCTATCCGGCAAGCTCAGTCTATATCTGCAATGCTCTCTATAGAAGAGATTAAAACTCTTAATGCTGATTTAACTGATCAGGAGAAGGTTTCCTATCATTTCTTAAAACGTAAAATGCATGAAGTGCTGGAAGTCAACCCCGAGGCAACCTTCGCATATCTTTATACACTCCGAAACGGCAAGGTGTTTTTTTTAATGGACTCTGAGGATGAAGGATCAGAGAATTATTCACCTCCCGGACAGGAGTTTACAGAAGCTGATCAGGAGGACATCAGCCCGTTTTATACAGGCAGACCTGTTCTTACAAGCCCCCTTACCGACAGGTGGGGTACATGGAGAAGTGCTTTGATCCCTTTAAAGGACAGTACAACTGGAAAAGTTATTGCCGTGTACGGAATGGACTATAATGCAGGTAACTGGCGAAAAAAAGCTCTGGTAACACTGTTTGAACATACCCTGATTGTTGTATTGTTTATTGTTACCTTGGTTTTATTGGTTATTATTCAAAACAAAAATTTAATACGAAAAAAGGAAATTGAATACAGGAAAAAACTCGAAATTGAACTTAAAAAGAATAATGAGGACCTGAGTAACCTGGTTGCAAAAAATGAAGAAAGCGAAGAAAAACTCAAAGAAGCCCAAAAAACAGCCCATCTTGGGCATTGGAACTGGGACATACTAAAGGAAGAATTGACCTGGTCCGATGAGATATTCAATATCTTCGGTGTTTCAAAAGAAACTTTTAGTGTCTCAATAGAAAATTTTGAAAGAACAATTCACCCCGATGATCTTGAATATTTTTTAAAAACAAGAGATGAAGGGTTAAAAAACAGCCTGGAGATAAACATAGTGCATAGGATTGTCCTGCCCAATGGAGAAATCAGGTTTGTGGAAGAAAGGTCAAAGGTAATCAGGAACAAAGACAATGAACCTGTTTCGGTATTTGGAACCGTACAGGATATAACCGGAATAATGCTTGTTGAACTTGAATTGAAAAAAGCAAAGGAAAAAGCCGAGGAAGCAAACCAGCTAAAAACAGCATTTTTGCAAAACCTTTCACATGAAGTGCGTTCACCACTTAATGCAATTATTGGCTTTGCAGAACTTATAAACAATCAAAAGCTTTCAAAAGATAAAATCAAACATTACTCAGAAATTATTGCAGGCAGTTCAAACCAATTACTTGGAGTTATAAATGATGTCCTGACAATCTCATCCCTTGAGAAAAAACAGACAGAAGTTGATGATGTTGTTTTTGACCTGACCCAATTTGTTTGGGAAATACATTCAATTTTCCAATCCAGGGTTGAAGCAAAGGGCTTAACCTTTTCCATTGTGACCAATGGCTTTGGAAATGTAAAAATCATTTCTGATGTCAATAAAATAAGGCAGGTTATTGCCAACCTGATAAATAACTCTGTTAAATTCACCCAAAAAGGAGATATTACAGTCGGTTTCAATTTGCATGAGCACAGTTTGGAAATTTTTGTAAAGGACACAGGTATTGGAATTGAAAAAAACGATCAGGAAAAGATATTTGAAAGGTTTTGTCAGGCAAACGAGTCTATTTCAAGAAATTTTGGCGGTACAGGATTAGGACTTTCCATTTCCAAAGGATTTATCGAATTGCTTGGTGGTACTATCAGTCTGGAGTCTGTTCCCGGACTTGGCTCAACCTTTGGTTTTTCAATCCCGGTTAAAAAAGTCGGATCAGTTGAAGAATCAGGTCAAATTGTATTTTCCGACATTGATTTCACTTCAATAGTTAATATTCTGGTTGCAGAGGATGAGGAAGTTAACTTTTTCTATTTATCTGAGGTAAATGATAACAAAAATATCAGTTTGATTCACGCAATAAACGGAGAAGAAGCAGTCAATATTTGTAAAACTCAAAAAATTGACCTGGTGCTTATGGATATAAAAATGCCGGTATTGGATGGATATAGTGCGGCGAAAATAATTAAATCACAATTGCCTAATATCCCTGTTATCGGACTTTCAGCTTTTTCTATAAATTCTGATAAGATAGAAGAAGAATCCCCTTTCGATGATTATCTGACAAAACCGGTTAACCTGGGATTGCTTAAAAAAACCATTAAAAAATATCTGATAGATAAAACGTTAATATAGGCCTTCAGTCCCAATTCCCGATTTTTCCAATTCCCTGATAAAACTTTTATATGTTGATTCCTTATCAAACTCCGTGTATATGTAAAATTGATCATCTTTCACATAGGTTATTACCGGTCGGTCAAGTTCACAAAGTATTGCTCTGACTTTTGTGATTTTTTCCTCTTCTTTCTTTGGTATTATTATGTTCATTGTTAATAGATCTGATATACAAAAAAAGCAAATTTCTCTGTAAAAGCAATAAGTTATCACAAAAAATTTGAGAAAAGGAAGAAAAGACATCCGGAAATATTACATTGGTATACCTCATTATCCGGATTGGGAAATATTGAGTATAATCTATTATTCTCCGGTTGTCAGTAATTTCCAATTAATACAATTATGGCATAATACTTTTTTGAAAGATTAAAATACCTGCAGGGTTTTGTCCGAAAAAGGTAAAAACCACTGCTAAAACAAGTATTTTATTGTTGATTTCACCTTCCTTTTTGTCTTATCTTAGCATTAAATAACCTAAAAACGATTTGCCTATGGGATGATTAAAAAAGATTTCATATAGCGTTCCGGAGTTTTTATTTTTTTGGCCAAATGATAAAATTACCCCTCCGGAAGAATCGGTAAACCGGGAACACCACCCGGTTTTTTGTTTTATGGTAAATGACAATCGGGAAACATAAAAAATATAATCGTCATCGTGAAAATCCTTACAAGTTAATGGACTTATAATAAAGTACCTATAAATGAAACAGATCGGGAAAGCTTGCCTTGTGCGTTGGCTTGTCCACGGGTGTTTACATCCCGATTGCAACATCGGGATGGTGCGATCCTGAATGAAACTTCAGGAAACTGGTAATCCTTGTCCGCTAGCTAGCGGATAATTGCCTGAGCGAAGTATTAGCCCGGGTTTTTCAGCCGTGGTGACTTTTTTTGTTTCTTTTTTGTGTGGCAGACAAAAAAGAAAAGCCCGTCCGGCTCGAGGACAAAAGATAAATCAAACCAATATATATCATCAAAACCAACAAATACTATTTTCCACAATCTTGTAAAATGAACGACTATGGGATGACGGTTAATAAGTTGTTTTAAGTGCTGTTTATAAAAACCTGTTAATTATTAAAAGCAAATATAAATACTAAAGAAAACATCATTAATCTTTCCCGATAGTCATATTATAGTATAATTTGAAGAGCAAATGATTTGGAATAGAAAAGAAAGAGTCGGTCAGATTAAGTAAAAATACCTGATTTTCAGCATGTCTTGTCCATTTTTCATTATTAACCGTATGAATAATTAAACGAATTTATAAATGAATACAATTAAAAGTGTATTGATTGTTGAAGATGATTTGATTCAATTGAAATTGCTCACATGGATCATTAAAGAAATTTTGGAAAATGCTATAGTCCTTTCTTCTGACAATGGAGCCGAAGCTTTATCACTGGCATTGGACAATAAACCCGATTTGATCATCACCGATTGGGAAATGCCAAAATTTGATGGCCCTGAATTAGTTAAAAGGTTAAAAGAAGATCCGGCAACATCGAAAATTCCGGTAATCATGTGTACATATAAAAATAATGACTATGAAACTTTAAATTATGCTTTTGAATGCGGAGTAAACGAT
>C687J26660_1000536_pt1 | contig 11484 bp, 10 predicted proteins | sample RifOxyA3_FD_26660 | JGI IMG/M metagenome (IMG submission 26660)
TGGTACACGGTAACTCAAGGTGCAAAACTTGGCCTTGGAACTCCAACATCTATGAATATTGGAACAGTAAGAGGCTTATGGTACTTTCAGGGTTCGATAAGAATTCAAAATGTAGCAACCCAGGGCTACCCAATAATGGGTTTGAATCTCACTACTATACACCAGTATTATGATCTTAATCTTTCAACACCTACCGTTCTTGATAATCTTTATTATCCGGAGGGTGACCTATGGCCTGGAAACGAAACAACAGTAAATTTTGGTGGTGTTGCAGAAAAATTCGCGGGTCCATTTGTTCATACTGTAGTCGTAGGTACAAAGTACTACACAGTAAACAATTATGCCGGAACTAAAACTTTCTTTATATACGGCAATGTAAAGGTGCCAGATTTCTGCCAACAAGAAACTGCATCTAAAAATTTATCCCCAGAAGAGAATTTATTTGATTCTGCTTTTGTAAGTTCTTCTTTATATGATTCATCCTCGGTCGGTAGTAAGGATCAAAAAATATCATTAAAAGAAAAAATGAAATTTGCTTATGAAGTATTAAAGCTTAGTGATAGTGTAAAAATTAAGGATGTTTGTAAACAGATAATTACGAAATTTCCGAATACTGAATTAGGGTTATCTTATTTCGCATTGGATATACTATGGCAATTGACTGAGGTTGAGGATAAAAATGAAAAAATGAATATTAAGGAGTTTATTGAATTCCTGCAAATATTAAACAATCGTTCTGAGTTTAATGTACACGCATGGGCAGGTCTTATATTAGCAAGCTATTTAGAATCCTCTCAAAAAATTAATACGTTAGAAAATGTATTTAAAAAATTTACCGATACAAGATTTGGTGTCATGGCAAAATATTTACAATTTATGTATTATGCAGTTGATAGAAATGATTCTGTTACTGGAAGAGATATATTAAATATAATGGAAGACTACTATCCTAATTCAAATTATACTTATCATGCACATATAATTTTAGGTGATAGTGGATACACGACTCAAGGTTATAATATACTCTTAAGTAAAAACAATAATAATATAGAAAATAGAATAAAAGAAAATTTATCAAAAGGTAAAGCTGAAATGCTAGAGGATTTATTAATTACTCCAACAGAATTTACTTTATTCCAAAATTATCCTAATCCTTTTAATCCATCAACTACAATAGGGTTTTATTTACCCAAAGACGATTTTGTTAGAGTAAACATTTACGATTACATGGGACAATTAGTAAAAACTCTATATTCAGACAATCTTAGTTTTGGTAATAATTCATTTGTTTGGGATGGTTCAAATAGTAGCAAAGCAATTATGTCAAGTGGAATTTACATTTGTACAGTTGAAATAACAGGTAAAGTTTTTTCTCAGAAAATGATTTTGCAAAAGTAGTGTGAAACTAAAAGTTGTCATTATAATTATCTTTTTATTCCAAACTGTTGCAATTCCAGAAGAACACAGTAAAACAATAAAAAAAATAAGGGATAATTACTTGTGCATAAATGCTGCAGCTAATTATTTTCAGGTAAATCCTTTAATATTAGCCTCAATAATTTATACTGAAAGAACATTGAACTATGATTGGACCGATGAAGTATTTGATATCGCTTTGGCAAAGTTAGGTTTAAATAGTTCAATAGGATTTTGTCAAATAAAAATAAAAACCGCTTTTTTTGTTGAAGTACAAATTACCGATTCTAATAGAGTTTATTTTCCTGGTTTTAAATTCTGTAGTTCAATTAGAGTCAGTAGATCTGTAGAAGAATTAATTAACAAGCTGGCCGTAGACTCTATTAATATTTTTTATGCTGCGGCTTACCTTCGCATTATTCAAAGCTATTGGCAAAGAAAAGGATTTTTTATAGATAATTATCCAGAAATACTCGGTTCCTTATATCAGGTAGGTTTATTTTATCCAGATGGAAAAGAAAGAAAACCTCGCTGGAATCCACAACCAAATCATTTTGGCTTATTGGTTAAAGAAGCAGTACTTAATTTTTAAAACTTTAATTGAAGAATTTATATGAAAATATTTATACTTTTAATTATTCTTTCAATTGGGATATTTCCGCAAGAATCTCCTAAAAAAGAAAAGGAAAATGTGAAATTATTCTTAGGAGTGGTGGGAGGAAATCCTATTGAAGTAAATACTACTGCTGGTATATATTTTAACAACTTTGGTATAAGGATATCGGGTGGGGCATGGATTTACAGTAGATATGGATTGCAGTTGGATTTAACCTATATTTTTTCCTCTAAAAACTCTATCCAACATCAGGTTTCTTTAATTTCTGCTTATGTAAGCAATCGAAAGCTAACAAGCAATAATTTCTTCAATTTCATATATAGAAGCGGACCAGCGGAATATGAGTATATAAATTCTCTTTATTTTGGGGCAACTTATAATTTTTTATGGAAAGGACTTTTCATTCAATTAGGACCCGCATGGGGAACCGGTAACTTTGAAAAACCTAGATTGATAATGCAGTTGGGTTACGTACATATTTTTGATTAATAACTATCTAAACCTTCAAGGTCGGGTTGCTATTTGCAAACGTAGACCTTGAAGGTTATTCAGCTCATTTTAAATAAACAATCTTACTTACTTTAGATACACCGTTCTCATTAAATGCCTCGATGGCAAAATAGTAATCCTGTCCAACAGTCAAAGCCCGCAATTCCAATTCTTCTTTTTGATCTGCCCAAACTTGATAGGTTTGATAGAGTTTATCTTTTTTTATTCCCCATAAAATATTGTAACCAACAGCCCCTTCAACTTTATCCCATTTTATGAAAGCATTGCGTTCGTCTTTGTCTCTTACAACTTTTAAGTCTTTAGGTGTTTCTGGCATATTGCCGTTGCTATTCCCGAAAACACGAATATCACTGACAGCTAAATTTGGTGTTGGCATATAAACATTTTCATATTTAACGTAACGTGCATTAATCGGTCTGTCCAGTTCAAAATACCCATTCGGGCGATCTTGCTTTATCTTCGATAGATCAACAATTACATTCCAATTATTGCCATCAGATGAAGCGAAGAATTTATATTGAGTGTAAACACGTGATAAGTCGTTATCAAAAATATCTGATTTATAATCAACAAAATGAATTTGCACAGCTTTAACATTATAAACTTTCTGAAGATCGATGGTAACATACTCTGCGTTTCCATTGGTATTCGCAACCCAGAATGTTCTCGGATTTTCATCGGTAACATTAGCTACTCTGAAAGTATCCATTACTGAAGATGCAACAGCCGGTTTTTTATATGACAGAACCATCCAGCCTGTAAACAGTTCATCTTTGTTAGTTAATGTTTTGGATGGAAGATAATGTGGGAAATCTCCGAAGCGAGTGTTGGCATGCATCTGATCATCTTTATCAAAAAATGTTGGGAACATTGCTATGCGGCGTTCAAAGTTCCAGTTGATCGCAATCCACGGCGTCCCGGTGTTCCAGTAATTTCCATAATTATCTTGAAATGTGTTACCGTGCCCGGCACCGCACATAAATCCGCCCGGCTTGTAAGAAATAGGATTATAAGGTGCATAAGTAAACGGTCCAAGTGGATCATCGCCGACATACGTTCCATTTGCATAAACATTATATTCTGTGCCGGGCGCTCCATACTGCAAATAATACTTGCCGTTATGCTTTGTCATCCATGCACCTTCGATAAACGGTTTAATGGGAGAAGCATGATTAAAACCGAATCTTTCCCAGCCGTGAATTTCAGGATGAAGATAAAGCAGCTTTTTAATATCACCTTTGTAAATTAATCGTTGGCTATGATCTAACTCTCTTCCATAAATTGGATAAACATTTGATGAACCCCAATACATAAACCATCTGTCAGTATCTTTATCATAAAAAATTGCGGGATCCCACGGACCGATTGTATCGGGCAGAAGCGGCATCCACCTGTTGAAAAATTTTAGTTTACCGGTTTCCGGTTCTGTGGTATAGAATATCGGCCGCTGCTGGAACGTTGATTGAAAAATGTACATTGTATCTCTAACAGAAAGTGCTGCAGGAGCACAATTATCTTCTAATGGCCATTTGCTCGGTTCAATGTACCGCCAATTCAAAAGATCTTTCGATTCCCAATAACCACCGGAGATGGTAACAAACAAGTAATCAGTTCCCTTATGATTAACAATTACCGGATCGGCTCCGCTTCGATAGGAAATTTTATCGTTAATCTGTTCCCAATTATATCGGTAACCAATATCCATCGGATTGCACCAGGTTTTCTGGTTAGGATTTTGTGCAGCCGGTTCAGCAGAAATGAAGAGGACAATCAAAACTAAAAATGATTTAATCATATTGCCTTAGTGTGATTTGTTTAATGCTTACAATCGTAAATACATCCGGTTCGAATGTTCATAATCTAGTTTAAAACTTTTCCCAAAAACCTGTCTACCTTATATTCCTTTATTGACAATACCAAAAATGGTATAGCTATGATTGCCAAAGAAAAATCTATTTCGTTTCTGCTCCAACCAATTTGGCTTATCTTAAAAACCAATGATACTATAAAAGTCAGGAATAGAATTACCCCGCTGGAAAATAAAACCTCTTGAAAATCCGCTGCAATCCAGCCGATATAAAATGTTAAAATCAACAGCAGTATTTTAACCCAAACGGGTATTAAGCCAAGTAAATGAGCATGAGATACTTGAACAGCAATGTATCCCTCGTTTGCCAGAAAAGTTACCGCGGCATAAATAACGAGCATGAATAAGATAAAAATGAATCCCCTGCTAAAGTTGTTTCTAAAAGCATACAGCAAATAAACCAGGTAAACACAACCAGTTATTAAGTGAGTCGAAAGCGTAACACCGAAAAGAAACGCTACAAGGAAAAACTTCCAATCGAACTTAATACTTTGCAAAAATCTATCCGATATAAAAATTGACAATGCAGTAAGCACCGATAGAGCAAACAATCCCGAAAATGAAATCAGCTCGGAATATAAAACCGGACTGAAAATAATTACAGTTAGCTGGATAAGACTCATTTTCACATTCTGTGCGTGATAGAATATTATCAAACACAGAATCAGGAAGCCGGCGATGGGTGGATAATCAATATAATTAAGACGGTAAAGAACTATTGCCGCAGCGGCGGCAATCAGCACAATAAGAAATAATGCATTCTTGGTCAAACGCACTTTATAATGTTTTTCTGTGCGTTCAATTAAAATTATTATTGCCGGAAAAATTACTGTGTACAATATCAGTTCAACGGCTGGTTTTTCAAACAGCTTAATTATAAAAATCGAACCGCTAAGCCAGATGAGAATACACGAGATTAAATTTATATAATGATTCCGGGTAAAAATTGATAAGTCATTACTCCTGCTATTTTTATCGTTTAATAATTCCTTAGAATGACTCATAACACGAATTTACTTTTGAGATCAATTATTTTATGAAATCAATTGTGAAATAGGCCAGGGTGTTCAGACCATTTATTTTTCTTTTTTTACAATCAGCTTAGCGGCAATTACATCCTTATGTTCTAAGTGAAGCATTGTGCCAATCTTCTTTACAAGTTGATCTTCGTATCTATCAAGTCTGCGATCGGTATAAATCAATCTCCAAAGATTTTTCATCAGCTCAAACTTTTCTTCAGGTGAAAAATTGTTGTTAATAATTCCGGTGAATTCGTAAATACTTATGCTTTGTACCAACCTTGATTTTGCTAATTCAACAAGCTCATCGGCGTATTCTTTTTCAAGGTCAAATGTTCTCTGCATAATGGAGACAATTTCGCTCTGCTCCTCATCAGTAAAATTATCATCGCTCGTAGCCATCTCTAAAAAAATGCACAAGTGGCAATCTGCAGTTTTTTCTTCTCTGAATTCTCTTCTTTATTACCAACTTTTACTTGAGGAGAAGCATCACCACTAAATATTTTTCTTAATTGATCAAACATTTTTCTTCCTTCTACTTATCGTGGACTTCTATTTCTTCTTCCTTTTGCGGCTTTTGGGGACGCTCATAAAGTTCAGCCATGTTTTTATATGTGTTGGTTAAAGTATGCGGAATTTGTTCCCACTTCATTCGCCATGTCCAATTACCTCCAAGCTTTCCAGGGAAATTCATTCTTGCTTCACCACCGAGATTTAAGATATCCTGCATTGGAATCACTACAATATTTGCTACTGAAGCATAAGCGGCTCGAATTAGTTCAAAGACAATATTCTCACCATGATAGTTCAAATATTTCTTAGCGTGAGAATAGCAATCGCTGTTTTCATTTTTTGCTTTTTCAAAGTAAGCGCGGGTTGTATCGTTATCGTGCGAGCCGGTATGAACAACACAATTCTGAATAAAGTTGTGCGGTAAAAATTTTGTCTCCATGTTTGTACCGAAAGCAAACTGAAGAATTTTAATTCCCGGGAAACCGAATTTATCTCTTAGTTCTCTAACGGGTTTAGTAATCACACCAAGATCTTCGGCTATGATGGGAAGGTCACCTAAATGCTTTCTAATTGTATTAAAAAGTTTTTCACCGGGTGCTTTTACCCATTTACCTTTTACGGCAGTCGGTGCATCGCCTGGAATTTCCCAGTACGCTTCAAACCCGCGGAAGTGGTCTATTCGAACAATATCAACCACTTGAAGCAAACTAGAAAATCTTTTTCTCCACCAGCGGAAATCGTCTTTCTCCATTTCCTTCCATTTGTAAAGAGGATTTCCCCAAAGCTGTCCCGTTTTACTGAAGTAATCCGGTGGAACGCCGGCAACTGTTAGCAGCTTTCCTTTTTCATCGACAGTAAAAAGATGTTTATTCGCCCAAAGGTCGGCGCTGTCGTAAGCAATAAAAATTGGCATATCGCCAATTATCTTGATTCCTTTTTTGTTTGTGTAATCTTTCAATTCTTTCCATTGCTTGAAGAATTGAAACTGAACAAATTTGTGATAGCGAATTTCGTCAGGAAGCTTTTCTCGCCATTTTTTCAAAGCAGTTTCTTTTCTGAGGACTAGATCTTTATCCCACCAGGTCCATAATCCTCCGCCGTGATGTTCCTTTGCCGCCATGAATAATGCAAAATCATCAAGCCAGTCCTTGTGTGAATTACAAAACTTATCAAACTGCTTTTCAAATCCATTTGAGTTTTCTTTGAAGTGGTTGTATGCTTTTTTCAGAAGTGATTTTTTGTATTCTATAATTTCACCAAAATCAATTGTAGATGGATCGAACTTTGGAATATGTCTTAAATCAGCCTGGATAAGGAAACCATCCTCTTGAAGTTTTTCCGGACTGACGAGCAAAGGATTTCCAGCAAAAGCTGAAAAGCATTGGTAAGGTGAATCACCATATCCTGTGGGACCAAGGGGAAAAACCTGCCAAAGTTTTTGTCCGGAGTGATCTAAAAAATCCACAAAGTTGTATGCTTCTTTTCCTATGTCGCCGATTCCAAATTTTCCGGGAAGTGAAGTGGGGTGAAGTAAAAAGCCAGCAGAGCGTTCAAATTTCATATTCGTTCCTTAAAATTATAGAGCCAAAAATAAGAAAAGAGTGTAAGAAGAAAAAAACAGGATTGTAATTCAATTATAAAATAAAAATGCGGCAACAACAGTGCTGCCGCATTAAAAGTAGACTTTTATAAAACTGCAAGTTAGAATTTAAAGTCAACACCAAGATCTAAGGCACCATAGCTCAGTGAACCAAATCCAACTCTGGCAGATACACCAACGGTAGGTGAAAACCAGTATCTAGCACCGGCATTACCGCCAAAAAACATTCCACCGTAAGTAGGAGTCGCATATGTTTCACCCGATGACCCCTCCCATTTTACCGAACCAGCATCATAAGCTAAAGTAACACCAAGCCAAGGATCAAATTTACTGCCCTCTATCTTAAAATGATAATTTGCCTGAGCACCAATTAAAATATCTGTATAACTCCATTTTCCAGTAGAACCAAAACCATAATCTTCACTGTAACTCCAATAACGGAAAATTCCACCTATGCCAATTCTTCCGAAATTTTCTACATCCATACCGTATTCGTAGTTGGCTCCAAATTGAGGAGTTGAGCCGAGGAATGAAAGCCCAACGCACGGGCCGAAGTAATGGTTGTTGGCAGTAAATTGAGCATTTGAATTACTAAAAGCGAACAGAAGAACGACCAAAACTAATAGAACTTTTTTCATAGAGCCAGCTCCTTTATTTGTGATTGATTTTGTTAGTTAGAAATTATTAGCATACTTAAATTACTGTCGAAAACATAATAATAATTATAGTTTTGATACGCAACAAAAATAAAGCCATGAGCGCCTTAATATTTATTTTAAATCCCGCTTGTATTTTAAAATTTAACACTTCCGGATAAGTGACCATGTAAAATATTCCACTATATCTTTATAAAAATCTTTTTTGCATAAAGTATCCACATCAGCCCAAGCCAAATTAATATGTAAGAAATTGCCCACGCAAGAGAAGCATCTATGGGTGAAAAGTAAGGAACGAAAATCAACTCGTATAAATATCTGTTAAGACTTATCTTCTCTCCTACTTCATTCACCACTTTAATAATTCCCATNGTTTTAGCTACTAAACCGGAAAGAGCAAAAACTGTAATTGCATTCATGCCGTAAACGACGAATGGTTTCGTCCACCATTTAATTCCCCTTACATCAATGAGCCAGTAACACATACCGAAGAATAGCAATGCCATTCCTGAGGTGAACATAACATATGAGCTTGTCCAAAGAGATTTATTCATTGGGAACCACATATCCCAAATTACTCCAATGAGAATTGTAAAATTTCCGATTACAAATACCCAAGCAGTTTTTGTTGAGGCATCATTTTTTGATCTAAGCCAATGCCCGAGCATTACTCCGCTAAGGCATGTTGCGATAGCAGGAATTGTACTTAAAATTCCTTCTGGATCCCATACCTTAGATACTTTCCACATATGATTCCCGAGAATCAGGTGATCGAGCCAGCCGGTGATATTGGGAGAAAAGATTTCTCCCGTTGCAGGATTTGTTAATGTTGGAATATTTAAGTTCGGAGAACCATAGCCCGGAACCGGAATTAATGTCATTACTGCCCAATATCCGAGTAAAAATACAATACCAATTACAACTTGAATTTTAATGTTTGTTTTCAAGAATATTAAAGAGGTGATAATATATACAACACCAATCCTTGGCAGTACACCTACAAGCCGTAGAGTTGAAAAATCAATCCATCTATCCTCGGCGAAATTCCAGAATGGCCATGCAGCCATGAAGATTCCGATTGCAAAAATTATTAATCCTCTTTTAAGAATTTGTAAGATCAATTTTTTCTGATCAACTCCGCTTTCTTTTCTTTTAGTTAAAGAAATTGTTATTGCAACACCAACAATAAATAGGAAGAAAGGGAAGATATAATCGGTAGGAGTGCATCCATTCCATGGTGCATGCTCAAGTGCCGGGTAAATTGTGCTCCATGAGCCGGGATTGTTTACCAGAATCATTCCGGCGATTGTTAATCCCCTAAATACATCAAGCGAAACCAGGCGCTCAGATTTTTGTACAGACATGTTTGACTTCCGAAAAAGTTGTGCGTAAAACTAAGAGATTGCCTGGTTGAATTCAAATAATTCGTAATCCAACTTGTTGAATATAACATAAAAATCTACAAACCAACATTTCAGAATATTGTTTATTTACCCGACTAAATATATTTTGCGACTGTAACATTTAGATTATTTAGGTTTCTTTACTATGCTTAATTTCAGCATTAAAGCAGAAATTATTAAATCATTGGCCAAACACAATCCAAGAAAGATTGGAGTCTTTGGTTCGTTTGCCAGGAATGAAGAATCAAAGGATAGCGATATAGATATACTTGTTGATTTTAAAGAACAAAAATCAATTCTCGATTTAATCGGGATTGAAATTGAGCTCACAGAAGCTCTTAGTCGAAAAGTTGATCTTATCACAGAATCATCGCTTCATCCCTATCTGAAGGATTATATTCACAAAGATTTACTGGTTATCTATCAATGAACAAGAATGATCTTGTATATGTTCGTCATGTTTCAGATGCATTAGACAAGATTACTGATTACACAGCGGGATGAGCAAATCTGATTTCTTTGCAAACTATAAAACACAAGATGCCGTTATTAGACAATTTGAAATTATTGGCGAGGCAACTAAACAATTATCAAAATCATTTCGGGAGAATAATCCGGATATTCCATAGAAGAAACTCGCCGGTCTGAGGGATAAACTTATACATGATTACATGGGAGTGGATATTCCTGCAATATGGAAATCAATCAAAGATGATTTGCCAACTCTTAAAAAGTACATTGCGAATATTTTGAATTAACGCTCTTCGATTTACACCTGATTCACTTTCCTAACTTCTTCCAATGCAGATTCCAGATCGCTTATCAAATCATTCACATTTTCTATTCCGACAGATATACGAACTAATCCATCGGTAATTCCTCCGGCTAACCTTGCTTCTTTGCCCATCGAAAAGTGAGTCATGCTTGCCGGATGCTGAATTAAACTTTCCACTCCACCAAGACTAACCGCAAGCTGAAATAATTTTACGGAGTTCATCATAATTTTCCCGGCTTCTAATCCACCGGCTAATTCTATTGTTATCATTCCTCCATGACCGCGATGCTGCTTAAGCCCAAGTTCGTACTGGGGATGAGATTTCAATCCGGGGTAGCTAATTGATTTTACAAGCGAATGTTTTTCAAGCCACTCGGCAATTACTAGTGCATTTTCGCAATGTTTCTGCATTCTTAGCCAAAGTGTTTTTATACCTCGATGAACAAGAAAAGAATTAAATGGGTCAATCACTCCGCCAAGTTGATTTAATGTTTTACGAAAATGCTGATATGTGGCTTCATCTTTTACCACAACTATTCCCCCGACAACATCTGCATGGCCATTCAAAAATTTGGTTAAGCTATGCAGAACAATATCCGCTCCAAAAGCAATTGGATTTTGTAACGCCGGGCTCATGAATGTATTGTCAACCACTAAATTTGCTTTTTGCTGCTTTGCAATTTTATAAATCTCTTCAAGGTTAGAAATGCTGAGCGTGGGATTACCTGGAGTTTCAACATATAAGACTTTGGTATTCGGCTTTACTGCTTTCTTTACTTCATCGAGATTGGAAGTGTCCACAAATGTGGTTTCAACTCCATACTTTTTCATAATCGTGTTTAGAAGTGTAGTAGTTGGTCCATAGACTGCTGTAGAACAAACAACATGGTCTCCGGCTTGAGTTAAGCTTGCAAAGACAGTATGTATTGCTGCCATTCCGCTTCCGCAGCCGAGGGCTTTATGCCCGCCTTCCAACTGAGCAATTGCATCTTCCATTGCCTGAATTGTTGGATTAAGCATTCTTGTATATGTGTAGCCCTTCTTCTCACCGGCAAAAAGTGACGCGCCGTGCTCAACGGATTCAAATTTAAATGTTGATGTTTGATAAA
>C687J26660_1000549_pt1 | contig 11237 bp, 7 predicted proteins | sample RifOxyA3_FD_26660 | JGI IMG/M metagenome (IMG submission 26660)
TTTCCACTAATTTTGACAGGTTTATTTTCTCTATTAAATGTTGTCAATGTAATAATTTTTTCTAGTACTCTCTTTAATCTGTTATGTTCAGAATAAAATAATAACTCTATTTGATGACCGCAACTTAATTTGTAACATCCTCTCATCAGAGATTATACATACTTTAAACTATTTAAGTTTTTATGTTTAAAAAATAAAAAAAAATAAAAAAAATGAATTTGTTTATTCTTCAGCAGGTTCAGTTGCGATAAATGCCCACCAAGGTTTATTTACATCAATAATCTCACCATTCTCTGCATCCACTTGAGTTCTTATTTGCATTTTTTTCTGGAATATTCCAAGTATTCTTGAATGTCTCTCAATTTGAATTTCATAAGCAAGTCTTGTGTCATTTCCATTTCCAACTTCTTTTAATTCAATTAAACATCCTTCTTCTGCAATACAATTCTTAAGCCTTAATCTTTCTAAAGCTGTTTCTGATGCAGTATCGGGCATAATTTTAATTTCTACATTTTGTCCGTTAGACATTCTTGCATAAAGCTTAGTCTTATTTCCTTCTGAAATTTCATTCATTTCACCGTTAAAATTTGCTGAAATGCCTTGTGCTTCAAGCCGAACTTTATTATTTTCTTGGCTTTGGACACTTATTTCTTCTCCCTTAGAATTTATCTTTACTCCATCTTGAACTCCTTGTGCCCCTGCACTAACTGTCACTTGATTTTCTTGTTCAATTGAATCAGCTCCATATTGTGCTATAACTAAGCCCATAGAAACTACTAAAACAAATACAAAAACGCTAAAAATTTTGTTATACATATATTTAACCTCCTTTCATAATCTTAATTAATTATTTTTATAAAGAAATGATTATTTATTAAGTTTATTACTTCTAATTATATCCCTTTAAAAATATTTTTCAACCTTATTTAAGAAAAATTCCAAAAATTTTTTAAAATTTTTACGCTGTTTCCATATTTTATAATTAAATTTTTTTGATTCACTAAGGTGTTTAACAAAATATTCTTTTAATGCAGTATTAATCTCTTCATGTTCTCCTAATAAATTTATTTCAAATTGATGAATAAAACTTCTATGGTCTAAATTTGATGAACCTAATAAAAAGTATTTATCATCAGCAATTAATAATTTTGAGTGTAAAATCTTCGGATAAAAATAAATTTTAACTCCATTTCTGTAAAGTCTTCCAAGATAATTATTCCTAATCAAATCCATAAAAATTTTATCTGAATTTTCAGGTAAAATTATCTTAATTTTAACTCCTTTTTTTATTGCTTTTCGAATCGCATAACGAATTATTGGTGAAGGTATAAAATAGGGGGTTTCAATCAAAATTTCTTTTTTTGCTTTAAGAATAATTTTTCTGTAGCTATTTTCAATATACCTGTGCTTTTCATGAGGAGAATCCTGAATAATTTTGAAATTTTTATGAATTATATTCCTCATTCTTTTTTTGAAATCTTTATTAAACCTTTTCCATGAATGATAAAATGTCCTTCTGAAAACTAAAGAAATTTCTTCATCAAAACGAATAACTAATTCTACCCAATCAAGACCTTCTGAAGTAATATTTATTGAACCAATGTATGAAATTTGATTGTCAATTAAAAGGAGTTTTCTGTGATTTCTCTCATGATTTGCACCGATAATTTTAAATGCATAAACTAATTTTTTAAAATATCTAACTTCTGCTCCAAGATTAGTTAATTCTTTAAAAAAATGTTTCTTTGCACTTGATCCCCAAGAGTCAACTAATAATTTAACCTTAATTCCTTCCTTTGCTTTTTTAATCAAAGCTTCACGAAACATTCTGCCAATTTTATCATTGCTATAAATATATGTTTCAAGTAATATTTCTTTTTTTGCTAAATTAATATCGTTTAGCATTTTAGAATAAATTTCTTCAGGTTTAGATAATATCTCATAGCTCATTTCAAGAAGTATGATTTTTAAGTTTAAAAATGCTAATAATTGTTCGGCTCTGTAGAAAGTTTATTTTTGTTTTTTAAATTTTATAAATTCCCACTATAAATTTTTGCTAAAGCAAAAAGACCCGCCCTTAAAGAATATTTGAATTTCCAAGAAATTAGTATAAAATTCAAAAATTATTTTTTACTTTCTACAAAGCCTAATTGTTTTTAATAAGATAATTCTCTTTTTTTTCTTAAAGGATAATATACAAGACCTAAAAGAATTAAAATTATCCCCACAATTAATGCAATATATCCTGCATAAACATATTTCATGTTTTCTTCAAATAATTTAATAAAAGCAATTCCTAATCCAAAAGAACCAAATCCTGTTCGAATATATGCAAGAGTTGTTCTTTCATTTGCAAGAATAGTTCTTTCCTGAGCTAGTTTTTTATGACTAATTAATTTTTTTCGAAGTTCATCATTCATAATCTAATCAGATAAGTTTGATTAATAAATATTTTTACAAAAGGACCGATTTAACCAAAAAGGTAATAAATCTATAATTCTTTATTTGAAAATGAATGAGGTGAAAGAGAAATCGAATAAAAAAGTAAAATTTGACCTGACAAAATTGACTTCTTTTTTCAAAAAACCAGCGGTTTTAATAATCATCTTATTATTGTTTTTTATACTTCTAATCTTTTTTGGAACTAAAATCTATTTATCTATCCGTTTTTTAATCGGGGATGAATTTTTTGTTCATTTAACTGTGGACCCTCAGGAATTTTTTTTAAATAATTCTGATTCTGCAAAAGGGGAATTTAATGTTTATGTTTCAACAAATCTTTTTTGTAAATCTCTCTGTGAATATGAACTATTAGACCTTTCCGAGAATAAAGTGATTGATAAAGGTAATTTTGATACTGTTATTTCTAATCCTTACTCAAAAAAATATTTCTTTGAAGCACCAGATAAAGGTGCAGGACAAATATTATATCTATTTGAAGTAAGTTGCCTAAGTAAACAATCTAATTTTTGTAAAGCTACAGGGGAAACAATCCGGAAAAGTTCTCTTATAACTGTAAACTATAATCTTAATGAAGATCAATTATTTTTAAGAAATAAAGCAATAAAACGATTGAATGAATTTATTGAAGAAGATACAAAATTAAACATCTTATATTTAGAGAATAAATATCTATATAACATCTTATCAAAAAAAGTTATTCTCCAAAATTTAACTGAATATGAAAAATTGTTTATTTCAGATAAAATAAATGAAAGTATAGAAAATTTTAGAAGTTATGAATATGGTTTAGTATTAGATAAAAAAATAAATTTTTCAGAAAAAACATTTGAAATTGAAAATTCTTTTTTAAAAAATGAATTTGATAAATATAACAATTTAACTTTTTTAATAAAACAGGAAGAATTTGAATTAATTGAATTAACTCTTGAAAAAAATTTAAGTATAAATGATTTTGCAGAAATTTCAGAGTTAATTAAAAGGCATAATGAATTTACAGATTCATTGAGTTCTTTAATCAATATTGAAGATAAAACTTTAGAAATTGAAGAGATTCTTTTAAAATTAAATCAAATTAAATTAAGCTTAAATAAATTAAATGAAACTAATTTAATCTTTGAAGATATCAATTTTTCCGGAGTTGAGCCGTTAGTAAATAACTTTTCAGTAAATTATCAAACAAATTTATTTATTGAAAATGAAAGATTAATTTGTTGCTACAATAATATTTGTGAAGAATGTTGTGATGAAAATTGTGCCAATGATAAAACAAAATATCCAATTATTTTGCTTCACGGTCATTCATTTAATAATGCAATTTCTGCAGAAAAAAGCTTAAGTGATTTAAGGAGCATACAGGAAAAATTATTTTCTGACGGTTTCTTAGACGGAGGAGATTTTATTTTAAGTAGTGAAGGGAATCTTCAAACATTTGAAAATATCAACAAACAAATTGTTTTCACCGGAAGTTATTATTTTGATATTTACAAAAATACTGAAAAGACAATCATTCTTGAGACACAATCTGATAATTTGAATACCTATGCCTTAAGGTTAAATGATATAATTCAGGAAGTAAAATTAAAAACAAACAAAGACAGAGTAATAATTGTTTCTCATAGTATGGGAGGATTGGTTGCAAGAAGATACATTCAGATATTTGGAGAAGACGATGTCGAAAAATTAATTTTAATAGGTGTTCCAAATAATGGAATTGACGGGAAAATATTGTCAGGTTGTCCAATCTTTGGAGCAGAAAAACATTGTGAAGACATGGATGAAAAAAGCTTGTTTATGAATAAATTAATTTATGGTAATCTTCCAAAAATTTCTGTAAAGAATATTATCGGAGTTGGTTGCAGTATGGAAGGAGAGAATGGTGATGGTGTTGTGAAAAATAGCAGTGCTTATTTATCTTGGGCAAATAATTCTTATATTAATGGAACTTGTGAGGGTTTTGATTTCTTGCATCAGGAAATGTTAAAACCTGAAAAATATCCTGAAGTTTATAATCTAATCAAAGATTTTATTTTAAATTAAGGTAATTTAATTTTTATAATTTCGGGAATATTGAATAAAGAAAAATTTATAAAAAGTAAAAAGATTAAATATTTAAATGAAAAAAACAGATAATTATATGGCAAAAAAAGTAGGCATTTTAATTGGAGTTTTAGCATTTCTATTAATTATTTCTATTGGCTATATTGCTTCTGAAAAGTATTCAGAATGGAAAATGGCGAAAGATGTTTCATTATATCAGCAAGGTGCAACTTATGGATACCAACAGGCAATAATTGGTGTTGCTCAGGAAGCTTCCAAATGCCAGCAAGTTCCATTAGTTATTGGTAACCAAACAATGAATATTATTTGGGTTGATTGCTTGCAACAACAAGCACAAGAACAATAATAAGACATATAATTTTTATTTGAGGCTATTAAGATAATTATTTAAATTAAAATTAATTTAATATTTTATGAAAACGAATAAGCAAATTGAATTAATTAAAAAAAAAATAATGCCCATACTCAAGAAGAACAAAGTAGTAAGAGCAGGAATTTTTGGGTCTTATGCACGAGGTGAACAAAAAAAAAATAGTGATGTTGATATTTTAGTTGAAATAAAAAAAAGAATAAGTTTATTTGATTTTGCCGGAATAAAAATTGAATTAGAAGAAAAATTAGGGAAAAAAGTGGATTTAGTTGAATATAAAATTATAAACCCAAGAATTAGAGAAAATATTATTAATAGTGAAGTGAGGATTATATGAAAAGAGATATACTCTTATTTGTAGAAGATATTTTAGGGAGTATAATTAATATTGAAAATTTTTCTAAAGGAATTTCTGAGGAAAAATTTATTGGGGATGAACTAAGAAAAAGTGCAATAATAAGGCAAATTGAAATTATTGGAGAAGCTGTTAAAAATATTCCTGAATCATTCAGAAAAAAATATCCAAATATTGAATGGAAAAAAATTGCAGGAACAAGGGATATAATTATTCATGCATATTTTGGGGTTGATTATGAAAAAGTATGGGAAGTTGTTAAAAAAGATATTCCTAAGCTAAAAAAAGAAATTCAAGAGATAATAAAGAAAGAAAAATCTCTATAAAAAGTTAAATAGTTCCTACAATGAATATTATTTGGGTTGATTGCTTGCAACAACAAGCACAAGAGCAATAATAATCTAGGAATTTTTTCCGGAATTTACTGCCATTTTGGATTCAAAGATTCTTATCTAGAAAGTCGAAATTTGAAAATATTTAACTCTGAATAGAGCCTTTTATGAATGAATTTATAAATATATTCTCATTCATTATTTTATGAAAAAAAGAGAATGGATTTTATTAATTGTATTTTTATTAATCATATGCGGTTCATTAATTTCTTCTGAAATTAACAGTACAAATTACAAGATTGTTACTCCAACAATTTCAAATGGAGGAGATAACATTTCTTCATCAAATTATATTGCTAATGCAATGGTAGGAATTATCTCCGGCATAACTGATTCTACAAGTTATAAAAATATTGTTGGATTTTATCTTGGAGGGGATTCAACTGCTCCAACAATTACAATTAACACGCCGTTAAATACTTCTTACAAATCAATTATTGTATTTAATGTGACTGCTACAGATATAAGTGGAGTTGACACTTGCATTTATTCTTTAGATGGTTCAACCAATAAATCAATGACAAACTTAACTTCAAGTCAATGGAATGCAACAAATTCGTCAATGATAGAAGGAAGCCATATCGTGATTTTTTACTGTAATGATACAGAGGGAATTATTGGAAATCAAAATGTAACATTTACTGTTGATATAACCCCCCCAAGTGTAATTATAAACACTCCTTTAAATATAACTTATGCTAATACAACGATTGTATTTAATGTTACAGCAACAGACTTAAATGGGGTTAATACTTGCGTTTATTCTTTAGATAATACCGCAAATAAATCTATGACGAATATTACTGCAAATGAATGGAATGCAACAAATTCATCGATGACACAAGTTACACATAATGTTAAATTCTATTGTAATGATACTGCAGGTAACATTAATGGGAGCAAAAATGTTACTTTTTTAGTTGATACAAGTATTCCCCAGATTGAATTTGTCACTCCAACACCGAATAATTTAGATTTATTCAATGAAAATTATACATATGTTAATGTTTCAACAAGTGATGCAAATAATCATTCAGCATTTATTGACTGGAACAGAAGTTTAGTAGGATGGTGGAGAATGGATGCATATAATTCAACAGGAATTTATGATAATTCAACATATAATAATTTTGGAACATTTAATGGAGGTTTAAGCACTTCAAATATAACAACAGGTATAAGGGGTCAAGCTTTGAAGTTTGATGGAAGTAATGATTATATAAATATTACAAATAATGAAAATCTAAATCTTTCTAATGAAATAACTGTTAGTGCTTGGGTTAAAAATCTTGGAGATAATGGAGCATCTGCTTATAGATACATTGTTTCTAAAGATAATTCGAATGTTGGATTTGGCAGATCTTGGTTCTTGGGAATAATAGAGGGAGTTCCAAATAAATTTTATTTTAGACTTTATAATTCTGCAGGAACTGATGTAGCTATATCAAATTACTCTGTTGATAATGATACATGGTACTATGTTGTTGGAACATATAATAATTCAAAAATGACTTTATACGTTAATGGACAAGTCAGTAGTTCAGCATCGCAAACCGGAGGGATATTTAGATCAAATAGTTCAGTCCAAATCTCTGGAGGATATTTACCAACTTCAAATATTTGGAATGGTTCAATCGACGATGTAATGATTTTCAACAGAGCTTTAAGTGCACAGGAAATCAAAGCATTATACAACGCAGGAACTAACAGGTTATACAATAATTTCACAAACTTAACAGATGGAAATTATACTTTCAAAGCTTATGCATATGATGAAGCTGGAAATATGAATTTTACTGAAACAAGAACAATCACTGTTGATACAACTCCTCCAAATGTCACGATTAATACCCCTCAAAATACCACCTATCCAACATTAACAATAATATTTAATGTTACAGCTACTGATTCAAGTGGAATTAGTGCTTGTGTTTATTCTTTAGATAATACTGCAAATAAAACTATGGTTAACCTTACTGCGAATGAGTGGAATGCAACAAATTCGTCGATGACCCAAGGAATACACACTGTTAAATTCTATTGTAATGATACTGCAGGAAATATTAATGGAAGTTTAAATGTAACTTTTACAATTGATGTTACTAACCCGATAATTAATGTTATTTCTCCAACAAATAGCACATATAACACTTCAACTATCTGGTTTAATGCCTCAGCAGATGAAACAATTTCAACATGGATTGTTAATTACAATGGAACAAATGTTACACTTGCAAACATTAACACCTCCTTAACTGTAGAAGACGGAACACATCATTTATTTTTGTATGGAAATGATTCTGGAGGAAATTGGGGATTAAATGATTCAATTTGGTTTACAGTTGATACTACATTCCCGGATGTAAACTCATTATCTGCTACTCCAGCCAATCAAGGATTTGGATTAAATGTAACTTTAAATGCTGATGTCTCAGAAAATAATTTAGATACAGTCTTAATAGGTATTACCCCTCCTGGAGAATCAGAAACAAACTACACCATGGAAAACACATTAGGAGACAGTTATCAATATAATTATACAGATTATACAAATGGAACTTATATCTATAAAATTTATGCAAATGATACAGTAAACCATATTAATGGAAGTGAAAGTGGAAATTTTAATATGTTTATTAATTTGACAAATCAAATAAGAACATTAAAAGATAATTATTCTGCTGATGAAGTAGTTAATTTAACTGATCCCCCGGAATTAAAAATAAATCCTGAAAATTTAAATGCAAATTTAAATGAAGAACAAATAATTATAACTAATTCAGAGGTTACATTAAATCAACCGGTTTTATGGAAAAAAACAGTTAAAGTTTCAAATTCGTCTATAAATCAAAATATTGAAATTCCAAGTGAAGCAACAAATATTGAGTTATATCAAATTACTGATAAGGATAAATCTAAAATAAATGCAAAAGTAGTATCAAAAGATAAAGAAGGAAATAAAATATCCTGGTTTAAAGGATTGTTAAATTTATTTTCAGGAAAAATTAGCGGACAGGAAATAAAAGAAGTTGTAATTGAACCTTTACAGGAATCTTATGATTATGAAATAAATTATCAAACACCAGGACCAATTGCGATTGAAAATAAAATCAAGCAAGGTAAAAGAATTATTATTACTTCAAAAACTCATTATCAGGATATTTTAGCATATACTACTTTAGATAAAGAGGTTTTTGAAAACCAGATTAAATTATACAGAACAACAAATGGTTCAAAAGAACTTGTTAATATCAAAGTATATGACAAAAACAACAATGGATACATTGATTACATTGAATGGACTGTACCTCATTTAAGTGAACAAACTTATGAATTAATTATTGAAATTAAAAAAGCAGAATATTTAAATTCAGATAGAGAATTTATTTTAGATATCTCGCAGAAGGTTAAGGAATTGGATAATGTATGGAGTCCGATAATTAATAATAATGAATTTGTACGAGTAACTTTTGAATCAGTATTAAACAGTTCAAGGGATATTACAATATATCCAAAGATAATAAGTGGTAACCCAAGAATTGAAGTTTATGAAATAAATAGTAATGAATTAATTGCAGAATTTTCTTCAATAAATTCTAATGAATATAATAAAATTTATTTAACGAATTTAGTTGGTGAACAGGATACTTTTGATTTAAAAATTATTGATGGAAGTGTTAAGTTTGATCATATTATTGACCCTTCAATAATTGAATATATTATAAATGGAGATTTTTATACTGATTCTTCAAGTTGGGCTTTTACTCCTTCTACAGCCGACAATACTGGAGCATGGGTAAATACTGGAAGAACAGGAGGAAGTGTTTATGCTGATACTTATGGAAGAAATAAAGTAGGAACAGGAACATGGAATCAAACATTTAATGTGAATTCAACAGTAATTAATGGTTTAAGTTATGCTAATTTAACATTCTGTTATAATGTTACTGTCTGGAATGTTGTAGATACTCTAACTTTATCAGTTACATTAACTGATCCAAGTTTAACAGAATCTACTGTATGGAGTTATTCCCCATCTAGTACTTTAGCTTGGACTTGTGTTTCTGTTAATGTGACTTCAAACTTTACAAGTGCTGGAAACTATAATATTAAATTTATACATAATGGAAATTTAGGAAACGATGCTGCAGCACAAGTGAGAAATTATTGGGATGATATTAGCTTAAATTTAACTGATATTTCTGAACCAAATCCTCCGACATATTCAAATATTTTGAAAAATGATAGTGCGATTTATCAATATGATTCAGTTCAGTTTAATACTACTTGGGTTGATGAAAATTTAAATAAATATATTTTCTCAATAAATGATTCTGGTTCATGGCAAAATACTTCTGCTCAATCATTCCCGTCTAATAATGTGAGTACTAATGTTTCAAGAATTATAACAAATATGGGTAAAACAGTTGGATGGAGATATTATGCTAATGATACTTGGGGCAATTCAAATTCAACTTCAATACAAGAATTCCAAGTTGGAGGAATTAATTGGAGTCAGGAATATCTTTTCTTAGGAAGTGATTTAGTGGGTAGTATTATTTCAAATAACGAAAATATTTTAGCATATCTAGATCATACCGGAGTTAGTGTAAGTTGTATTTCAGGAGCTTGCACAAATATTACTTCAAATTTCACTTCCGGAAGTATCAATGCTGGAACAAAAGAAATACAATTTAGTTGTACTTCTCAAGTTAATGGAACTTATTCAGCAACTTTCAGTTTAAGTTCAACAGAATATCCTTATGCACAAAATATTATTGTTAATTGCACAATGGCAAATACTATACAATATAATAATTTTGAAGGTAATGGTCAAACAAGTGATTTAAGCGATGTTGGATTAAACGATGCACCGCATGAACTGACATTAGATGATGGAGTTTATGGTCAAATTGCTTGGCATAATAATGTTACATTAAATGCAACATATGATATGGATTCTACAATTGTTATGGGATATAATTCTATTTATGTCAATTCAGCAATATATCCAAATTTAAATGCTTCTGCAAATGTAACAATGAGAAATTTAAATTTAGGTTATCCTACTATTTTAAAAGATGGCATTGAATGTTCTGATTGTGAAATTTTAAGTTGGAATACTGATACTGATGAGTTAATCTTTAATGTTTCTTCATTTAGTGAGTATACTGCAGAAGAAGCAAATCAATCTAAAGCACAAAATAACGGAACAACTAATACATCGATTTATTTATTACTTCAAGTCCAAAAATGGAGCGGGTCAGAATGGGATAATAATTGGACTATTTATAATGCAACTGTACCGATTCAGATTAATACTTCGACATTAATTAAGTATGACCAATATTTTAACGGCAAATGGAACACAACTCTTAATGGCACTGGAGCAGGAACATATAGAGCTGTTGCGAGAATTGTTGATGACCAATCAAATACATTAGTTAATACAGACGGAACACAATTATTTGTGACTTATAATTTTTCAATTATAGTCGCAAATGAAGTTCCAAACACCCCCACACCAAATTTAGTGTCCGTAGATGGAACAAATAAAACATTATCAAATTTAAATTGTTCTGCGGTAATCAGCGACCCT
>C687J26660_1000551_pt1 | contig 11200 bp, 10 predicted proteins | sample RifOxyA3_FD_26660 | JGI IMG/M metagenome (IMG submission 26660)
AAGATCAAGTCAAGCGAAGAAGAGGTCAGGAAAGAGTCCGACCGGCGGGCCCGCGAGATCCTGGCGACCGCGATCCAGCGCTGCGCCGTCGACCATGTCGTGGAGACCACGACCTCAATGGTTGAGCTCCCCAGCGACGACATGAAGGGACGGATCATCGGTCGGGAAGGACGCAACATCCGCTCCTTTGAGACCAAGACCGGCGTTGACCTGATCGTCGACGACACTCCGGAAGCGGTCATTCTTTCGAGCTTTGACCCCCTGCGCCGCGAAACGGCAAGGCTTACCCTGCAAAAACTGATCGCGGACGGTCGGATCCACCCAGCCAGGGTGGAAGAGATGTACGAAAAATCGAAGACCGAGCTCAAAAACGCCATGTGGGAGCACGGTGAGCGGGCCGCCATGGAGACCGGCGTGCATGGGGTTCCACCGGTAATCATCCAATTGCTTGGCCGGCTTCATTATCGGACCTCCTACGGCCAGAACGTCCTGCAACATTCTATTGAAATGGCCCACCTGGCCGGGATGCTGGCGGCCGAGCTCGGAGCCAACGTCGCGCTGGCCAAACGGGCCGCCCTTCTGCACGATCTGGGAAAAGCGATCGACCAGGAAGTGGAAGGAACGCACGTCCGCCTTGGCGTAACATTCGCGCAAAAAGCTGGAGAATCTCCGGAGGTACTCCACGCCATGGAAGCCCATCATAACGACGTCGAGCCAAAGACCATAGAAGCGGTCATCGTCCAGGTCTGTGACGCCATCTCCAGCGCCCGGCCGGGCGCGCGGCGCGATTCACTGGAAGCCTACGTCAAGCGGCTGGAGAAGCTGGAAAGCGTCGCCAACTCGTTTGACGGGGTCGAAAAGACCTTTGCCATTTCGGCCGGACGGGAAGTCAGGGTCATCGTCCAGCCGGACAGGATATCCGACGACCTGGCGACCAAACTGGCCCATGACATCGCTAAGAAGATCGAGGCGGAGCTGGAATACCCAGGCGAGATCAAAGTAACGGTCGTCCGGGAGATCAGGGCTTCGGATGTCGCCAGATAAGCTCAAACTTTTATTTATCGGGGATATCGTAGGCGCCTTTGGGCGAGCGGTCGTCAGGCGCCTGCTACCCGATCTGAAAAGCGAATACTCCATTGACGTAACAATCGCCAACGGCGAAAACTGCGCCCACGGTTTCAGCATCACCGAAAAGATATATAACGATCTCCTTAGCGCCGGAGTTGACGCCTTCACCATGGGAAACCACGTCTGGGAAAAGAGAGAAGTCGTCAACAAAGCTCATTTGTTTGACAAAATGGCCCGTCCGGCTAATTACCCTCCGGGGACGCCAGGCAACGATCACCTGATCATCGACGTTAAAGGGGCGAAGCTCGGCCTGCTCAACCTGAACGGCCGGGTCTTTATGCAATGCATGGATTGCCCTTTTCAGGCAGCCGAGCGGATCATCCCCAAAATAAAAGAGAAGACCAATTTGATTCTGGTCGATATGCACGCCGAAGCGTCGTCGGAAAAATGCGCCATGGGTTATTTTTTGGACGGCAAAGTCTCCGCGATCATCGGCACGCATACTCACGTTCAAACCGCCGACGAGCGGGTCTTGACCGGCGGAACGGGCTTTATCTCTGATGTTGGCATGACCGGGCCGCTTGATTCGATCATCGGCATGAAGAAAGAGCAGGTCATGCGCCGGATAATCAAACAAATGCCGGAACGGCTGGAACCAGCCTCGGAAGGCCCGGGACTTTTTAACGGCGTGGTCGTCACGCTCGACGTTAATAGCGGAAAAACATTAGAAATTGCCAGGATCAAGAGGATAACCGAACCGCTAAAAGTAGAAGAAAACTAACCCAGGTCTTTAATCCGCTCCGAAAGCGCCTTAACCTTTTCACTATACTCAATCTGACGTTCTTTTTCTTTTTGGACCGCTTCCGGATTGGCCCGAGCAACAAAATTGGCATTACCCAGCCGTTCGGTAATTTTAATGATCTCGGCTGCAAGTCTCTCCTTTTCCTTGGTCAGGCGGGCAACTTCCTTGTTCAGGTCAATAAAACCTCCCAGCGGGACGTATATGGTCGCTCCGGTGATCGTGGCGGAAGCTGATTGCGCCGGTTTGGCGTCAAGTTTAGCCACAATCGTTAGCTTGCTGACCTTGGTCAGGGCTTTAACATACATTTCGACCGGTTGACGATTCGAAACAATGACCACTTCCACCTCGCCGGTATGCGGTACGTTAAATTCCGCCCTGATGTTCCTGATCGCCCTGATCACTTCCATGGAAAAAGCCATCGCCTCCTCCGCCTTGGGATCGATCAATGATCGGTCGGCTTTAGGCCATGGTTGGACCATGAGCGATTCCACCGGTTTGACGACCGTCCGCCCGTTTAGCCTTTGATAATTTTCTTCGGTAATAAACGGCATAAAAGGATGGAGGATCTTCATCGTCCCTTCCAAAACGGTCAGCAGAACCGCTAACGTTGTTTCTTTAGCCTCAAGATCGTCACCATACAAGCGGATCTTGGCAAGTTCAACGTACCAGTCGCAGAATTCCGACCAGATAAAGTCGTACAAAGTTTTGGCCGCTTCGCCAAATTCATAGGCTTCAATGGCGGCGGAAACTTTGTCGATCGTCGAGTTGTAACGAGAAAGGATCCAACGGTCAACTAGCTCACTCCCTCCCGCCTGCGGCGGGTTTCCCCTTCTCTTGTTAAGAGAGGGGGAGGAAGGGGGTGAGTTAAGAAGCACAAACCTGCTGACATTCCAGATCTTGTTGGCAAAGTTACGGGCCTCGGTGATCTTTTCTTCGGAAAGTTTAACATCCTGCCCCTGACCAGCGATCAGCGAAATAAAAGCAAAGCGGAGAGCATCCGCCCCCGCTCGGTCGATAACTTCCAGCGGATCAATAACGTTCCCCCATGATTTGCTCATCTTTTTACCGTGAATATCTTTCACTAAGCCATGGATATAGACCGTATGAAACGGCTCATTTTTCATAAAATGCAGACCGGCCATGATCATCCGGGAGACCCAGAAAGTAATAATGTCGTAGCTGGTAACTAAAACATCGGTTGGATAATGGTTTTTAAGGTCACCCGTCTGATTAGGCCAGCCTAACGTGGAAAATGGCCACAACGCCGAGCTGAACCAAGTGTCAAATACGTCAGGATCTTGAACCCAGCCGTCACCCTTTGGCGGTTCTTCACCGACGTAGATTTCGTCCCCTTTATACCAAGCCGGGACCTGATGCCCCCACCAAAGCTGGCGGGAGATACACCAGTCACGCAAATTGGTCATCCACTGGAGATAGACCTTAGTCCAGCGTTCCGGAACATACTTGATCCGGCCATCTTCCACCGCGGCGATCGCTTTTTCGGCGAGCGGTTTCACTTTTACGAACCATTGATCTGAAAGATATGGTTCAATAACAGTTTTACAGCGATAACAGTGCCCGACGGAGTTTTGATAATCTTCGACCTTTTCCAAAAAGCCTTGTTCTTCAAGCAATTTAACGATCAATTCTCTGGCTTTTCCCCGATCCATCCCTTCAATCCCTACTACTCCCTGTCGCTCCTCATCACTCCCAAATTCGCCAAGCGTGATCTTCCCATCAGGGGTTAAGACGTTGATGAAGGGGAGATTATGCCTCATTCCCATTTCATAATCGTTGGGGTCATGCGCCGGGGTGACTTTAACGGCGCCGGTCCCAAATTCCTGGTCGACAAATTGGTCTTTGATGATCGGAATATGCCTGCCAACCAGAGGCAAGATCAAGTTCTTGCCGGCCAGGTGTTTGTAGCGTTCATCCCGGGGATTGACGGCAACCGCGGTGTCACCCAGCATTGTTTCCGGCCGGGTGGTGGCGACAACGACAAATTCCTTACTCCCCTCAACCGGGTATTTTATATGCCAAAGTGACCCGTTCTTGTTCTCGTGTTCAACTTCGATGTCTGACAGGGCTGTTTGACAGCGGGGACACCAATTTATGATCCGCTTTCCACGGTAAATTAATCCCTCGTTGTAAAGCTGGACAAAATGGCGCTTGACCGCCCGCGACAACCCTTCATCCATCGTGAAGCGTTCGCGCGACCAATCGCAGGAAGCGCCTAAACGGCGCAACTGGCAAGTGATCCGTCCGCCGTACTCTTTTTTCCACTCCCAGACCTTCTCGACGAATTTGTCCCGTCCCAGATCTTCTTTCTTCTTCCCCTCTTTTTTTAATTCTCGCTCGACCACGTTCTGCGTGGCGATCCCGGCGTGATCGGTCCCCGGGACCCAAAGGGTTTCAAAGCCGTTCATTCTTTTGTAGCGGATCAGCAGGTCCTGAATGGAGTTGTTTAAAGCATGGCCCATGTGAAGTGAACCGGTGACATTGGGAGGAGGGATTACAATCGTAAAGGTCTTCCCAGCCCCTAGTCCCTTAGTCCCTGCGGCAGGCTTGAATAGACCAGTCCCTTCCCAAAAAGCGTACCACTTTTGTTCGACTTCGGCTGGATTATAGACTTTAGCTAGTTCTTCGCTCATTGTTTTCCTCGATTATCGTCTAATTATAGCAAAGATATGGCGATTCTGGAACAAGAGCTGAAATTCCGGCATATTTTATTGGATAATCTTGTAGTTATAGTGAAAGGAATTAATTATGATCAGGATAGGCAAGGTCACTGTTTCGACCGTAAAAAAACAAATCTATTGTTTGATCCGGCCAAACATTGCAAAGTTAGCCGCTAAAGCTTCCGCCGGAACATTGAACATGAACGAACTGCTCCACCTGGTCATATTTTTAGAAAAAAAACCTCAAGCGTTCGATCTTGAGGAAACAAGAATGATCAAATATGATATCCTGACCCAGGTTATTGATGAATATCGGGAAAGCATGAGGGAAGTAGCCTTACACGGTCGCAATTTATTAGACGGTCAATCCCGATCATTCCCTTCAGTGGTCAATGAGGACACGCTTTCTTTCGGTCATCCTTCTCCGACCACCTCCGCCGATCCTGAATTAAGCGGGGTTGTCGTCAATGTCGAGGAACTGCCAAACTCGCACCGCGTTTATTACCATCCGGAAAAGAAGTAGCTTTACAAGTAATGTTCAATGATCATTTCTTCGGTCAAGCGATTTAGCCGCAAATAATCCTTCATCCCCTCAAAACAAGCGGAGGCCGGGATCAACCCGACCAGTTCCGAGCCTTCTATCTCGACTTCATATTCTTTCGCCCATTTATTGATCTCGTCAAAGAGCTTTTTGAGCGAGGTTTTCTGATGATCGACGATATTAACCGAGACCTGGGTCAGGCCCCGGCTAGGAAGCTCTAATCCAAGCGCTCTGACTCCCGGCAGGCCGCCGTTTTTCTCCCTAATATTCTTGGCAATCGATTGCGAAAGGTCACGTTCTCTGGCTTTCAAGTTAACATTAAAAGCGATCAGAAACTCCCGGGCCCCAACTGCCACAGCGCCAGCGCTTGGGTTAAGCCCATGTCCAACGTCAGGACAGCGCGCTGGAGTGTTTATTTCCTGCTTAAGGGCTCCATAGCCCCCTTTGCGGACCATTGGGAGGTCGCGACGTTCCTTGAGAATGGCCGCTTCGCCGTAGAAATAAACAGGAAGCTTTAATTTCTCCCAAAGTTCATTCCCCAATTCTCTGGCTAAGTCGGCTGTTTCCGCCATTGAACAATCTCGCAGTGGAATAAAAGGGATAACATCGACCACGCCAATATAGGGGTGAACTCCCGCGTGGTCTCGGATATCAAGAAGTTGCATTGCCCGTTCGGTCAGTTCAAACGCGGCTTGTTTGATCGCTCGCGGCTCCCCCCACATAGTGACAACGGAGCGATTATGATCGGGATCGGAGTGGAGGTCTCGCACTTTGGCAGACCTAACAGCGAAAACTATTTCTTCAATTATCCCGCTATCGGCCCCTTCAGAAAAATTGGGGACGCATTCGATAAGCTTAGTCACCCTGCAGCCCTTTGAGCGCCTCCTCCAGGATGCTGTTCTCCAGGGTCTCTTTTTCAATGAGCAGTTTGGCCATCTCTTCGACCTTCCCCCGGTTCTTTGAGAGAAGCGCTCTCGCCCGGTCGTGGCATTCAGAAATGATCCTCTCGATTTCGTGATCTATTTCATCGGCGGTCTGCTCCGAATAATCCTTCATTTCGGCAATGTCGCGACCCAAAAAGATCTGCCGGTCTTTGCGGCCAAAGGTCCGGGGGCCAAGCTTGCTCATGCCAAACTCGGTCACCATCCGCTTGGCCAGGTCGGTCGATCGCTCCAGATCGTTATGAGCGCCGGAGCTGGGCTCGTTAAAGATCATTTCTTCAGCCACTCGTCCGCCTAGCAGAACGGTAATCTCTTCCGTCGCCTGGGAACGGGTCACCAGGTATTTGTCCTCCATCGGTAGTTGAAGGGTGTAACCAAGGGCCATACCGCGCGGCAGGATCGAGATCTTGTGCACTTTATCGGTGTTCTTTAAGATCTGTGAAAGAACCGCGTGACCAACTTCATGATAGGCGACCCTTGATTTTTCGTTATCGGAAATAACTTTGCTTTTCTTTTCCGGTCCGGCGATCACCCGATCGACCGCTTCTTCAACTTCCTCGATCCCAACCTCTTTTTTATCGGTCCGCGCCGCCAGGATGGCCGCTTCGTTCAAAACATTCTCCAGATCAGCGCCGGAAAATCCGGGGGTCCTTCTGGCAACTACCGACAGTTCCACATCTTTGGCAAATGGCTTCCCTTTGGCGTGGATCTTTAGAATATCTTCCCGTCCTTTAAGGTCTGGTTTATCAAGAACGATCCTCCGGTCAAACCTTCCGGGACGAAGCAAGGCCGGATCAAGGATATCGGGCCGGTTGGTCGCGGCGATCACGATCGTATTGGCCTTAGGATCAAAACCGTCCATCTCGACCAGCAATTGGTTGAGAGTTTGTTCGCGCTCGTCATGCCCGCCGCCAAGTCCGGCGCCGCGATGGCGGCCGACTGCGTCAATTTCATCCATAAAAATGATCGATGGGGTCTGTTTTTTGGCCTGTTCAAACACTGAACGAACCCGAGAAGCGCCGACCCCCACGAACATTTCCACAAAGTCAGAACCGGAGATCGAAAAGAAGGGAACCCCGGCTTCGCCGGCGATCGCCCTGGCTAATAATGTTTTTCCGGTCCCTGGAGGCCCCATTAAAAGCAGCCCCTTGGGGATCTTTGCCCCTAATGCTTGATATTTGGCGGGATTCTTGAGAAAATCAACGATTTCTTTAAGTTCTTCCTTTGCCTCGTCAACGCCGGCAACATCGGCAAAAGTCACCGTAACTTTGCCGGTCTGCTGTTTCGCGTTTGCCCGGCCAAAAGACATCGCCTGGCTATTGGCCCCTTGCGCCTGCCGCATAATCAGCCACCAGAGAAAAAAGAAGAAGACGATCGGAAAAAGGAGCTGGATCGCCAGGTTCCAGGCCCAGCTTGATTCGACCGGTGATTCAACCTTAATGGAAACCCCTTTTTCACGGAGCATCGGGACAAGATTTGGGTAATTGAGGGCATGGGTGCGAAAGCTGGTCTTATCTTTCAACTCCCCGGTGATCACGTCGCCGGAAATCGTAACCTGGCTGATCTTCCCCTGGTCAGAGCTATCAAGAAAACTGGAGAAAGGAAGTTCCGTGACCTTTGATTCCGTGTTGAAAAGGGGGGCAATGATCGCCGCTCCCAACAAGAAAACGATCAGATATGTGGTAATTACGCGCCAGTTGGCTTTCATAGAGAGTATTATACCATTTTTTCGGACGCTTTGACCTGTTTCCAGAGCGAATCCATCTCGGAAACGGTCATTTGCCTGGCGGAGAGATCGTCCTCGATCCCGCTAAAGCGCCGGATAAATTTTTTATTCGCCTGCTGGAGGGCGTCTTCGGGATCGATCTCCAGCTTGCGCGCGACATTGACGACAGAAAAGAGAAGATCCCCTATCTCCTCTCGGATCATCTTTTTTCTGCTTTTTTGCTTATCGCTTACCGCTTTCCCGCTTTTCCTAAGCAACTCCGCGATCTCGGCCCGTTCTTCGTCAACCTTCTCCCAGGCGCCGGCGACATCGTCCCAGTCAAAACCGACCCGAGCCGCCTTTTTCTGGATTTTATCCGCCCGGGAAAGGGCCGGCAATGACTTAGGAATACTATCCAACATCCCTTTCCCTGTCCCGTAAACCGTCGACCGTTTCTCCTCTCTCTTAATCTTTTCCCATCTCCGCCAAACCTCTTCTTTATTCTTAGCCTTTGCCTTCCCAAAGACATGAGGATGCCGTCTGATCATCTTTTCGGTAATAACTTTAACAACCTGATTAATGTCAAATTTCCGCTTTTGGCTGGCAAATACTGAAAGCATCACTATATGAAGGAGCATATCTCCCAGCTCTTCGCAAAGGTGGTCAAAGTCCTTATGGTCAATCGCCTCTATCGCCTCATATACTTCTTCAATAAGAAAAGGCTTAAGGCTCGCAAAGGTCTGCTCTCGATCCCAAGGGCATTTCTTCCTAAGGATCGCCACAACTTTCACCAGTTCTTCAAATGATTGGCCGGTCTTGTTCATAACATGTATTATACTACACGCTCTGCGTTCGCTTCAGCCTTTTGTCCCTCCTTCTGTCCCGCCCTTGCCCGTGCCTTTGCCTTAGCCTTTTCCTCTCCCCCCATGCAAGTTTTTACCATTTGGAAACGATAAATAAGTGAACGGACAAGCAAACAAACTATGACAAATAACGGACAAGAAGAGAAAAAAAGCGGCCCGAACCTCCAGGCTTTGGGCCTGAAATCGTCGATGGAAGTCATCGACATTTTAGGCCTGCTCCGGATCGACGGCGAACCGGTCGTAAAAAACGACCAAGCGCTCCTCGACCCGAAGGAAAAGGCCCGGACAGTCATTGAATATTTTGTCGAGAAGCATAATTTGAAGCCAGGGGAATTGCCCTATTTGGCCGCCGCGATCAAAACTGAATTAAAGAGCGGCCGCCTGGCGTGGAGAAAATAATGCCGCCAATCACATCTAGAATAGGACAGGTTGACCAAGCCCAAAGACAGACAAGCGTCCTGCCCCACCTTAACTTGTCCAGAGAAAAGCTTGACGGATTGATCGCCGATGTTCGAAGTCTTTTGTCCAGAAGCTCGAACGGCGGGGTTTACATCCGCCGCTTATCCACGGAAACACCGGCGGCGGCACAAACCCCGGCGATCACCAGAACGACCATTAATCTTCACCCTGACATAGAAGCCACGCCGGCAACCTACCAGCCGGCCTTCTCCCTGGCCCCCGGAGCAACCGATCTGGAAGCTCTGGCCACTCTTGCCCCGCAATTTAGACCGCTGGCGGCGCAACTGGTCAAAGAAAGGGCCGCGTTAAAAAATGGAGGAACAGCCTAATGTCTGAAGAAAAAAGCGCTTTAGAAAAATTAGAGGAATCTTTAAAAGAATTCTGGCGTCAGAGCGGGCAGGCGTCGGTCATTGCCGCCAAGCACACCGAATTTGTTATCGAACCGAAGGTCTTTATGGGCGATAAGCTCAATCCGGAGATCCTTAAACTCCTCGTCTTGAACTACCTAACCCAGACCTCCCGGCAGGATTCTGGAATAGGCAATATTGAAGTCGCAACCGACAAATTGATCATCAAAAGCCCCAAGGGAAAACCGCTCGTCATCGTCAACGACCAACGGATCGTTCAGCAATATATCAATTCCCGACAGTAAGCGCCTTCTCCGCCAGCGAGATAATGTCTTTCCCGGTTATTTTAAAAAGCTTCGCCTTGCCGCTTTGCCATTCCACTTTGATCAAATTGCCGGCTTCTTTTACACTTTTAACCTCATTATTTAAAGCTTTAACTTTTAGCCGCATGATCCGCAAAAGGGTTTCCAGGGGGGCTGGGATCGGCCCAAAGCGGTCTTTGAACTCACCTTTGATCTCTTCTACCCCATCGAGCGAGGAGATCATGTTCAGCCGCCTATAGAGCGCGACCCGCTGACGGTCATCGGTCACGTACTCGGGCGGGATCGAAGCTTCAACTTTCAGGTCGATCTCCACCTCTCGTGGGGGGGAGACCTTCTCCCCTTTCGCCTCCCTGACCGCTTCTTCCAAAAGCTCGCAATACAGGTCAAAACCAACCTCATAGATATGTCCAGACTGTTCAGCCCCAAGCAGGTTCCCGGAACCTCTGATCTCCAGATCGCGCATCGCCAGCTTGTAACCCGATCCGAGGGCGGTAAAATCCTGGATCGCTTTAAGCCGCTCCAACGCCAACTCCGATAGTCCCCGCTCCGGATGGTAAAACAAATAGGCGTAAGCCCTGACCGGCGAGCGCCCGACCCTTCCCCGGATCTGGTAAAGCTGGGAGAGGCCAAAGCGATCAGCATTATCAATGACGATCGTATTCACGTTCGTAATGTCCAGACCGGACTCAATGATCGAGGTACAGACCAGAACATCATATTTCCGCTCCATAAATTCCTGCATCGTTTTTTCAAGTTTTTTCGCGTCCATCTGGCCGTGGCCAACCGCCACTCTGGCCGATGGGACCAATTTTTTCAACCTGGCGGCCAGTCCAACGATCTTGTCAATGGTGTTGTGCACAAAATAGACCTGGCCTCCCCGATCGATCTCCCTGACGACCGCTTCGCGCAAGACATCGTCGGAATAGGGTAAAATGTAGGTTCGGATTGGCGAGCGGTCTACCGGCGGAGTAGTAATAAGGCTGATCTCCCGCAAGCCGGCCAGGGAGAAGTAAAGGGTACGCGGGATCGGCGTCGCCGAGAGGGTCAAAACATCAACGCTCTTTTTGAGCTGTTTTAATTTCTCTTTATGCGCGACCCCGAAGCGCTGTTCTTCATCGACGATGAGCAACCCCAGGTCTCTGAATTTGATATCTTTGGAGAGAAGGCGGTGGGTCCCAATAACGATATCGACCCCGCCAAACTCCAACCCCCTGGCCACCGCTTTCTGATCCCTGAGAGAGCGGAAGCGAGAGAGCATTTCGATGACAAACGGGAGATTTTTAAAGCGCTCCTTAAAATTATTAAAATGCTGTTCAACCAGGATCGTCGTCGGCGCCAGAATGGCGACCTGCTTCCCGGCGCTGGCCGCCTTGGCCGCCGCCCTGATGGCAACCTCTGTTTTACCATAGCCGACGTCGCCGCAAACCAGCCGGTCCATCGGACGGGACGCCTCCATGTCTTTTTTAACGGCGG
>C687J26660_1000561_pt1 | contig 11094 bp, 8 predicted proteins | sample RifOxyA3_FD_26660 | JGI IMG/M metagenome (IMG submission 26660)
GAGAATTGATGAATGGAGCATTTCAGATCAGGCAAGACCTTTTCAATAAAATAAATAACCCGTCAATTCCCGAAGGCAAAAAAGCCAAGGCATTTTATAAAGAGATTTATATTGAGCTTTTAAAAAGGGCTGACGACTCTTTCAAAAAATTAAGTGAAATCGTAAAATAGCCAAATTTGAAAAATTTGATTAAATATGAATATTTAAATTCATTCTATTTTACGAAGAATATTTAAATCATTATATTTGCTGCTATTCGCTAAGCTTGATTTATGAAGGTATATTTTTCAATTATATTGATTTTATGTGTTTTAGGGTCTATTTTGTGCGGTTGCCATAAAGAACCTGAGATACCCAATATCAATGTTTTTGAATTTGAAAGCGGAGTTACATCTGATTTATATTCTGTTTGCTTTTCTGACCAGGAGGATGGTTATATCGGCGGAGAGGATGGTTTATTGCTTAAAACTGTTGACGCCGGGAAAGTATGGACAATCGAAATGTATCCTGATTCATCAAAAAAAGATGTGGTTGGAATATATTTTTCCAGTAAAAGTATGGGAATCATAGAATTAAATGATTTTAATAGCTATTCAGTTGATGATGCAAAATTTCTTTTTACCTATAATTCAGGAATGACCTGGATACATTGTGACAGTCTGGACGAAAGCGACACTATATATTACAAGATTATAAAAGAACAATACCGCAGAACTTATCCTCACAAAGGGGCATATTATTATTCACCTGATCTGGGTTTTGAAGTAATTTCGGATGAGGGTGTAAATTATAACGGATTGATTTATGTGTATGAGGATATGGAGTTGTACCAAACGGTAAATACCGGTGTTACTTATCCATTATACGGTTTATATTTTGTGGATGATTATAATGGTTACGCTGTAGGCCAAAAATCTCTTTTAAAAACATCAAATGGGGGTTTGTATTGGGAATGGCTAAGAAACCAAACCGGAATAAATATAAGTAAGAATCTGTATGGTGTATATTGTTTTAACAGTTCCATGGGTTTTGCAGTGGGTGAGGGTGGAACAGTGATAAAATTCAATGAATAAAATGAGGAGAAATATTTTTATATTGCTTTTTATTCTGTGTGGAAACCTGGTTTTTGCCCAATGCCTTGAAGTTGGATATGTTTACCAATCATATAAAATGAAGGGAAACAGGATTGTTGATATATCACCAGTTTCCACTATGCCTGATTATATTCTTACACAAGTAAATGATGTTTACCCGATTTCTTCTCTCTTAATAGGAGGTTTTATGCCATTTAAAAACTGGCATATTGAGCAAAAATCAATTGGATTCACAGAAAGAATGAATCTTGGTTATTCATCAGGAAGGAATACAAATAGTGCCGGACTGAAGGCCACATACTTTTACACTTTCAATTTGCAATCATACCTCTCATTTAAATCCGGAGTTGGATCCATAACAACCCAGCAATATGGTAAGCGTAGGAGCGGACCAACAGGTTGGGGTTTTGGAATAGGTTTTGAATATGGCTCAGGGGTAACTGATTACTACAAAGATAAAATGAACTATAAATACCTTCTTCCATCAATTAATGTTGAATTCAGTCTTGAAATTAAGGATTTAGGTATTATTAGATTTATGTTTTATAAGTCGCTAGGCAAAAAAACGCTTAAATACAAAGCTTATACCGGAAAAATCCCTACAATTGGTATTTCTGACTTTGGATTTGGTCTGGCAAAAGTCTTCTAAATCAATATGAAGCTTATCATTATTTTATTTTCTGCATTGATAATTTTTAGTTGCAGTGAGGAGAAAGTAAATTTTGTCAGGAAAATTTATTATAATGACACTTCCAGATTTGTGATAGAATCGCTGAACATCAAAGAAAAACAAGCCTTATTTGAATTTTATTTTGACAGTTTATATAATTATCAGGCATTTAACGGAAATGTTCTTATTGCACAGCATGGTATAATAATATATGAAAAGTGTTTTGGAATGGCCGATTTTAAAAAGAATGAACAACTCACCATTCATCACTCTTTTCAGTTGGCCAGTGTTTCCAAACAGTTTACAGCTGCATGCATTTTGCAGCTTGTAGAAAAGGGTGAAATATCGCTGGGAGATACCATTCAGAAATTTTTCCCTGATTTTCCTTATCATAATATTACGATACATTTGTTATTATGCCATAGGTCCGGATTGCCAAATTACATCTATTTCATGGATGATATAATACCCGATAAAACAACAAAAATAAGTAATCAGACAGTTCTGGATTCCATTACAAAGCATAAGCCTGATCCATATTATCCGCCAGATATTACTTTTGATTACAGCAATACGGGATATATAATACTTGCAGCAATAGTAGAGCAGGTTTCAGGGATGAAATACAATGAATACCTTGAAAAAAATATTTTCAAGCCATTAGAAATGAGCAATTCATATACCGAAAACTCAGTTAAACATAATTATAAGCCATCTACAGGTTATAAATATGGTAAATCAGAGGCAGATGATAATTTTATTGATGGTGTTATCGGAGACAAAGGAATTTATAGTTCAGTGTACGATTTATATAAATGGGACCGGGCATTGCATGAACATAAAATATTATCTGAAAAAATGATTGATTTAAGTTTACAACCTTATGGCAAAAATGAAGAATCAGACGAAAATTACGGATATGGTTGGAGAATGTATAAATCAGAGCTGGGATTTAATGTTTATTTTCACGGTGGTTGGTGGCATGGATTTCATAATATGTTTGTGCGTGTTCCTGAGAAAGACTGGACAATAATAATCTTAAAGAACCGGAAAACCCACCAGGTGGTAAGTCATACCGAAATGTTCGAAATATTAATGAAATAACCTAAATATCAATAAAATAGCATTAATTATCAAGTCTGATAATTAATATTATGTTAAATAAAATATATTAAAAAAATACAGATTATTCTGTATTTAATAAACTCTTCATCTCCTTGAATTTCTCCTCCATCTGAAGCCGGTTATAAATAACCAACAAAGTTTTCATCGTACTAAAATCATCATTTTTATTTGAATAAGCAGATTCTAGATATGGCAATGCCTTTTTAAAATTTATTTCTGCTTTTGCTTTTAATTCTTCATATGCAGAATTGTTGTTCATATTTTCCTCGGCATTTTTGATGTAATCAATTCCCTTATTGAAATAAATTACTCCGGCATTGTAAAGCGCATCAAAATACTGTGTGTTTATTTCGAGGGCTTTAGTATAAAAAATCAATGCGTTGTCATAATCCTCCATTTGGTCATAAATACTTCCCTTAACGAAATAAAAAGTTTCATTCCCCGAATCCTTTTCAATGGCTATATTCAGATAATCAAGTGCTTTATCTTTTTGATTATTCATCATATAGTAATTTATTAACTTAATTAACAGTGATTTACAGTCATTTGGATACTTTGAAATACCAGCTTTAAGAATTTCAACAAAATCAGTGTATTTTTTTTCTTTTGAATACAATTCTGCCATGCCAAGAAAAACCTTCGGTCCGCCGTATTTTAATTCAATTAATTTTTTGTAATACTCCTTTGCTTTCTCTGTTTTACCACTTTTATCTGCACAAATGGCAGCATTCAGATAAACAATCGTATCAATCACATTGAACAAAGGCATTTGATTTATGTTTAATGAGTTTTCAAAACAGGCAAATGCTCTTTCATAATTGTTTTTACTAAATTCATCAACACCAATATTATAGAAGCTTATGGAAGCAATTTCAAGTCTTTTTGTTATATCATTAAGATATTCTTTTTCTTCATCCAGTTTAATGGCTTTCAGATATGAATTATATGCTTCAGTAAGTGGATCTGTGCTAAGTTTCTGGTAAGTTTCATTAGTACTTTCGTAGATTGAATGGTATACCACTCCCCTGTAATACCATGTGGAAGCCTTTGCCTGCAAGTCGGTTTGTCCGGTAGCCAGATCAATTTCAACCTTTGCTTTGTCCAGAGTTCCCTGCTTTAAATAGTTGTAGGTATTTTCTATCTTTCCCTGTGAAACTGCTGCTCCTGCACAAAATAAAAGCAGTATCAATAAATATTTTATCCTCATATCTTCAAAAAAGTTCTTTAAACTACCATTAAAACGTTATAATTCTTCAAATGTTTCCAAAATGCCGGTAATGGCCTGGATTTTTTTATTAACGGATGATTTTGAACAATGAAATTCAACATTACATTAACTATTAAAGTAAATGATGTTTTTCTGGTGACTAAAAAAAGTCAACAAAAACCCGGCAATAAACCGGGCTTTTAAAATACTGGAAAATTCTATTTTTTATCAAGTTCTTCGAGTTCCTTTTTTATCTTTTCATAATTGACTGTGTCTTTGAACCATGCATATAAGATTTTCAGGTTTGAAAGTGTGTATTTGTCTTTCGGGTCAATTTTGAAGCCTGCTAAATGGTTGTATGTGGCGTCAAAATAATTCGGTTCAATTTCCAATATTATGGATATTATATAATTTTAATTATTGTCAGAAGCGATTTTCTCAATTTGAGCATCTAATTTCTTAACTTGTTTTAGATTTAATTTTCTTAATTTAGCAGAAGATGTAAATGGATTTTTTTGAAAATTTAAATCTATAAAAAGAGTCTTATTAATTTGTAAATCAAATACTGAAATAACTGAATTAGGTATATTAGATTGTAACATAACAAAATAGTTTTCATTGTCAGAAGATATTATTTTTTGGTACTCATTTTCAGTAACCACTTTAAATTTGTATGAATAGTACTTTTTAAAAATTACCGAATCCATTTTGTTATTAAAAAAATTTTCATTAATTAAAAGTGTTTTTAATTTTATATCTAGATTGCTTTTTGCAATTTTTTTGTTGTATAAATTAACGTATTTATTTACACCAGTAATATGAGCGCCTAATGGTATATATTTTTCTTCCTTCATAAATTTTATGACTTCAATCAATTGAACAAAAAGAATATCTATTTTATAACCTATTTGCTCAAAGCTACATTCGGTATTATATTTTTTATCTCCAGAAAAACCACATTTTATAGGAACTGAAGATATTACATTAGTCATTCTTGTAATATTAAAATTACCAGGAACGTACAAACATAAGCTTGAATTACCAAAATTGCCAAATTGAATGGGAAGTAAGTTTATTATTGAAACATTACCATTCTTACTAAATTGTTCAATTTCATTTATAGGTACAAACTTTAATTTAGTAAATTTCCAATCTCTATCTAATGTTTCTTTAATTATAGAATCAATATTCTGAATTCCAGTAATAGGAACAAGTGTTTCTGATGATAAAAACTTTTCAAAATAACTATGTTTATAAGAAGTAAAAGTGTATTGAGAAAAGCCTTTGTTTACAAATAAAATGATAGTTATAACCATCATTAACCCTAAATTTTTCATTTTAAACAACTTATTAATTAATATTAAATAAATGGTAACGTGTAGGTTTTCAATAAAAATTGTTAAGTAATTGATTGTAAGCACTCTAAATTAAAACTGTATGTCAATTTCAATTAAAACAAAAAATCTTATTAAAATCAAAAATAACAAATTAGTTTAAAAAACCAAATGAATTAAAAACAAAATTTTGACTTACTCTCAATTTTATCAAAATGAAATATTTCGAGGTATCTAGTAAGAATTTGTTTAACTATCGCAGGAAGATGCGGGGAACAAACCCCATAGTGATTAGAGTATGTGTGCCCTGGAAATTTATAAATGCATTATAACGATTCTTTGAGTCTGGATAATGTTTTCCTTTGCCTTTTTTGAATCAAAACTAATTTAGGGATAAAATAAAAAAGTAATAACTCTGTCAATTACAACAAAAAACCCGGCTGTTAACCGGGTTTTTAAAATATTGAAAAATTTTATTTTTTATCAAGTTCTTCCAGTTCCTTTTTCACTCTTTCATACTTGGCGGTGTCTTTGAACCATGCATACAGTGTTTTCAGGTTTGAAAGGGTATATTTATCTTTCGGGTCAATCTTGTAAGCATTTTCAAGATGTGGAAGTGCTTCTTTAAAGCCATTTTCGGCCTGCTTCTTGCATTCTTCGTATTCCTTTGTTTTTGTGGGAGGAATTTCATCACACTTATCATTTACTTCAACAGCTTTATTGAAATACAAAGCTCCAAGGTTGTAAGCGGCATCGAAATAATTGGGATCAATTTCCAAAGCTTTCAGATATGCTGCCTTTGCCTGATCAAACGCCCCTTCTTTATCATATATGTAACCAAGATTGTAATGCAAAAGTTTGTTTGATGGATCGGCATTGATGGCTTTAATAATGGTCTCTTTTGCCTTATCCATTTGATCAGCAATAATATAGTAATTTATCATTTCAACCAATATCACTTTTTCATTGGGGTATTTTTTAATGCCTTTTTCAAGAGTTTCTACATATTTGGTTGTATCCTTCTGAGCTAAATATGTATTGGCTACATAAATGTATAATTTAGCTTTTTCCTCGTCATTCTTGCCGTATTTATTATCAATCAGTGTTTTGAATAACTCGCGGGTTTTCTTGAAATTTTTGGCTTGCTCGTTTGCAAGTGCAGCGTAGTAAATAATTTCTGTGTCAATAATTAAACTATCTGCTTCACCTGTTAACAGGTCAATTTGTGATTTGAAGCCCGACATCATTAACGCGGTTTCAAAAGTAGATGCGGATTTTTTAAAATCACCTTTCTGAAACTCCTGAATCCCTTTGTTTACAAATGAATTTGTTAATCCGGCAATGCCAAAAAATATTTTCATCTGAGTATCTTCAAAATCGCTATATGCAGTTTTCGGATTACTTAAAACTGCAATAAATTTGAAATAATCTACTGAGTCTTCAATATTCAGAGTTCTGTTGACAGGATCTTTAAAATTTAATACCCATGCTTTCGTAAATCCTTTATAGGCTTTATTCAATGCATCTGAATCAAGATCACAATATTGCTTGCTGTTATTGAACATGCAACTGTCGCTTATTGATTTATAAATTTGCCCATAAAAAAGCCAAGTTCTGGCCCATAAGGAGGTTTTACTGTCCAGAATTGCCGGGTCAATATTTTCTTTTGCTTTTTCCCATTCACTAGTTTTCATGTAGTTATTAGCGGTGGTTACCTTGTAAGGCTGTGAAAATACAGAAAGGCTGAAAACAGCAAAAAGACACAGGATTAAGATACGTTTCATATTTTATAAATTTTATTTATGTTCTTCCTTCAAAAATTTTGCCAATTCATTTAAATTGATGACAAAACTATATATAATTCATAATTTGAGCAAAATTATTTGATTAGTAAATTTAATAATTAGCAAATGTGCAGATGAAAAATTTATCCAAAATCAGGATTCATCTTTACAATCTGCACACTTGCAATCTTATTACATTCTAGTTTTCGGCCTCAGTTTCGGTGCTTGAAATTTCTGTATTTGTTTCAGAAGTTTCTGTATTTTCTGCAGTAGCGGCATCAAGAGCTCTTTCCTCGTCGGATACTTCAACCGGACAAACAGCTGCGATTGAATCACCATTTCTCAGGTTAATCAATCTTACCCCCTGAGTTGCCCTGCCCATGACTCTCATCTGAAGAACAGCCATTCTGATAATAATACCTGATTTGTTGATAATCATAAGGTCGTCTTTATCTGTAACGGCTTTTAAAGCAATCAGACATCCGGTTTTTTCGGTAACATTAATGGTTTTTACGCCTTTACCTCCCCGGTTAGTGATTCTGTAATCTTCAATGCTTGAGCGTTTTCCGTATCCGTTTTCTGAAACAACCAGAATATCTTCTTTTTCCTGTTCAACACAAACCATTCCAATTACTTCATCAACTTCGTTATCTAATTTAATGCCTCTTACTCCGGATGCACCGCGGCCCATAGGTCTCACTTTTGCTTCGGGGAACCTGATAGCCCTGCCCGATTTAATAGCAATCATGATTTCATGTTTTCCACCGGTCATTTTTGCTTCAAGCAGCTGGTCACCTTCTCTCACATTAATTGCAATGATACCATTTTGTCTTGGTCTGCTGTATGCTTCGAGTGAAGTCTTTTTAATAATGCCTTTCTTGGTACAAAGCACGATGAAATTATTATCAACATATTCCTGATCAGTCAGTTTTAACACATTGATATATGCTTTCACGTTGTCGTCGGGCTCAATATTCAGAAGATTCTGAATGGCTCTGCCTTTTGATGTTTTAGTGCCTTCGGGAATTTCATATACTTTCAGCCAGAAAACTTTTCCTTTTTCAGTGAAAAGCAACAAAGTGTTGTGCATTGACGCAATATATAAATGCTCAACAAAATCTTCATCTCTGGTTTGGCTTCCTCTTGAGCCCACACCTCCCCTGCTTTGACGTTTGAATTCGGTCAACGGGGTGCGCTTGATATAGCCTAAGTGGGAAATGGTGATTACCACATCTTCATCGGCATAAAAATCCTCGGGGTTAAAATCTTCGGCAGACTGTACAATTTCAGTGCGGCGTTCGTCACCATACTTGGCTTTAATCTCGATAAGTTCATCTTTGATAATCTTCATTCTGAGAGATTTGTCGGCCAGCACACCTTTCAAATATTCTATCAGTTTAATCAGTTCTTCATATTCGGCACGCAATTTATCCTGCTCAAGACCGGTTAACTGTCTCAGTCTCATCTCTACAATCGCTCTTGCCTGAATGTCAGTGAGTTTAAACCGCTCAATCAAATTGTCTTTGGCTTCGTCCGGACTTTTTGATGCGCGTATTATTTTAATAACTTCGTCGATATTGTCACTGGCAATAATCAGACCTTCAAGGATGTGGGCACGTTTTTCGGCTTGATCCAATTCATATTTAGTTCTTCTGACAACCACATCGTGTCTGTGTTCCACGAAATGATTGATCATATCTTTCAGGTTGAGAGTCATTGGTCTGCCAGCCACAAGCGCAATATTATTAACGCTGAAGGAAGTCTGGAGGGCAGTATACTTGAAAAGGTTATTGAGGACAACATTCGAAATGGCTTCTTTTTTAAGAATTATAACGATCCTCATTCCATTACGGTCTGACTCATCATTCACATAAGAAATGCCTTCAATTTTTTTCTCATTGATCAGGTCGGCAGTCTTTTTGATCATTTCAGCCTTATTAACCTGATAAGGAATTTCGGTAACAATTATTGTGTCTCGTCCGGAATCAGTTACTTCAATCTCGGTTTTGGCACGCATAACAATTCTGCCCCTTCCGGTTTCGAAAGCTTCCTTAACTCCCTGATAACCATAAATTATTCCGCCTGTTGGAAAATCGGGTGCTTTAACGAATTCCATTAATTCGGCAATGGTAATATCCGGATTATCAATAAAAGCAACAGTGCCGTCAATAACCTCAGATAAATTGTGGGGAGGCATGTTTGTAGCCATACCAACAGCGATACCGGAAGCGCCGTTGACAAGCAGGTTCGGAATTCTGGTAGGCAGAACGGTAGGTTCTTCCAGTGAATCGTCGAAATTAAGTTTAAAGTCAACGGTATTTTTTTCTATATCGGACAGAATTTCTTCTGCTATTTTTGCTAGTCGGGCTTCGGTGTAACGCATGGCGGCCGGACTATCACCGTCGACGGAGCCAAAGTTACCCTGTCCGTCAACCAATGGATAGCGAAGAGACCAGGGCTGAGCCATTCTGACCATTGCTTCATAAACAGATGAATCGCCGTGCGGGTGAAATTTACCAAGCACCTCTCCCACTATTCTGGCAGATTTTTTATAAGATTTGTTTGAATACACACCAAGTTCAGACATTCCGAACAAAACCCTTCTGTGAACAGGTTTTAATCCATCCCTTACATCCGGAAGCGCCCTTGAAACAATAACCGACATAGAATAGTCTATGTAGGCCGATTTCATTTCCTCTTCGATGTTGATTTTAATAATTTTTTCTCCTTCAGTCATTTAACAAATTTTTTATAAAAATTTAACAAGGCCCTAAATTAATCAAAACGAAGGGATAAACAGTTCTTTTGTATCCCTTAATTATAAACAGAAATCTGTTAATAATTGATATCATTTTTATTGTTTATCTTTGTATTGTTTTATAATTTTAATTTTTAAGATTTTACAAGGTAATATTTATAATAAAATATGGATTCAAAATTTTCGCAAAGGATTAAGGATGTGCTTACTTACAGTAAGGAAGAAGCCATTCGACTGGGTAATGATTACATTGGAACCGAGCATCTTTTTCTTGGAATATTGAGGGATGGCGAAGGAATTGCCATTGATATACTGGTGTCGTCGGGCGTTGATATTATGGATGTGAGGAACGCTGTTGAAAACAAAATTAAACCGGAGCAGATAAAAAACGCCCCCAAACCGGATAATATTCCCCTTCTTAAGCAATCCGAACGGGTTTTAAAACTTGTTTATCTGGAAGCCAAATCACTTCACAGTTCTACCATTGATACAGGGCATCTGTTGCTGGCCATTTTAAAGGATTCTACCAGTGCCGTGACGCAGGTTTTGGAAGAGTTGAACATTGATTATCATTTTGTTCGCTCACAGCTTGAAAAACTTAAACCTGAAGCCAAGGCAAGTTCTTATGATGATGACGATGACAAAGGCGGATTTACAGGTGGAGGAAGCGGTGCTCAGGGAGGCTCTGCTCCCACTTCCAAATCAACATCCGACACTCCGGTGCTGGATAATTTTGGAATTGACCTTACAAAGGCCGCTGAAGAAGACCGATTAGATCCAATTGTTGGCAGGGAGCGTGAAATAGAAAGACTTGCCCAGATTTTGTCAAGAAGAAAGAAAAATAACCCTGTGTTGATCGGGGAACCCGGTGTTGGAAAATCAGCCATTGCTGAAGGTCTCGCCTTGCGCATTATTAAAAGAAAAGTATCAAGGGTGCTTTTTGATAAACGGGTTATGACTCTTGATCTTGCTTCAATAGTGGCAGGAACCAAATACCGTGGTCAGTTTGAAGAAAGAATGAAAGCTATTTTGAATGAGCTTGCAAAAAATCCAAATATTATTCTTTTTGTTGACGAAATTCATACCATTGTTGGTGCAGGCGGAGCAACAGGATCGCTGGAT
>C687J26660_1000592_pt1 | contig 10767 bp, 7 predicted proteins | sample RifOxyA3_FD_26660 | JGI IMG/M metagenome (IMG submission 26660)
GTTTGGTTTCTGATTCGTGAAACACCCGGTGCGGGTGATTTTATTGGCGGGCAAAATAAACCTGTGCCAATGGCAGCTTACGAGGTTGAAAAGTTATTGTCTGAGGCAGAGCACAAGGAAGAAAAGCCTCGTGCAAAAATAGAGTTTCATGAGGGTGAAAAAGTCCGAGTTAAAGAAGGTCCATTTGAAAATTATGATGGGACTGTCGAGGAAGTGTTACCTGCGAGTGGCCGTGTAAAAGTAATGTTAACGGTATTTGGTCGGGCAACTCCAGTTGAATTGGAATATTGGCAGGTTGAGGTTATTTGATCCTAGGAGCATAAAATGGCAAAAGAGGTTTTAACAAAGATTAAATTACAATGTCCGGGAGGGCAAGCAACGCCAGCCCCGCCCGTAGGACCAGCGCTTGGTCAACATGGAGTGAATATAGGACAATTTGTTAAGCAGTTTAATGATAAAACGAAGGATTTGCAGGGTATGTTAACCCCTGTAGAGATCACCGTTTTTAAAGATAAATCATTTACTTTTATTATAAAATCTCCACCAGCCTCTGTATTATTAAAACAACTGGCTGGTGTCGCAAAGGGATCTTCTGAGCCGAACAAGCAGAGAGTCGGACAGGTAAACANACANCAATTAAAAGAAATTGCGACAAGAAAACTAGCAGATTTGAATGCGGACAATTTAGATGCCGCTGTTAGAATAATAGAGGGAACTGCCAGGAATATGGGGATTAAGGTGGTTGATTAGGTTTCCTGTTGGTCGTTCGGGTAGTATGAAAAAAAGAAATGAAGGAAAGTAATAATATGGCGAAAAAAAGTAAAAGATATTTAGAATCCAGGAAGATTGTTGACTCAGAAAAAAAATACGGGATAACTGAGGCTGTTAAAGTACTAAAGATGTTTAAACCCGCAAAGTTTAATGAAAGCGTTGAAGTCGTAATGAAATTGGGTATTGATCCAAAGCAATCGGATCAGCTTATCAGGGGATCTATCTCATTACCAAAGGGTATAGGTAAAAGCCTTAAAGTTATTGTTTTTGCCGCTGGAGAAAAAGCGGTGATAGCAAAAAAAGCTGGGGCAGATGAAGTGGGTGCTGAAGATTTAGTGAAAAAGGTGGAGGGTGGTTGGGCCGATTTTGATGTGGCTATTTCCGCTTCAGATATGATGAGATTGGTAGGTAAGCTAGGGAGGGTTCTCGGTCCACAAGGGAAGATGCCATCGCCAAAATCGGGGACAGTAACGGATGATATTGAAACGGCGGTAAAAGAGTTTAAAGCTGGTAAAATTGAATATAGAACTGATGCGGGTGGAAATGTGCAAGCCCTTGTTGGTAAGCTTTCATTTTCAGATGCTGATTTAGAGGACAATATAAATACGTTTGTCAAGCATATTGTGAACTCACGTCCTTCCTCAGCAAAGGGGGAGTTTGTAGAAAAAGTTTCAGTGTCTTCAACCATGAGCCCTGGAATAATGTTACAGGTTTAAGTAAGAAATACTGTGAAGGGAAGTAAATAAAGCAATGGCAAATGAATTAAAAAAACTCATAGTAAAAGAAATGGTTTCTCGATACCGTAGTTCGAGTAATTACTTGGTGGTAGGTTATCAGGGGATAAACTCGTTACAATTCGACGAATTGAGAAAAAATTTGCGCAAAAAGAAGATTCATCTGGAAATAGCTAAAAATTCGCTTGCGGCAATAGCGTTTAAAGAGATAGGGATTGCGGGGATTGTAAACCTGTTGACTGGTCCTTCTGCTATAGCAACTGGCGGGGAAGACCCAGTAATTATGGCAAAAGAAACAACTGAATGGTCAAAAAAAATACCGGCTTTCAGTTTACGTGGCGGTTTTGTTGATGGGGCGATGCTTTCCGCAGATGACATAAATAACCTGGCAAAATTACCAGCTATGCCTGTGCTTCGTGCGCAAATAGTTACTGGTATTAATGCCCCCATCGTGGGAGTGGTTAGTTCGTTTAATGCTGTTTTACGTGGCTTGGCGACTGTATTCCAAGCATTTAAGGATAAAAAAGAGAAAAGTGGTGAATAGTTTTTGGGGATTACTGAAAAGGTAGGAGGATAAAAATGACTCAGGTAAGTGAAGAAAAGATAGTTGAGCCGTCTGGTAAAATTGCACAGGTGCTCGATATGGTGGCAGGAATGACGTTGCTTGAAGCTTCGCAACTCGTAAAGGCTTTTGAGCGGAAGTTCGGTGTTTCAGCGGCAGCAGTAGCTGCGGTACCGGCAGGTGCAGCAGTAGCGGCAGATAGCAAAGCTTCGGCGGCAGAGGAGAAATCAACATTTGATGTGATATTAAAAGATGGTGGTGCAAACAAAATACAGGCAATTAAGGCTGTCCGGGCAGAAACGAATTTAGGATTGAAAGAAGCTAAAGACTTGGTAGAGGGTGCTCCCAAGACTGTTAAAGAGGGAGTATCAAAAGAGGATGCAGAGAAGATAAAGAAAGCACTTGAGGCTGCAGGGGCAAAAGTAGAAATTAAGTAATAGGTAGTTCCTCTCACTTTTTAAAATAGGAAACTATGGAAATTCGTAATTATGGCAAGGTTGAGGATGTTATAGAAATCCAAAACCTCGTACAGATTCAGACAAAAGCATATCGTGATTTTTTACAAGCTGATGTACCTGCTTCCAAAAGGAAGAATTATGGTATAGAAGCGATATTAAGAGAAATATTTCCCGTGAGTAATTATGACGGGACATTATCACTTGATTATATTAAATATGAGCTTGGTAAGCCACGATATACCCAAGATGAATGCAGACAATTACGCCTGACCTATGGCCGTCCGTTTAGGATTTGGCTGCGGCTAAATAAAGTAGAACAAATCGAAGAAGAGGTTTATTTGGGCGAAATCCCTGTAATGATTGGTGGTGGTGAATTCATTATTAATGGGACTGAAAGAGTGATTGTAACACAACTGCATCGCTCGCCGGGTATAGATTTTGTTGAGGAGTTTCATGCCGAAAAGAGACTGCACTCATGTCGAATTATCCCGGAGAGAGGAAGCTGGATTGAATTGGAAGTAGGGAAGAAGGATATTCTTACCGTGAGAATTGACCAGAGCGGAAAGTTGCCTGCTACGTGTTTTCTTAGGGCATTGTCAGATGAGTATACAAATGACGAAGATATTATTAGACTATTCCACGATACAGAAACTGTAAAGATTTCAGACTATTCGTCAGCTACGAAATTAAGAGGTAGGTATACAGTCGAAAAGATTATAAATCCTCAAACAGGGGAGATTGTATTGGAGGCAGGCCGCCAAATCTCCGATACGACGATAAAAGCGATTATAGATCTTGAGATAAAAAAAATCGAAGTAATTAATAAATTGGATGATCCTCTGATACTGAACTCATTGGAATCTGATTTTACAAAATCTCATGAAGATGCACTGTTAAAAATTTATGTGAGGTTTCGCCCAGGAAATCCCCAACAAGTAGAGAAAGCGAAACAGCTATTTTATGATAAGTTTTTTGATGCGAAGAGATATCGGCTTGGGTCCGTCGGAAGATTTAGATTAAATAGAAAATTAGGGCATAATATTAACGAAGCCGTGATGACATTACAAAAGGAAGATTATGTAGAAGCTATACGGTACATAATGAAATTACGCAAGGGTGAACCCGGTGTATCGATTGATGACATTGATAATTTAGGCAATCGAAGGCTTCGATCCATCGATGAGCTGGCGGGAGAAGAATTACGCAAGGGATTTCTGAAATTGAGAAGAACCGTGCAGGAGAGGTTAAGCGTAAAAGATTCTGAACTGTTAACGCCACGTTCTCTCGTAAACTCTAAAACCATATTTTCAGCGATAGACTATTTCTTTAGCCGAAGTGAATTATCTCAGGTGTTAGATCAAACCAACCCCTTGGCGCAATTAACGCACGAAAGAAGATTAAGTGCGTTAGGGCCTGGAGGGTTGAATAGAAAACGGGCGGGGTTTGAGGTGCGAGACGTTCACGTGTCGCATTACGGCAGAATGTGTCCAATTGAGACACCGGAAGGTACAAATATAGGTCTGATTGCATCTCTGAGTATTTATGCTTCAACTGATGAATATGGGTTTTTGATTACCCCATATCGTATAATTGAAAAAGGAAAGATTACCGATAAAATTACATACCTTCGCGCAGATGAAGAAGAAAATAAGATGATAGCCCCTGCAGATTTGCTAGGTAAGGGTAAGGACAAATTAGAAAAAGAGAATGTATTATGTAGATATAATGGAGATTTTCAACAACAGAGTTTTAAAGATGTAAACTATATGGATGTATCCCCAAAGCAACTGGTAGGGGTATCCGCTAGTCTAATTCCTTTTCTTGAGCATAGTGATGCTAATAGGGCGCTGATGGGTTCTAATATGCAAAGGCAGGCAGTTCCGGTGTTAAGAACTGAGCCTCCAATCGTGGCCACAGGGATGGAGAAAGTTGTTGCTCAAAATTCAAGCATGACGGTGCAGGCTGAAAACGCAGGGACGGTATCAAAGGTTACGGCTTGTGAAATTGTAATAAACGATAGAGATGTCTATGAACTGAGAAAATTTGTAGGGCTCAACGAAGGCACCTGTTTGAATCAGAAACCAATAGTTATTGAAGGACAGAAGGTAAAAAAGGGAGAGATTATTGCGGATGGTGCTGCGACATGTAATGGAGAATTGAGTCTGGGTAAAAATGTGTTGGTAGCCTTCATGACCTGGGATGGGTACAACTTTGAGGATGCGATAGTTATCAGCGAAGCGTTGTTAAAAGATGATCGATTTACTTCCATACATAGGGATGAGTTTGAAGTAGAAATTAGAGAGACAAAGTTGGGAAGAGAAGAATTTACGCGGGACATTCCTAATGTTGCGGAAAAGGCACTAAGAAATCTTGATGAAAATGGTGTAATACGGACCGGAACGAAGGTAAAAGCAGGGGATATCCTGGTAGGTAAGATTGCACCAAAAAGCAGGAGTGAGTTGTCTCCAGAAGAAAAATTGTTGCATGCTATTTTTGGTCGTGCAGGCGAAGATGTAAAAAATGAATCGCTGGAAGTGCCATCCGGTATGGAAGGTATCATTATAAATACCCAAGTATTTTCAAGAAAATCTTATCTCTCTGATGATAAAAGACAAAAGATATTGCAAGAAATAAATGATATTGAGACTAAATACGATGAACAGATTTCAAAAGAATTTGTCAAAATGTTAAAAGCAATTGACGAAGAAATTAAAGAGCCTTTAGTAGATATACAAACAGGACAGACGTATGCAATTGAACGAGGTATGCCTGCGAAGTCAATCCTTCTGTTAGAGGAACGTTTTGATATCGAAAATATAGAGTTTAGCAATAAAAAGAAAAAGGAAAAGGCATTAGAAATAAGTAGTGAATATTGTGAAAAAATTGAGTTATTGAAAGACGATAGAGATAGGAAGATTAATCATTTAAAACGTGGCGATGAATTACCGACAGGAGTATTGGAACTCGCAAAAGTATCGATTGCCACGAAGAGAAAGCTGTCGGTGGGCGACAAGATGGCGGGCAGGCATGGGAATAAAGGTGTTATTTCCAAGATTCTCCCTGAAGAGGATATGCCATTTTTAGCAGATGGAACACGAGTGGAAATGTTGTTGAATCCATTAGGTGTGCCTTCTAGGATGAACGTAGGACAGATTCTTGAGACTCATCTGGGATGGGCAGCAAAAAAATTGGGGTTCCGAACTGTAACTCCAATTTTTGAGGGCGCAACAGAAGAGCAAATTCGGGCAACCCTGAAAGAAGCCGGTTTGCCAGAAGATGGTAAATCTGTTTTGTACGATGGGCGTACGGGAGAATCTTTAGATCAAAAGGTTACCGTNGGCTATATGTATATGCTCAANCTGCATCATCTGGTAGACGAAAAAGTACATGCAAGGGCAACAGGTCCGTACTCGTTGATTACGCAGCAACCGTTAGGTGGAAAGGCAAGATTTGGCGGTCAGAGGTTTGGTGAAATGGAAGTATGGGCACTTGAAGCATATGGCGCTGCGCACAATCTGCAGGAATTGCTTACCGTGAAGAGTGATGATGTTGAGGGAAGGACAAAGATATATGAGTCGATGGTAAAGGGTGAGAACACTTTAGAGGCTGGCACCCCTGCGTCGTTTGAAGTGCTTTCTAACGAAATTGCTGGCTTGGGTTTGAGCTTGAAGTTAGAGAAGAGAAAGATGGAAGTTTTAAAAGAGGAATAAAATGACAGATATAGTGTACGATAAAATTAATGAATATAGTTCTGTGAAAATATCTCTCGCATCGACGGAAGATATAAGAAGCTGGTCTTATGGTGAAGTAAAAAAGCCAGAAACGATTAATTATCGTACGTATAGGGCAGAAAAAGACGGTTTGTTTTGCGAACGTATTTTTGGACCGGAACGCAATTGGGAATGTTTTTGTGGAAAATATAAAGGAATAAAACATAAAGGAATTATCTGTGACCGTTGTGGTGTAAAGATTACCCATTCGCGTGTTAGAAGAAAACGGATGGGGCATATTAATTTGGCGGCACCTATTGTCCATATTTGGTTCTTCAAAGCAATGCCATCTCGATTAGGTACGCTTCTGGGAATGAANACCACCTCTTTGGAAAGGATTATTTATTTTCAAGACTACGTGGTAATTGATACCGGGAGTACTCCTCTGAAAGAGTATCAAATGCTTAGTGAAGAGGAATATAGGGCAACTAAAGAAAAGTATGGTGAACAGTCCTTCAAGGCGGGAATGGGTGCAGAGGCAATACGAACACTATTGCAGAAGCTTGATTTGGTGACGTTATCAAAAGAACTTCGGGAGGAACTGAATCAAACGAAATCCAAACAACGTGCGAAAGAAATCATTAAAAGACTTGAAATTGTAGAGGCATTTAGAGACTCTGGAAATAAGACAGAGTGGATGGTTCTCGGTGTTGTTCCAGTTATTCCGCCTGATTTAAGACCGCTGGTTCTTTTGGAAAGCGGGAATTTTGCAACATCCGATCTCAATGATCTTTACCGGAGAATTATTAATAGAAATAATCGCCTAAAAAAGTTAATCGATCTGAATGCGCCTGAAGTAATTATCAGAAACGAAAAAAGGATGTTGCAACAGGCCGTCGATGCCTTGTTTGATAACACCAGGGGAAAACGCCCTGTGTTGGGTAGTAATAATAGGCCTTTGAAATCATTAACTGATATGATAAAAGGTAAGCAGGGGCGTTTCAGAGAAAACTTACTTGGTAAAAGAGTCGACTATTCGGCTCGTTCTGTGATCGTCGTAGGCCCTGAGTTGAAATTGCACCAATGCGGTTTACCAAAGAAAATAGCATTGGAGTTATTTCAACCATTTATTATACGGAGATTAAAAGAGCTAGGGCTTGCGGATACGATTAAAAGTGCAAAGAAAATGTTAGGCCGCAAGGATAAGGAAGTTTGGGATATCCTTGATGAAGTAGTTAAGCGGCATCCCGTGCTGCTCAATAGAGCACCAACATTACATAGAATGGGTATTCAAGCATTTGAGCCTATACTCGTAGAGGGAAATGCTATTAAATTGCATCCATTGGTTTGCCGTGGTTTTAATGCAGATTTTGACGGTGACCAGATGGCTGTTCATCTTCCTCTTTCAATTGAGGCACAGGCAGAAGCTGTTACTTTAATGCTATCTACGAATAATATCTTTTCACCAGCTTCTGGCGAACCTATCATAACGCCAACTCAGGATATTGTATTAGGATGTTCTTATCTCACCATGAGTTTACAAGACGAGTCTGAGGAAAAGATTCAAAGGTTTAGTGGCACAGACGAGGTAGTATATGCATTATCTTTAAATAAAGTACGTTTGCATACAAAGATTGAGATAAGGCTGAAGCAAACAAAGATTATTAAGGATAAAGTGGGTGCTGAAGAACCTAAAAATGGTTTATGCAAAACGACAGTTGGGCGTGTTGTTTTTAATAGTATGCTACCGGAAGGGATGCCATTTTACAATTACACATTGGATTTGAAGGGTATTAGTAAAATAATTCAAGATTGTTATAAACTTCTGGGCAGGGAAAAAACGATTATTTTATTGGATGATATTAAAGAGACTGGTTTTAAGGCTTGTACAAAAGCGGGACTTTCATTTGCAATAACAGATATAAAGATACCGGCAAAGAAGCAGGAAATTATTGATAAAACCCAGGAAGAGATTGAAAGAATACAAAAATTATACCGAAAAGGAATTATCACGGAAGGTGAAAGATATAATCAAATTATAGATATGTGGACATATGCCGGCGAAAGGGTTGCAGAGGAGATGTTGAGTGAGCTTAAAAACGATGTAAGAGACGGAAAACCCTATTTGAATCCAGTGTACTTAATGTCTGCATCTGGCGCAAGAGGCAGTTCACAACAGTTGAGGCAGCTTGCAGGTATGCGTGGTTTGATGGCAAAACCTTCTGGAAAGATTATTGAAACCCCTATAAAGGCCAATTTTAGAGAGGGTCTTGGTGTACTTGAATATTTTAGTTCTACTCATGGAGCGAGAAAAGGATTAGCGGATACTGCGTTAAAGACTGCTGATTCTGGTTATTTAACACGTAAATTAGCTGATGTTGCTCAAAACGTGGTGATAACAGCGCAAGATTGCGGTACTACAAATGGTATTACCAAGAGTGTTGTTTATCGAGGAGAAAAGGTAGAGGTACCTTTAAGTAAGGCAATAACTGGACGCGTTGCGAGAAACAGTATTGTTGATTTGGTAAAAGACGAAGTAATAGTGAAGGAAAACGAATTAATTACCGAAGAAAAAGCAAAGAGGATTGAGGCCTTAGGGTATGAGAAAATTAAAGTCCGTTCAGCCTTGACTTGTGAATTGTCTTTGGGGCTTTGTGTAAAATGCTATGGAATGGATTTGTCGAGAGGGAAATTCGTTGAAGAGGGTATGGCCGTTGGAATTATTGCGGCACAATCGATTGGTGAGCCTGGTACACAGCTTACCATGAAGACATTCCATATCGGAGGTACTGCTACACGTACTATAGAGGAGTCCGAAGTAAAAGCGAAACGATCTGGGATTGTAAAATATAACAATTTGATTGTAGTAAAAAATTCACAAGGAAAAAATGTTGCTATTAATGCAAACGGTGAAATCCTGCTTATTGATTCAAAAGGAAGGCAAATTGATAAACATACGATAGTTCTTGGAGCGGAAGTATTGGTAAAAGAGAACGATAGTGTTGTTGCACATCAGATATTGACCAGGTGGGATCCTCATATGATTCCAATACTGACTGAAATGTCCGGTAAAATACGTTTTGAAGATATTGTGATTGGTAAAACTATGAGGCAGGAGTCTGATGCTTCGACCGGAGTTAAACGAAAAGTAATTATGGAACATAAAGGGGATTTACACCCACAAGTCATTATTGAAGACCAGACAGGTAAAATTTTAGGTCTATACCCAATTCCAGAAAAAGCACATATCGAAGTTGAGGAAGGTGANAAAGTTACAGCNGGTACGCTACTTGCNAAAACACCGCGAGAAATTTCCAGAACTGAAGACATCACNGGAGGTTTGCCAAGGGTATCTGAAATTGTTGAGGCAAGNAAACCTAAGGATCCTGCGGTGATGAGTGAAATTGATGGTATTGTCGAGGTAGGTGAAAAGCGCCGNGGAAAGCGTACGATATTGGTAAAGAGTGAAACAGGTATGGAAATAGAGCACCTTGTGCCTCGTGGTAAGCATTTAAGAGTACATCGTGGTGACCGCATTAAGGCTGGTAGTCCGCTTGTAGAAGGGCCTCTCATATTACATGATATTTTAAGAATAAGCGGTGAAGAGGAACTTCAAACGTACATGTTGAAAGAAGTTCAAAACGTTTATCGTTCTCAGAATGTACCAATTGACGACAAGCATATTGAAATAATTATTGCTCAAATGCTGAGAAAGGCAAAAGTGGACGATGTGGGTGACACGNCTTTTTTGCCAGGACAAGTTNTCGACAAATTTAGATTTAAAGAAGAAAACAAAAAAATCATTGAAAAAGGTGGTAAGCCTGCAACGGCAAAACCAATGTTGCTAGGGATAACCAAGGCATCCATACAATCGGACAGCTTTATATCTGCAGCTTCATTCCAGGAAACTACTAAAGTTTTGACCAGAGCAGCACTTGAAGGTAAGACCGATGGATTGGTTGGATTAAAGGAAAACGTTATCCTTGGACATCTGGTACCAGCGGGTACAGGCTATAAGTCGTACTATTCACTTACTGCGATGCCAACTGAGATAGCTGCAACAACGGAAATTGAAAAACACAAAGACAAAGAACTCGTTACATCAACCGAATAGAGGTAGGGGGAAAAATGCCAACGATAAACCAATTAATCAGAAAAGGAAGAAGGGCTACAAAAGTTAAGAGTAAGTCTCCTGACCTGGAAAAGTGCTCTCATAAGAAGGGAGTATGTCTTCAGGTTATGACGAGGACGCCGAAGAAGCCGAATTCTGCGTTAAGAAAAGTAGCCAGAGTAAGATTGTCCAATGGCAGGGAAATTACGGCTTATATTCCTGGTGAAGGGCATAATTTGCAGGAACATTCGATTGTGCTGGTTAGAGGAGGTCGAGTAAGAGACCTGCCTGGTATCAAATATCATATCATTCGTGGAACGTTAGATTGCGCAGGGGTTGATGGCAGAAGGCGTTCTCGCTCTAAGTATGGGACAAAGACCCCAAAATAGGTTTTAACAAGGAGAATGTAGTTTATGGCACT
>C687J26660_1000599_pt1 | contig 10665 bp, 13 predicted proteins | sample RifOxyA3_FD_26660 | JGI IMG/M metagenome (IMG submission 26660)
CGGACTTTTACCTCCGGAAAACAAATCAAAAAGATTATCTACGTCCCAAAGAAGATGCTCAATATTGTGGCAGGGTGAGTAAGGCGATACTTTCCAAATGCGTGGTTTGGGGGAACATGTCAATTGCGGCCAAATCCTTAATTGAATATTTCCCTTCCTGAAGGACCGCCAGATCGCGGGCAAAAGTGGCCGGGTTGCAGGAGACATAGATTAATTTCGGGACATTGAGCCCCAGGATCAATTTGATCGCCTTGCCGCTTAGCCCGGAGCGGGGGGGGTCAACTACCACAACATCGGCGTCGAATTTTCCGTCCCTTAATAGTTTCTCCACTTCCCCGGCATGGAAAATGCAGTTGTCCAGATTGTTCAGCTTGGCGTTTTCTTTGGCGGTTTCGATATTAAATTCGGAAAGGTCGATCCCGATCGCCCGCTTGGAATGGTCGGCCAAGAAAACTTCAATCGATCCGGCGCCGCAATAAAGACCCAAGATTCTCTGTTTCCCGGTCAATTCAGCAAATTCGGCCACTTTGCCGTACAAAATTTCCGCTCCCAGGGTGTTCGGCTGGAAAAAGGTCTGCGGATAGATATAATAGCGCTTCGGTCCGATCAGGTCGGTGATAAATTTCTCGCCGTATAAGTGTTTTACCTCTTCATATGCCACCACGTCGGCCAGCTGGTCGTTTTTTACCCAGTAAAAACTTTTCAATTGCGGAATTTGGTCGACTAATGTTGCGATCAGATGCCCCGGGTCGGGGAGCTTCCCGTTCCTGGTTACAAGGATAAGCATGAGCTCTCCGGTACGTTTCCCTTCTCTCACCACCAGATGCCGCAAAAAGCGCATATCAAGATGGTGCCGCGCCACAAAATCAAGGATAATCGGGAAGATTTTTGAAACCAGCGGGCTGAAAATCTCGCATTGACCAATCGCCGCGGTCTGGTGCGTTCCCCGTTTTCTGAGTCCGAGGATTATTTTGCCCTCTTCTTCACCGAAGGCGAATTCCATCTTGTTGCGGTAGTGATATTTGGAGGGGGAGCCGTAAACCATAAGATCAAAACTCAGGGTCGTCTTTCCAATGGTGCGCAAATTATGGTCAAGATTTTTTTTCTTCAGTTCAAGCTGCTTTTCGTATTTTAGGTTCTGAAAAACACATCCTCCGCAAATGCCAAAGTGGGGGCAGGGTGGGGTATCGCGAAAAGAGGATTCTTCCGTGATCTTCGTTATTTCGGCGTATTGCACTCCGCGGTGCTTTTGACCGAGGCGGACGGAAACTTTATCTCCCCAAACGGCGTTTGGGATAAAGAGTGTTTCCCCCTCATATTTTGCCACTCCCAGGTTGTCGGGGAGGGCAATATCCTGGATCTCAACCGCGATCTCTTCGGCATTAAATCTTTTCAGGAGTTTTTTGAGCCGCGCAACCGGTAGCCCGACCACATTGTCGTAATCGCCGTCGATTTTTTCGACAAATTTATCGCCGGTCTCCTGGATGGCATAGGAGCCGGCCTTATCGGCATGACCGCCGGTGGCAAGATATTCGTCAATATCCTTCTCGCTTAATTTTTTAAACTTAACATAAGTTAATTCGTAATCGGTCAGCAGTTTGTCCTCGTCTTTTTTATAGAGGGCGATTCCGGTGATCACCTTATGCTTGGTGCCGGAGAGGAGAGCCAGGGTCTTTCTGGCGTCCGCTTCGTCTTTCGGTTTCCCGAGGATTTTGCGGTCGATCGCCACCACGGTGTCGGCTCCCAACACGGTTGCTTCCGGATCTTTATCGCCGATCGCTTTGGCCTTGAGGATCGCCGCTTCAACCGCGAATTCCACCGGATCGCGCTTGGTTATTGCCGCTTCGTCTACCCCGCTTTCAAGAACCGTAAACTCGGGAACCGCTTTTTTTAGCAGTTCTTTCCTGCGGGGGGATTGGGAGGCCAGAACAAATCTCATATTACTATAATAGCACGATATGATATACTTATTGTGTAATTTTCCATAAGGAGGTAAACAAAGGTGTTGAGAGCAAAAGAGCATGATGTTTTAAAAAGGGCCAAGGCCGACGGAATCCGGTTTATTCTTCTACAGTTCACCGACATTTTAGGGATGATGAAGTGCGTCACGATCCCGATCGCGCGGTTGCAGGATATATTGGAAAAAGGGATCTGGTTTGACGGCTCTTCGATCCAGGGTTTTATGCGGATCTGCGAATCGGATATGATCCTCCGTCCCGATCCATCCACTTATCAAGTTATTCCGTGGAAAATTGAGGGGAAAAAGTCGGCCCGGTTTATCTGTGATGTCCATACTCCGGAGGGGATTCCGTTTGAGGGCGATCCGCGCAGTATTTTAAAGCGGGCGGTTGCCGAGGCGGGGAAGATGGGATATGAGTATAATACCGGCCCCGAGGTTGAATTCTATCTGTTGAAGCGGGAAGACGGCAAGATCACCACCGTTCCCCACGATATCGGCGGCTATTTTGATTATCCGGCGCGCGACCTGGCTTCTGAAGTCCGTGAAGATATTATTTACGCCCTTGAAGCGATGGGAATGACCTCGGAGATGTCTCACCACGAAGTCGGCCCCGGCCAGCATGAGATAGACGTCAAGTATTCCGACGCGCTTTCTTCTGCAGATAACACGATCACTTTAAAGTACGTGATCAAATCGATCGCCGCCCAGCACGGCCTGTATGCTTCTTTTATGCCCAAACCGTTATTCGGCGAAGCGGGGAACGGGATGCACGTCCACCAGTCGCTTTTTAACAAGAAGGGGAAGAATGCCTTTTTTGATCCAAAAGATAAGTATAAACTTTCGGAAATTGCTTATAGTTTTTTGGCGGCACAGCTCAAACATGCCCGGGCGCTGACGGCAATCCTGGCGCCGACGGTCAATTCATATAAACGGCTGGTCTCCGGCTATGAAGCGCCGGTTTATATCTGCTGGGCGCAGATCAACCGTTCGGCACTAATCAGGATTCCCAGATATTCTCCGGGACGCGAACAGTCGACCCGTTTGGAATTGCGTTGTCCCGATCCGTCCTGCAACCCCTATCTTGCTTTTGCTTCTATGCTGATGGTGGGGTTGGGGGGGATAAAAGGGGGGGCAAAGCCGCCCAAGCCGGTTGAAGAGGATGTTTACAAGCTTGATTCTTCGCGGTTGAAGGAGCTCAATATCGGGATGCTCCCATTTTCAATCAAGCGGGCGATCGAAGAGCTGGCAAACGATGAAACAATTAAAGCCGCTTTGGGCAAACACACTTTTGACCAGTTTTATAAGACCAAATTAGCCGAATTTGACGACTACCGCATGCAGGTTACCCCGTGGGAGATTGAGAAGTATTTGGAAGCGTTATAAATCGAAATAAAAAATAACGTGAAATTTCCGCCAAAACGGTACGATATATTTATAGGTTAAGTAGGAGGCGAGTTTAAGACCCGTCGGTACTAACAAAAAAGGAGTAAAAGAAAATGGGAGAAGGAATGAGTTGCGGTTTTTGTCTTGAGGTTAGGACTACTAATACAAATCAGTGTAGGGAGCAGGTAGGTCTTAGAGTTAAGAGAGGGGCTACTCTTTATGGAATTTCAAAAGAATTCGGAGTTCCTGTTAAAAAATTAATGTCGGACAATGGAATAAAAGATCCCAGAAAATTACGAGCCGGTCAAGAATTAAAAATAGGGGATACTAAGCCCTGTAGCGCGTCTTTTAAAGTGCCTGTTAGTGAGGAAGCTTATCTTAGTCATTTACTATTCCAATTGAGAGGCAACTTAATGGAAATTATTCATAACCTATCATAACAGCAAAAAGCCCTCTAGTCATTTCTGGCTAGAGGGCTTTTTTTTGGGTATCTGCAGATTCCCCACATTTAAATGTGGGGAATAACCCGCCTAAAAACTAAACTAATCCCTGAGCGTACATGGCTCTTGCCACTTTTTCGAACCCTGCGATATTGGCGCCGACTACCAGATTTCCCGGTTGGCCGTATTCTTCCGCGGCCTTCTTCGCTTCCCTGTAAATATGCTGCATAATGTTTTTATCAAGATATTCGTCTACTTCCTCAAATAACCAGGACAACCTTTGGCTGTTCTGTGCCATTTCTAATCCGGAAACGGCAACCCCGCCGGCATTGGCCGCTTTGGCCGGACCAAAGGCAACCTTGTTCTTTAAGAAAACCTTGATCGCGTCCGGAGTGGAAGGCATGTTGGCTCCTTCCGCGACCGCCCAGACCCCGTTTTCAACTAAAGTTTCGGCCGCTTTCTTGTTGATCTCGTTCTGCGTGGCGTTTGGAAGGGCGATGTCGCACTTTACATTCCAAATTCCGCTGCATCCTTCAACATATTGTGCCTTTGGTCTGGATTTGAGATAATCTTTTAACCGTTTTCTCTCAACTTCTTTAAGTTGTTTGACAGCTTTCAGGTCGATCCCTTCGGCATCATAAATATAACCGTTGGAATCGGACATCGCCACAACCTTTGCTCCCAGCTGCTGGCACTTTTGCGCCGCGTAGATTGAAACGTTTCCGGATCCGGAGCTGACTACAGTTGCTCCTTTAATCTCTTTTCCCATGTCTTTTAACATTTGCAGCAGGAAGTAAATCAAGCCGTAGCCGGTTGCTTCGGTCCTGGTCAAGCTTCCTCCCCAGTCCAATCCTTTTCCGGTCAAAACCCCGGTGAATTCGTTTCTCAATCTTTTGTATTGACCGAACATAAAACCGATCTCTCTTCCGCCGACACCGATATCACCGGCCGGGACATCGGTGTCCGGACCGATATGGCGCTGCAGCTCGGTCATAAAGCTTTGGCAAAATTTCATTACTTCGTTGTCCGATTTTCCCTTTGGATCAAAATCAGAACCACCTTTACCTCCTCCCATCATCAATCCGGTCAGGGAGTTTTTAAAGATTTGTTCAAATCCCAGGAACTTGATAATCCCGATATAAACAGAAGGGTGGAAGCGCAGGCCCCCTTTGTACGGTCCGATGGCGCTGTTAAATTCAACCCTGAATCCGCGGTTAATCTGGACCTTGCCGCTGTCGTCCATCCACGGAACACGGAACAATATCTGCCGCTCCGGTTCGACTAATCTTTCAACTATCCCCGCCTCTTTGTACTCCGGGTGTTTTTCCAAAACCGGGGCAATCGACTCCAAAACCTCTTCGACCGCTTGATGAAACTCGGGCTCATTGGGATTCCTTTTTATGACATCTTCCAGGATCTTTTTCACTGACATTTTTTTGCCTCCTTTTTTCTTCTTTAGTACGGGCCGGTTTTAAACCGGCCCCAACAAACCAAACAGAATTATTATACGGCAATCGATTGCCGTAAGTCAAGGATAACTTGCAACTCCCCCCACATTCAAAGGTGGGTATCATTTGCATAAAGCACATGAGGAGATAAAACTTCCGAAGTAGTTAAAAGAATTTCCAAATTAAACTATCCTGTAAAGAAAAAAATCCCGGCGATTTCCAATATTCACCGCCCAACCTCACCCGTACAGCCCCTCCCCAGTCTCTCCCTCGACTCCGCTCGGGATCGCCTATGGCCTCACTCCGCCCATCTAAATAAGGTAAATGGAAATCGCGGTACATTATATTTTCCGAATATTTTTCGATCATGTTTTGGGAAATAGATTAGCTCCGCAAACACCAAGGGATGGGCAAAGGGCATAGCGAAGGTTCCTCCTGAGCTGGCAGGGGCGGTTTTTGGGGAAGGGATTGGAGGGGTGGTGTTTGTTTGCGAGATAGCGCTTTTTTCTTTTCGTCCATTTTCTTTTTGAGCGCAACCAAAAAGAAAATGGACCGGGGTAAAAGGAGTAAGTGTTTCCAGTTTCTGTCGCTTAACCAGCTAGGGGCGGAACCCCCTGCTTCTTATAGTTTCTTTGGTCAGATTTTATTTATTTCGCGACAGTCCCTTATTGTTGCGCTTCTGGTGATGATCGAGGAGAATATGAAATTGCCACTTAATGGTGCGATGTGACTGCCGTTTTCATGTTGTTAAAAAAGTAATAAACATAGGTTTTTTATCATCATGCGGAGTAAAACCACATTTTTTATAAAATTCGATTTCAGTATTATATGCGATTACTGCTTTTCTAGCATATGATTGATAAACCTCCAGCATTTTCTTTACCAGCGTTTTTCCAATTCCTTGCGAATGATATTCCGGCATCACTAACAAGTAATGGAAATAAACAGTCATAATTTTGTCTGATAAAGCATTTATGAGTCCGATTAATTTGGCGCCATCCCATGCTGATATCACGGTGTCAGAATTATTCATTGCAATTTTCAATTTGTCAGGATATTTTCCCGAAGACCATTTAACTGATAAAAATAAAGTTTCTAGTTCTTTTTCAGTAAAATCTTTTGTTGTTTTATACTTAATCATCTCTTGTTTCCGCTATTGTCCGGTTTTTGCTTTATCTGCCTTTGTTCTTTCACCGACGGAAGATAGTTTTCGGCTGTTATGACTTTTTTCCCGGTTTTTGATTCTAGTTCCAACCGGGCATTCTTGGCGATTTTGCCGCCTTTTTGGGCCGGAATTTTGTTTTCTTCCAATCCCTTTGTTTGCATTGTTTCGGCGATTTGACGGGTGGAAAGCTCTGCCAAAGCAGTAAAAACCAATTCGGCATCCGACATGTGATCACGTAAATTTTGTGTCTTGAGATTTTTCAAGTTTTTATGTTCCCTAACCGATAAATCACTCCACTCCTCATGGATGATATTTGTTAGAATCGCGTATTCATCCTGTTCTTTTACTTCATTGTTTTCCCAGTAATCCGTTAATTTGTTTCTGATTTCCTGCCCCATCATCCGCTGCTGGATCCATTTTTCGCTTCTGCCGTGCTTTTGCCAGTATTCGCGGGCGCGATCGAGCGAACGGACAGGGTCGCGCATGTCCTGCAATCGTTCGTAACCCACTTTTGCAAGCCATAATTTGATCGGTTCAGCTTTTTTGCTTGGTACCGATTGCACGAGCCGAAGAATGGTTTCCACATTGGCCACATCAGTCTTGTAAAATTTTCCGTCGGCAGATTGCATTTTCAGTTTGTCACATTTTGTGACAGACTCGTTCCCTTCCTTTTTTAAGCGATTTTTTAGGGTTGTCCAGTAACTTTGAGCTTTCTTGAAATCCGTTTGTTCTGTAAGAGCCGCAATAGTATCAATAACTGAAAAATACCACTTTTCTTCTTTCTCTTTCCAAATCCGGCGAATTTTAAAGTTTTCAAAAACGGCCAAGGACTTTTCTTCCATGTTCTTTCTTCTCCATTTTTGTAATATGTTAGCGTTTTTACGGCAAAAAAGCAATTAAGGGGCTGTCGGCAAAGGTGCTATAATAATATGCGTATGGTAGAACGCAAAATAAACGCGATTTTAAAGATAATTTCGCAGTCGAAAGAGCCGGTCGGATCGAAGGAGATTTCGGACAAATTGAAGGAGCTCGGAATCGACTTGTCAGAGCGGACGGTCCGTTATCATATGCAGATGCTGGATGAAAAAGGATTGACCGAGGGGAAGTGGAAAGAGGGGCGGATTATCACCGAAAAAGGGGTGGAGGAGCTGGGGAATTCTTTTGTCTCCGAGAAAGTCGGTTTTGTCTCTTCGCGAATGGACAGCATGGCCTATCAAATGGACTTTGATCTGGATAAAAAGAAGGGGAAGGTAATCTTAAACGTCTCTTTTATCCCAAAAGACAAATTCCAAATGGCCAAGCAGACATTAGCGCAAGTTTTTGACAACGAATTAAGCGCCGGGCAGATGGTTTTGGTGGCACAAGAGGGGGAATCAATTGGTTCGGTTCAAGTTCCGGGAGGGAAGATCGGGTTTGGGACGCTCTGCGCGGTCAATTTGAACGGGATCCTCCTTAAAAATTCCATTCCGGTCGAATCAAAATTCGGCGGGATACTGGAGATCAAAGATAATAAGCCGCTCCGGTTTACCGATCTGATCAGTTATTCCGGCTCAACGCTTGATCCTCTCGAAATATTTATAAAAAGTCGGATGACCGATATCCGCGGAGTGATTAACACCGGTTCCGGCAAGGTGATGGCCGGTTTTCGCGAGATTCCGGCGGTTTCAAAAGAGAGAGCGGAAGAGATTTTAAAAAAAGCCCGCGAAGTCGGCTTGGCCTCACCCTGGATTATTGGGAAGCCCGGACAGCCCTTGTTGGGGGTTCCGGTCGCAACCGAGCGGGTCGGGCTGGTCTTCTTAGGCGGACTTAATCCGATCGCGGCGGTTGAAGAAGTCGGCATCAAAACCGAAAGCAAAGCACTAACCGCGCTGGTTGATTTTAAGCTGCTTAAAAGTTTTTGGGATGTGGGGTAGGTTCCTACTCACCCAAGATAAGCTTCAGTCCCCGTCTCCGCTATTTTCCCTCTCTATCCTAGAGAGGGAGAGGTGCGTTTCTTTCTTGTGTTATAATTGGATAAGTTGTTTTCTGCCCCTCTCTAGAATAGAGAGGGGACGGAGCGGCCGCAAAGGTCAGCAACATTACTTGGGTGAGTAAGTTCTAACTCACCCATGAAAATTCTTAGCCCCTGTCTCCGCCATTATCCCTCTCTATCCTAGAGAGGGAGAGATGTGTTTGTTGTTTATTTATAGAGAGGGGAAATTTATTCTTGCTAATACTGAAGGGGGGAATAAGTGAAGGTCGTAGCCGATTTTTTGCTCATGAGTAACGAACCTTTCATAGGATTGAAGTCTAATCCCTTCTTCAATATGAGATCCTCCTTCTGCAACAGTAGGGGGATCGTCATCAACAAGGAAAGCCGTGTGTGCTATCAATGGTAATTGTGAATGATATAATAGCTCTGGATCAGTGCATGCCAGTACGGAATAAAGATGGGGCGGGATACTGTTTCTGATGGGAGGATCATCTATTTTACTTGCTAAACGTAGTGTTTCTTGTAAACGAACGGCAAAAAATATAGCACTACGTTCGCTTACTGTTCCATTGAACCTTCCTGTTGCAATACAGAAAAGAAGCTGAGTTGCCATATGAGAAATGATAGCTCTTTTGGGATAGAGATCCACAGCGCCGCGGATTAAAGGGTTAATCATAACTATTTATCTTGACCTTTAGGATAAAATTTCAGGTTATTTTACAATTTTTACAATTTCAAAATTTTCTCAATCCCGGAGAGGGGGGGGGAGTGAGTAAGTTCTAACTCACCCATGAAACTCTTCAGTCCTTGTTTCTACTTTTTTCCCTCTCTATCCTAGAGAGGGAGAGGTCCATTCTTTTCTTATGTTACAATTGGATAAGTTGTTTTCTGCCCCTCTCTAGAATAGAGAGGGGACGGAGCGGCCGCAAAGGTCAGCAACATTATTTGGGTGAGTAATAGCATGGACTACAATCTAATCAAATATTTAACCAGAAACCTTCGTAAAAACCCGACCGATTCAGAATGGATTTTATGGAAAGAGCTCCGCAATAGGAAGCTGTTAGGAAAAAAGTTTTTCCGCCAGTTTCCGGTAATATATAAATGGAATAATAAGAAAAGATTTTTTATTACCGACTTTTATTGCAGCGAAGCACAACTTGTTATTGAGGTTGATGGCGGGATTCACGAGAAACAACAAGATTATGATGAAGCAAGAGAATACGTCTTAAAAAGCTTGGGATTTACCATAATCCGCTTCAAAAACAAAGAAATAACAACCAACCTTAAAAAAGTCCTCACAAAAATATCTTCTTATTTACAATAAGGCACCTTCCCCTCTCTAGAATAGAGAGGGGACGGAGCGGCCGCAATGGTCAGTAACATTACTTGGGTGAGTTATTGTATAATAAGATCATGAAACTCTTCGGTCTGGCCGCGGCGCTTTTGACCTCCACCGGCTTTATCCCCCAAATCATCCGGGGATTTAAGACCAAAAAGCTTGATGACGTTTCAACCGTTATGCTCCTCATTATTATTGTCGGGACAATCTGCTGGACGATTTACGGGTTTTATATCAATGACCGGATCGTCATCGCAGCTAATGCCTTTACCTGTGCCACCGTTCTCCTCCTTTTTGCGATGAAATATTTTTACGCCGGGAGAGGATGACAATGCCGTCTTTAGACACCGCCAGCACCGGATTAAAAGGATTAGACGAGATCCTGCAAAATCTCAAACTGGGTGACAATGTCGTCCTTCAAGTCGATAATATCGAAAGCTATCTTCATTTTATCAGGCCATATGTAAAAAAAGCGCTGGAAGAAAAAAGGAACCTGGTCTATATCCGCTTTGCCAAGCATCCGCCCCTGCTTGCCAAAGACAAAAACATAAAAGTTTACGAACTGGACGCTTCTTCCGGCTTTGAAACTTTTACCAAGCAAGTCCATGAGATTATAACCAAAGCGGGCTTGAAGGCCTTTTATGTCTTTGACTGCCTCTCCGACCTCTTGTCCGCCTGGGCCACCGATATGATGATCGGAAATTTTTTCATGGTCACCTGTCCCTATCTTTTTAAACTGGACACGATCGCCTATTTCGCGATTTTGCGCAACAACCATTCTTATAAGACCATCGCCAGGATCAGGGAGACGACCCAGCTTCTGCTCGATATCTATAATTTTGACCAGCGGTTTTACGTCCATCCGCTCAAAGTGTGGAACCGCTATTCGCCGACCATGTTCCTTCCGCATCTTGAAGACGGCGAAAAGTTTATCCCGGTCGTCAACAGCGTTGACGCC
>C687J26660_1000608_pt1 | contig 10594 bp, 10 predicted proteins | sample RifOxyA3_FD_26660 | JGI IMG/M metagenome (IMG submission 26660)
TGGCCGCTCCAACCGGGGACTGGAGTGGCAAGACATCGAGATCGTTAACAACCAGGACGGCAAACCGCACCTCTCTTTTCAGGGAAAAATCCTCGACAACGTTCAGGTCAGCCTTTCGCACAGCCGTGATTACGCGGTGGCGTCGGTCTATGTTGAAAGCTGAACTTCCAAAACGACCTCAAAATTCTCACAAAGGTGATTTTGGCCGCCTCTTTATCCTTGCCGGTTCCAGCGGCATGCTTGGCGCCGCTCTGCTTTGCGGGCGGGCGGCGGCGCGCGCCGGCGCCGGTTTGATTTATCTGGGAGTTCCTTCCCGCTCCATGGACCAGGTCAATTGCGCGACCCCTGAAGTTATTACCGCCGCGATCGATCGGGTCGGGGACTTTGATCGATTGTCGCATGATTTCACCTCCATTGCTCTTGGCCCGGGCCTTGGAGACAGGCGGACGATCGCCGAAAAGATCCTGGCCAATTTGTCCAGGAAGCGCTTTGCCTCTCCGATCGTTCTTGACGCCGATGCCCTGGCGGTTTATAACGGCCGGCCGGAAAAACTCCCATCTCGCGACTTGAAACTGATCTTGACCCCTCATCCGGGAGAAATGTCCAGGCTGTGCGGTTTAAGTGTTGAAGAGATCAACCGTCATCGCCGGGAAATAGCCGGCGGCTTCGCCCATAAATATAATTGCGTCCTGGTCATCAAGGGCCAGCGCACTGTGGTGGCCGACCCCGACGGCAAGATCTTTGAAAATCGGACCGGCAACCCGGGTCTGGCGACCGCCGGGACCGGCGATGTTTTGACCGGCATTATCGGCGCGCTAGCCGCTCGGGGATTGTCGTCATGGTCGGCGGCGACGATCGGTGTTAAGGTCCATGGATCGGCCGGTGATTTGGCTGCGAAAGAAAAAGGGGAGAACGGATTGATCGCTTCGGACGTGATCGAACAATTGCCATATGCCCTACACTAAAATAACTGAAAACGTCGGTTACCGCAGTTTGCGCCTCCTGGAGGAGGTCGGGAAAGTTTCGCTCCTGGCCTGGGAGACGGTCCGCGGGATCGCTCGCGGCCAGGTCAACATAAAACTGACATTGGACCAAATGGTCAAGATCGGCGTTGAATCTCTTCCTCTGGCTCTGGTCACTTCAGCGTTCGTCGGCATGGTTTTTGCCATGCAGATCGCCGGCGAATTCGTCAAGTTTGGCGCCGGTAATTATGTCGGCGGCGTGATGGGGATCGGCATAGCCCGCGAGCTCGGCCCGGCGATCACCGGGATCGTGGTTGCCGCCAGGGTTGCCGCTTCCATTACTGCCGAGCTCGGGACGATGAAAGTTACCGAACAGATCGACGCTTTGCGGGCGCTGGGGAGCAGTCCGGTCCGGTACCTGGTCATCCCCCGTTTTCTGGCTGCCATGACGATGCTCCCCCTGCTGACGATCTTCGCTAATGTAGTCGGTTTTATCGGCGGTTACCTGGTCGCGACATACGTCAGCAAAGTGAACCCGGTTGAATATATCGCTAATGCCCGCCGTCTCCTGTTGCTTTGGGATATTTACGGCGGTTTGCTGAAAACCGTCCTCTTTGGCATGATCATCGCGATCATCGCCTGTTACCGCGGCTTGCATACTTATGGCGGGGGCCAAAGGGGTGGGGGAGGCGACGACCTCTTCGGTCGTGACCACCTTGATCAGTCTTTTTGTGGTCAACTATTTTCTGTCGATATTGTTCTTTAAATGATTAAGCTTAAGAATTTAACTAAATATTTTGGGCAATTAAAGGTCCTGGAAGGGGTCAGCTACGATATTCCGGATGGACGGTCGCTGGCGATTATTGGACCTTCCGGTTGCGGCAAAAGCACTCTGCTTAAATTGATCACCGGGTTGGAAGAGCCGACCGGCGGGACGATCTTTATCAACGGCACCGATATTTTGACCCTTAATGAAGACGGCTGGACCAACATCAGAAAAAAAGTCGGCTTGATTTTTCAAAGCTCGGCCCTTTTTGACTCAATGAGCGTTTTTGAAAATATCGCTTTCCCATTGCGCGAACACGCCGATTACGGCGAAAGCAAGATCTCTGAAGTGGTCAAAGAAAAATTGAGGTTGGTCGAGCTGGAAGGGATCGAATCAATGATGCCGGCCCAGCTTTCCGGCGGCATGCAAAAGAGGGTCTGCATCGCCCGGGCGCTGGCTTTTGAACCGGAGATCATCCTCTATGATGAGCCGACGACCGGCCTTGATCCGATAACCTCTGTTGCGATCGAAAATTTAATGATAAAATTAAAAGCGGGGGTTACTTCGATTGTCGTGACCCATGTTCTGCAGACCGTCTATCGAGTGGCCGACGACGTGGTCATGGTCCATGACGGTAAGTTTATACAGGTTGGGTCGCCTGAAGAGACGAAACGCTCGAACAATCCAGTGGTGAAGAGCTTCATCACGGGAGGACTTAAGAATGGGTAAAACATCGGTCGCGAAAGTCGGGGCGTTCACCATTTTGGCGTTGATCGCTTTGGCCGCCGTGATAATTTGGAAAACCGATCTTCTCTTGGTCCGGGAAGGCTATGAAATGGTCGGCAGTTTCCAGAACGCCGAAGGGTTGACCATTGGCGCGGAGGTCCGCTACCGCGGGTTCCGGGTCGGCAAGGTCATGCGCATTGATCCCGGTCCGGCCGATATCCGCATCTTTTCCATTGTTAGCCAAAACATCAAATGCCCGGTTGATTCCACTCTGCGGGTCGCGTATGACGGGCTGGTCGGCATGAAGTACCTGGAGATTCGACCGGGAACATCGAGCGAGCTCTATATAAGCGGGCAAGTCATGCCGGGGATAACCACCTCCGGGATCGTTGATTTTATTGATATCGGTTCCAAAAACCTTCAGGAGAGCAAATTAATCCTAGAAAATATCAGAAAAATGGTGGAAAACCCGCAATTACAGAATTCGGTCCTTAATATGGTAGTGATGGCCGATGAAATAACCCAAAACCTGAACCGATTGACCGAAGAATTGCGCGAAACGAACAAAGGGATCAAAGATATTGTCGGCGATCCTCGCTTCCAGGAAAACGTTAAAGGGACGATCCGGGAGACCGAAAAAACATTATCATCCGCCAATCAGTTCTTTGATAATTTTGGCAAGATCAACATGAGAAGCTCCGGCGGCGTTGATATCGGCAGTCGGGCGAACGCCGTTCGCGGTGATATTGATATTATCCAGGGAGATAAGGTTTATTACCGGATCGGTATTGGCGAAGGCCCGACCAGGCAGATGTCCTTGCTTGACGTGTTATTTACCAGTGAAATGTCCGAAAGCGTCAGCTTCCGGCTTGGGATGATCAACAGCCAATTGGGGGGCGGGTTTGTTTATAAGCCGGGCGACAAGAACAATGTTATCGCCGATCTGTATGATATTAACAACCCCAGGCCTAATTTGCCGAAATTCAGGCTGGGATACGAAAGAGAATTAGTTGATTATCTCGATCTTCTATTCCAGGCCGACGACCTGCTAAATGGCAGTAACAGCAACTTCATGCTTGGGATTAGGGTCAAGCCGCAGGGCGGTAAATTATTCTAGGCTGCCTAACTAACCATGCACTTAAGTGCGCGGTTAGTGTCTTTTTGCTCCAATTATTTTGGGCTTTTCCCGCTTGGCCGGCCACTTATTCCCGCCAATTACCAGCCGGCCTTCTAACGATCAAAGGGCCGGAAGCCTCTAGTTATTACGGCCAAAAGATCATCATTGACCGTAATAATAAACTGGGGGTAGCCCTGACTTATGATCAGTTAAAACTCAAAGCCAATCGGGTCAGTTATGGCCAGGATGAGATCGAACTGACCGGCTTTAAAGGGAATTACGAACAATATACGCTTGAGGGAGATTACTTTCGGATCAATCCCAAGACCGGCGAGTATGCCGGAGAAAATCTAAAGTTTGCGTATCTCTCGGCATATTTGAAGGGGAAGAGGGTTCAGTTTTTTGGCGATAAAATTACCGCTGACCAGGTCTCGACTTCCCCCCTTAATTATCCGATCTTCAGCTTTGATTCTAACCGGGTGGAGATCTATCCCGGTTACACGATTGCCCGCGGTAATATTTTTAAGTTCTTTCCGGTCCCGATTTATTACATTCCATTATATCTGAACGACCAGCGGCGGAAATATTTTGAACTTCCGTTCCCAGCGCTGGAAGCTGCGAAAGATATTTTTCATGGGACTCAAGGGGCGGTTCACAGCCATTACTTTTTTAGTCCGCAATGGTTCGGCGATTTGTCGCTTAGGTTGTCAGATTATGATGGGGGCGGGGCGGAGATCCAGCAAATATTCCGGCTTTCTGACCACCATCAGTTCAAGCTTGACCTGACCGGTTGGCAGAAGTCGCCGGTACAGGGGAAAGCTTCCTATGTTTTTAATTATTATGAAGATCCAACGGTCAATGGCGATCTAAGTTTCGCCCAGCGCAACGAGCTGGTCCGGAAGATCGCCGGGATCGAGCCGCGTTTGATCATTGGGGCCGATCACAGTTTTAACGAAGAGATCAACCGGAGCGTTATAGATCGGGACTACGACCTTAGAGTTTGCGGCAAAGTAAAAGGACTGTTATTTGGTCACACTTATACGATCGTTCCGACCTTGACCTATGGCCGGATCAAGGAAACGAAGATCTATCCGGAAAACGCTCCGGCGCAGGTGATTGATAGGAATTATCTAAGGAGCGGGGCAGATCTAAACTTTTCATATTACCTGGAAACACCGTTCATTCGGCCGTACGTGACTAAGGCGTATCTCTCTCTTGATTACCAACATGATGAATATAAACCGGGGAGCATGACCAGGACCAGGCTGGCCAGCTCGCTTACCGTAAGGCGGCCGATATTTAACCTGGATTTTATCCTTTATGAAGCGGTCCTGACCAAGTCACTAGCCGATAGCGGATTGAGCCCGTTTTATTTTGAAGAATATGGCCGATTAAAGGATAGCTTTTCGCTCGATCTATACCTGCGGACCGAGCTTTTTATTGGTGGGAACCTTTGGCTCTATGATCTCACCGGCGGCGGGCTTTATAATGAGATCAATTACTTTGGGATCAAGGCCCTGGCTGACAGCTATGTTGTTTTGCGCCACGATCGCCGGCGGGAGTTCTGGGAGCTGGGGATAATGAAGAAAGAGCTCGCTTTTTAAGGACTTTTTCTACCTTTGGGGCAAAATAACCTCAATATAATTTTCCCATTTTTGAATAGGGGAGGTTAGCTGGAGAAAATAAAACCGCGAATAAACGTCGCGGCCATATTTTATATAACCGTGCACTAAAGTACACGGCTATTGATAGATTGAAAAAATATTTAACCGCGCAATTTATTGCGTGGTTATCTAACAGTGTGGAAGAGAGAGAAATCACCGCGTCAAAAAAACAGCCAAACCAACAGCCTTAAACAGCCAAAAACCAACTCAACTCAAATGTCGCATAATATATCTTATGTATACATACGAGGGGGTGATGGTTATGTGATATATGGCTCTGGGGTGCGAAAAACAACGTCACCCTGGGGTTTTCCACAGGGTATATGAACAGCGTATAAAGCTCTAAGTATAAGCACCAAGCCTTTGGCGTTTACGACTAACCTCTCGCTTAAGCGAGCGGTTAAAATTGCCAAGTACCCTATTTAGCTGGTTTATTTATTCCGGTTTATTATTCAATGGTCCCCTATCAAAAACCTACTTCACAAAGTATGATCAATAAACTATAATGCTGATCATCATCTGAAAGGTACAAAAACAATGCGTGATAAATTTATAAAATTATCGCAGATCGATACCTCGGAAAAATATTTAAAAGATATTAATGATAAAGAATTCTTTGGCTTTCCGATCGAACCGATAGTTAAAGCCGAAGAACGTCTCCAGAATACCCCTTCAATAGCGTATTTTTCCATGGAGTTTGGCCTTGCCCCAAGCGTTTATCATACATATAAGACAGTCAACCCAATTAGCCCCCTAAACGTGATCAGCAATCATGAAGTCTTTTCTAATATGAAGGATATGGACTATTATCATTCCTTGCCGTTCAATAAAATATTGGACTTGCCGATATATAGCGGTGGATTGGGTGTTTTGGCCGGAGATTCGCTTAAATCTGCGGCTGATCTTGATCTTTCCCTGGCTGGGATTGGTATTTTGTGGCATAAAGGGTATTTTAAGCAGAAATTCTGGTTTAGAGCCGGCGGACAGGTCCCTGAAGAGATTTCTTGGGATCCAGATACCTATCCGGGCCTTGTTCCTTTGAAGAATGTGGTGACGATCAATTTGAGCGGCCAACCGCTTAAATTGAAACTATGGAAATATTATGTGTTTTCAAATGATTTAAAGAATGTTGTCCCTCTGATCTTGCTTGACGCCAATCTTGAGTCAAATCCTGAATATTTTAAGGAATTAACTGGGCAGCTTTACCGGAGCTCAAATGCCTGGATAAAGATCGCTCAAAGAATGATTTTAGGTATGGGTGGCGTTAATGCTTATAATTCCCTTAAATACTCAATTAAAATCAACCATTTAAACGAAGGCCATGCCGCGTTCGCTTTTGTTGAGAAAGCTAAACATATGGCTCCAGATAGCCTAAAAACAAGCTTCGCCTATACATGCCATACGCCGGTTGAGGCCGGGCACGATCGCTTTGACTTAAAAGAGTTATCTATGGCGCTTGGCAGCGATGGGATTGAAATAGTCAAAAAATATGGCCGTGACAGCAAAAACATCAATATTGCTAATTTGACCCAATTAGCCATGTCGACATCAGCTCACATTAACGCTGTTGCTCAAAAGCACGGTGAAGTAACAAGACTACAATTTCCCGAATTTAAGGATAAAATTCAAAGCATCACGAATGGAATTCATACATTTACCTGGCTTTCTCATTCATTTAAAGAGTTATTTAACAAATATAATGATGATATTGGAGATTGGCAAGCTGATCCGACATTATTAAAAAACATTGTTAAATTAAGAAATAATGAGGAATTTAGGAGAGATCTCTGGTCCGCTCATCAGGTAAACAAGCAAAGGCTGGCTAAAATACTTGAATTTTGGTATTTTGATGCCAATACTTTTACTCTTGGTTGGGCGCGTCGGATCGCTCCATATAAAAGACCAAGTCTTTTGCTTCAGGACCCAAACCGTCTAATTGATATTGCCCGGCGGGTTGGACAACTGCAAATAGTGATCGCCGGTAAAGCTCATCCAGCCGATGTCCCCGCTTCCATTCACATGGATGAAATGCTGGAAAAGATCACCCTGCTTAATGGGGAAAGAAAGCTTATTCGGATCTGCTTTTTAGAAAATTACGATACTTTTTTTGGAAAACTGTTGACCAATTCGGTAGATGTCTGGTTGAACAATCCTCTGCCGCCGTTCGAAGCGTCCGGAACCAGCGGGATGAAAGCGATCCTGAACGGTGTTCCCCAGCTAAGCACGCTTGATGGTTGGGTTGTTGAAGCGGCCGATAAAGGGATCGGCAAGATATTCGGCTATGTCCCTCCTTCAGGAGAGATTGGCTGTGAAAAAGATTTAAAACTTAATGAGGACTCCAAAGAACTCTACAAAAATCTTGAAGAGATGGTCTCGACCTACTACGCAAAAGACCATTCCTGGGTCGACATGATGATCAATTGCATTGAACAGAGTGCCTTCTTTTCGACCCATCGGATGATCAGGGAATATAACGAGAAGATCTGGCAGTCTACTTGACCCAGAACATTCCGGTTGCTGACCGATATTCCAGATATTTCTTGCCGAATTTGTTTACCAGAAGTTTTTCTTCGAAATACGCGTTGAGCCAAATGGCCGCCAGAATGAACATTCCAAAATAAAACGAATAGACCGCCGCGAAGATCCACCACCAGCCGACCATAATAAAAATAGCGCTTAGGTATTGTGGGTGTCTTATCCAGCCATAAGGTCCGCCGGATATTAGGGCTTCTCCCGGCGGATCAAGCGGGGAAATATCTTTAAATTCCCGGCCGGCCCAAATTAAACCGACGATCCCGGCCGCAAACAAGAATAAGCCGGCAACGATCCACCAAAAATAATCGAGTTCAAATTTGGGCTGTGGAAAAACAACGGAAACGAACGGGATCAGAAAAAACAGCGCCGCGCCAACGTACTTGTACGGTTTAAACTTCGCGCCATAAACAAATTGCCAGAAAACGACGATATTTAAAAGAAATATCAGGACCAGAAGCAAATGAATAAGCATATTAGCCTCCACAACTCTTATAATGTATAATATCACCGGCAGGAAAAATGCACAAGGAGTTGGACCCTACAAAATGTCATTAATTTTCAGAACATTCCCAGCTTTTGTCTGGCTTATCGCGGCCGCTCTCATCCTCCCCTCTCCCGCGTTCGCCAGGACCAGCCCTTCGAACCCTTTTCCTCAAGTCATCCCCTACCGGTACGGGATCAGCCTTGATATACCTCGAGACACATTATTATTGAACGCTTTTTCCGCTTATGAAAACTGGTTGAATAATTATGTCGCCGAAGAAGGCGGTCCGGACCGGGAATATCGCGTCCATCGCGGCCCGCTCTACGACTACGAGACCATTTCCGAAGGGATCGGCTGGGGAATGCTGATCGCCGTGCTGATGGAGAACGGCAAGAACCCGACAAAAAAGTATTTTGACGGTTTTTGGATGTATTATCGGAGGAACATGAACGGGAGCGGTTTAATGTCCTGGAAGGTCAGCCGAACCGGCCAGGCCCTGGAAAAAGATTCATCCACCGACGCCGATCAGAATGTCGCGATGGCCCTTATGTTTGCCGACCGTCAATGGGGAAGCGCCGGGAAGATCAATTATCTGGCCGAGGCCAGACGGCTGATCGGCAACATCATGCGGCATGAGATCGAAGCGCGTTCTTACGTCATTAAGCCGACTTCCGGCTGGGGAGGATCTGCGACGACCAATCCCTCCGCTTACTCGCCGGCATATTATAAGACCTGGTTGAAATATGACGATAAATGGTCCCGGGTTGTCGAAAACTCCGAGCAAATGTACTCTCTTTTTTATCACCGGTACAACACCGGTCTCTATCCGGATTGGTGCACCGCGACCGGAGATAAAACGCAGTTAAGTTACGACTATACGTATAATGCCTGCCTCACCCCGCTGAAGATCGGACTCGACTTCCTCTGGAACGGCGAAGGGGACCGCTACTTAAAGAGGCTTTCGAACTGGATCATCGATAAGTGCGACAACAATCCCGAAGCGATCGCCGATGGCTACACGATCGACGGCGTCGCGATCGGGCAATACAGCAACGCCGCCTTTATCGGCCCGCTTTGCGTGGCGGCGATGGTCTCGGAAGAATACAAGCCGTGGCTGAACAAGCTTTATAATTATCTAGTGCAGATGAAGACCGGAGAAAAAGGGGGCTATTACTCGGATACGATCAGGCTGATCTCATTGATCATCGTTTCGGGCCACATGCCTGATCTTTGGAAAACCTCTGAAGGCGAGAATCACTGGCTCTGGGTCTTTAAACGAGGACATGGGAGCAATTAAACGGCTGATCGTCATGGTCTGGGTGATCGACAACGCCTTGATGAAAGTAGTGAGAAATTTCTTTCCGACCGCCTGGCGGCGCGATGGCGAATGCCGGCGTTGCGGCCGGTGTTGTCGGGAGATCTATTTGACCCTCTCTCCTGCGCAGGCGAAAAGCCCTCTTTTTCTTGGGTTTTATAAGCGATGGCTAAGCTGGCTCTTTGATTTTGAGCTCATCCGCTTTGATGCCGATTATCCGGCACTGCTCTTTAAATGCGGCAACCAAAGGAGCGATGGGAGTTGCGGCGTTTACTTTTGGCGTCCCCCACTCTGTCGCAACTATCCATTGATCGATTATTTTAAGGAACCAATCTTTCTTCCCGGTTGCGGCTATACCTCAAAAAAGAACTGACAGATCTTCGTCATTTTTCTTTTTATCACCCCTGATCCATTCCTGGCAATAAAATTGCTTTCCATTGAGTGAACGGTATTTTGGACCTGGCACCATGGTACCGGATAAAGGGGGTGAAGATAATGAGGGGATTGAACAGATCGATTTTGGCCGGCCGTTTGGTCGCCGACCCAGAGGTCCGCTACACCAGCAACGAACTGGCGGTGACCAACTTTCGTTTAGCGATCAATCGCGGAAGCAAAAAGAAAGGGACCGACGCGGTCGATTTTATTAATTGCGTCGCTTTTGGCTCGCTGGCCAAGATTTGCGGCGAGTACCTAAAAAAAGGGAAGCTGGTCGCGGTTGAGGGCCGGCTTCAGATCAGAAGCTACGAAGGAAAGGACGGACAGAAGAAGAGCGCGACCGAAGTGGTCCTTGACGAAATGCAGATGCTTGACGCCAAGTTCTACAAGGAATCAGAAAAAGAGACCGAATTAGTTGAGGTCTAGAGAAGCGAGCCCCGGATGAGCAAAAGCGGCATTCGGGGCTTTTCTCCTGTTATTATTTATGCTAACATCACTTCCATGCGGCGATATTTCTTGTCTGTAATTCTCCTCTTGTTCTTGACCGTTGCCGGATCCGCCATGGGGACCCTTCCCTTTTCCGTTCGGTC
>C687J26660_1000638_pt1 | contig 10230 bp, 9 predicted proteins | sample RifOxyA3_FD_26660 | JGI IMG/M metagenome (IMG submission 26660)
TAGAAAGAAGACAAGTGAGATGGATTGCAAAAAATACTATATTTAAGAAGAAGAAAAATAACAGAAAGCAATATTATTAAAAAGTTTTACTTTACAGAAATAAATGGCCAGAAATTCAGCAAATTTATCAAGTGCTTTTGCTAATACTTTACAACGATGGGATTTTAAAATGGAAAAAACGCAAACCGATTTAATAAAGGTACTAGAAGAATTTAAACCGAAATTGAGAAATCAATTAAAGAATATTAAACAACAATTCAGAGCGATAAAAACAACATTTATTGTTACTGTGGAATACAGGAGCAAAAAATATCAAACAAATGAACCATTCTATATGTACTTGAGAACATCAATGGTACTCATATATCAAGATTCCGAAATTGAGCAGGCGATAAATGACATGTACAAAGAAATAATGGCTCGAAATGAAAATGCAATCAGAAATGAAAGTAATTTAGAAATCGTAAATATTTTCTATTTGACAATTATGNTATCTCGATTCGAGCCATTATGTGCTTCTCACTTTCATGAATTACCGCCATTTTTAGAATCCAAACGAGCAATTGTGAATGTTAAAAATCGAGATCAAAAATGTTTTGCATATGCAATTTTATCAGCNTTACATCCNAGAGAGGCAAATCCACANCGAACAANGAAATATCAAGATTTTTTTGAAACTGAAGAACTAAATCAATTGCAATATCCAGTAGCACCGGATCAAATGCCAGAAATCGAAGAGCAGTTGAATCTTAAAATAAACATTTTCAGTTTTTTCGATGATGAAGGAAAAGGTCGTTATCCACTGTACATATCACGTCGTGAACATTATAGACAAGAAATCGATTTATTATACTGGGATGAGCATTATGCATGGATTAAAAATTTTCAATCATTTATTTACGATATAAGTCCATCACATCGTGCAAAAGTATTTTGTAAGCGTTGTTTTGGTGTGTTTCTAAGTCCAGAAACATATCAGCAACATACCGAACTATGTTCCCGGCCTGATTTTGATTCTATTATTTATCGTTTTCCACCCCCAGAAACAATGATAAAATTTTCAAATATAAAATATCAACTACAAGCACCATTTGTGATTTATGCGGATTTCGAATGTCTACTTGAAAAAGGTGCAGTAGACCCACAAAATGGTAAACGACAGAGAACAACACTTTATCAAAAACATATTCCATGCTCCGCTGGCATATTCATAACTTGTGCGCAAGAAGAAGTATTCAAGCCAAGATATGAAACATATACAGGCAGAAATGTATGCAAATGGCTTCTCGAAAGATTATTTNNTTTATCAGAAGAATTAATGAATATTTTAGAAGACGGAAAACGAATTCAAATGACAGAAGACGATACCATNGCATATAATCAAGCCAATTTTTGTTGGATCTGCAATCGCCCTTTTGATCAAACATTGAAGCCCTTTGAAAAAGTTAGAGATCATGATCATTTAACTGGAAAATTTAGAGGTGCAGCACATTCAAAATGCAATTTGAAATTGCAACAAAATAAAAAGATCCCAGTATTTCTTCATAATTTCCGTGGATATGATGCACATTTAATAGCACTAGCCACCGAATTCTATCCGGATGTTAAATTAAAAATCATTGGCCAAAGTTATGAAAAATATTTAATTTTAGGTTTTGGTCCATTTATTGTATTTAAAGATTCTTATCAATTCCTCGCATATTCCCTTGAGCAATTAGCGAATGAATTGCGAAAAGCTGGTGCAGAAAAATTTAGCAATTTACATAAAGAATTCCCAAACACTGATAAAGAGAAAATTCAGCTGTTACTAAGAAAAGGAGTTTATCCATATGAATATATGGATGAATGGGCAAAACTTGAAAAAAATTCACTTCCAACAAGAGAAGAATTCTATAATTCACTAAAACAAGAGGAATGCACACCCGAAGAATATGCACATGCAAAAAATGTATGGGAAAAATTTGAATGTAAAACAATGCAAGATTATCAAGATCTCTATTTGAAAACAGATGTTCTGATATTGGCCGATGTATTCGAAAACTTCCGAAATTTTAGTATTAAGCACTATAAGCTGGATCCAGCCCATTATGTCAGTTCACCTCAATTATCTTGGGATGCAATGTTGCTTTTCACCGAATGTAAACTGGAAATGATATCAGATCCAGAGATTTTTGTTTTAGTTGACAAAGGGATTCGAGGAGGTGTAGCCATGATATCACAGCGGTATGCAAAGGCAAACAATCCAGAGATGGGAATCGAATATGATATGTTTCAAGATTTATCATATATTGTTTATCTTGATGCCAATAATTTATATGGATGGGCAATGAGTGAACCGATGCCAATTTCAGATTTCAAATGGCGATCGCCGAAAGATTTTCATTTGATTGATTGGAAAAACCTACCAGATGAGAGCGATGTTGGATACATTATAGAATGTGATTTAGAGTATCCAAACTACCTGCATGATCTCCATAATGATTATCCATTAGCACCAGAAAGAATCCTAATGCAATATGAAATGCTTAATGAATATCAATTAAAGATTTTGAAACATTATGCAGTGCCCAAAAGCAGCCTTAAAGTACAGAAACTAGTACCTCATCTAATGGCCAGACAAAATTATGTAATACATTATCGAAATTTAAAATTTTATCTCGAAGAAGGAATGCAAATAAAAAATATACATAAAGTGTTACAGTTCAAACAGTCAAGATGGCTCTCGCCTTACATTAAGAAAAATCAAGATCTCAGGGCTGCTGCCACAAGCGAATTCGAAAAGAATCAACCGAAATTATACAACAACGCAATTTATGGAAAAACATGTGAAAATCAAAAGAAACGCTCAGATATCAAATTAGTAAATACAAAGGAAGCATGTAAAAGGCTATTAGAAAAACCACAGTTAAAAGGATTCAAAATTTTTTCAGATAACCTGGCCGCTATTGATCTCAGAAAAGTTCAAGCAAAGATAGATAAGCCATTTTATGTTGGATTTACTGTGCTCGAATTAAGTAAATTGCACATGTACAAATTTCATTATCGCTATATCAAGAAAAAATTCGGCGCGAAAGCTCAACTATTATTTACAGATACAGACTCGTTAATGTATCATATAAGCGGATGCAACCCCTACGATCAATTTTATCATGATAGAGCCGAATATTTTGATTTTGCATCATTTCCAGCAAACCATCGATATTACGATAAACAAAATAATAAAGTAATTGGGAAATTCAAAGATGAAGCTAATGGAAATCAAATTTATGAATTCGTGGGTCTTAGGCCGAAAATGTATAGTTTTTTGATGGCCAATGAGCAAACACTGGAAGTTCAAGAAAAACATCGGGCAAAAGGGATTCAATATGCGGCAGCAAAAAAGCTAAGACACTCAGATTTTCTCGAGCAACTAAATAATCCACATGAAAACCATATAGTGAATAGAAGGATTGGATCCAAGTTACATCAACTTTACTCCATGCGGACTGACAAACGGGGTCTATGTGCATTCGACGACAAACGAGTTTTACTTGAAGACGGTATAACAACTTTAGCATATGGGCACTATAAAGTCACTGCCGAAGAAGTCGATATTGGCTTACCAGAAAACGAGTTGCCTCGCTGCCAAACAATGAGAGCAGAAAGAAATGCAGCGATGGAAGAGCGCCTGTTACAATCAATGCCAGCGAATTTCAAAATGCCAGATGCGCNTGAAGAAAGTGCTGATGATGAAACTGAATTTATAAGTGATTGCTTAGGTGAATGGGACATTGCTTAATATAAAAACTAGAAATTCTAATAATTTCTTTAATTTTAATTGTGCACATTTCATTAATTATGCCTATTCCGTTTTTGCATCCTGCATCCATTATGATTACTGGGCCATCAGGCTCAGGCAAAACTGTATTCATTCGTCGTCTTATTACTGAAAACATGATTTATCCTAATCCTGAGAGAATTGTAATTGTTTATGGTGAATGGCAAAAAGAATATGAAAAACTCGCGCAGTTTGATTCCAATATAGAGTTCATCAAGGGCCCAATGTCTTTAGATTTATATAATTCGTTTTCCCCGGAGAAAAGAAATCTGTTAATTCTAGACGACCAGCTGATTGAAGCGGCAAAATCAGATCAAGTTGAAAAATATTTTGTTCAAGGGTCGCATCATCGTAATTTAACAATAGCTTTAATAACGCAAAATATATTTGAAAAGGGGAAGGCAATGAGAACGAGTAATCTAAACACGCAATATCTTGTAGTTTACAAGAACCCGCGGGACAAGGGCCAAGCGTCATTTCTTGGCCGGCAAATGTTTCCATCGAAATGGAAAAATTTTTTAGGCGCATTAGAAGATGCAACCAAGGAGCCATATTCCTATTTGATTGTCGATCTAAAACCTGATACCCCAGAAGAATTCAGACTACGAAGTAATATCTTTCCGGTATGTGAAAAGGATGAAGCGATAGGAACAAATGTCTATATAATCCCGTGAATTTAAAATTAATCACAAAAAGTAAATTGAGTTTTAAAATTAAATTATGCCAAATAATAATCATCGACCAAGAAATCATCGGCTGTTTGCACTTCGTTTGCTTTTACGTGAACTTACTGGAATAATTTTTCAAGCACTCATCGAAGTCTATCTAAGAGAGGCTGATCGTGCAGCCTACACAGATCAACTTTTAGTGAATCAAAATAGACGCCAGTACGCCACCGAAGAGGAATTGACAGAGAGTGAGCCTGAAAATTAAACTATGGGCCCAGTATACAAAATCAGCAAATTCAGGCCAGGACAGGAAATCAAACGAACGGTAAAATTTATGGGAGTTTGCCGTGATCCAAGGGTGCAGCGCAATATTTTACAAAAGGCACCTGATGCAGTATATAAATCCGTGTGCAATGCGTTTTACAATGTTGCGGAAAATCCAGAAATTAATTTAAAAAAGCTAGACAGAAAGACGCTTGCTAGGTACCAGCCCATTATTCGAAAAATTGTTGCGCCTACAGTGAAGATCAGACAGAAACGAAAAATTATTCAACGAGGTGGAGGATTTTTTTTTGGCAGCGGTTCTACCAGCAGTCATCTCTACAGCCCTTGAATTTTTAGGCTCTGCTTTTATTAAAAAGGAATGAGTGCATCTTCAGCAATTTTTAAACGGCTCAAACTTCTCGATGAACAAGAATTAGACAGGCTGATTGAAAAGCAAATTCGGCAATATGACCCCAATCTTCGTGGCATGGTGGCTATGCGAAAAGAAATGGATGAGGTTATGTGCCGAGAAGATCTTAATCCAGAAGAGCGAATTGCTCTGTACAAGTCTGCACAGCAACGCTTTTTAAAATTGAGACCAACATGCACAACCGACACTACAATTATAGCCGCACAACCAGCACCGCTCATGCCCGCCCTCCCAGCATCACCCGCACATGGGCCTACAGCCCAGAAGGCAGTCGAAAAGCCAATGGAAAATGCTAGAATCAGCCTGGCTAGCAGTAGTACATCGAATCCAAATCAAGAGCTGAATGCACAGCCTGAAGGCAAAGTGAAAATTCCAACCAGATCCAAGCAAAAATATGATAATTTGTGTTCTCTTATTAGAGGAAATACTGATTTAATCTCACTTAATTCTTCTACGAATGAACTCGTTTTAGATGGGCAAACTATACCTAAATCGAATTTTCATAATCTAATTTCATCATTGTATTCATCTGACCCGAAGTTAAATTTAGAAGGAGAGGAGGCTTTTCATAAGGCTCTATCAAAACTCATTTATCGGCGAGGCAAGGGGGATCCTGAGGAATTTGTAAGCCGAACTTCGAAGGTTAATCAAATTGCCAAACTCAAGGGAGACGAATCAGACTCCGTAAAGGGTATGGATACTGGGACAGTTAAGCAAAAAGGGCAGGGGTTAAAAAGGAAGAATCAGTTTTTGAATCTTCACTCATCACCTCCACCCCCTGGTAAATCGGTTAAGGTTCTTTATCTCTACTAAGCATTCATTATCATTTTAATCGTCATTCTTAATTTCATTTCATTATTCACAATATGAGAGGCGAAAATAAATTCTTTATTGTCAATGCTTAGTATTAATGATATGGAGAAAAAAATGTTAATTAGCGCAGCTCATGAGGAAGCAAGTAGAACCTTGAGAGAATGCACTAGTCTCTTGGAGATGGGTAGCAGGTCGGTAACTAGGAATTCGATACGAGAGTGCAGAAGCAGGAAGAAAACTACGAGAATGAACTAAATGATTAACAAGAAAACGAATTTTAAAATCTCGTGCTTGTTTAGAAGGAGCGAGTTTAGATAATGCAGAAACAGTAGAGTTAAAAGCAGATGGAGACGATGAAAGCATAGCATGAAAGTAACAGAAAAGAATGCAATATTGACCGCAAACAGTAGTTGATAAGCTTTGTAAGGGTATAGCATTATAAGCTAATTGAGGCTTTGGATGAGAAGAGTCAGGCAATTTAATATTAAAGTTGAAAAAAGAAGGTGGGTTCCCATAAGAATCGAAAAACTCGAGAGAATTTAATACCGAGTCGAAAAAGAAGGCTACCCAGTGGCTTCCTGGTTTAGTGGATGGGTCGATATTAACAATGCAACAACAAGAAGAGGTCTCATAACGAAAAAGAGAAGGTAAATGATCAAAAGAGAAAACGCCAAGGAACTTGCAAGTTAGAGGTTTTTGTGAAGAGTCAAACAGGCGAAACATCAGCGTTTCAATCTCAGGAGTTGTCATACCAGCCATTGATTCAGACATTAAGACAGTGTCAGGTTTCGGTATTGATCGATTTCAGCAATTGCAGGACTTTCAGCAAACAGCATAGCAGTTATAACCGATGGAGTCGGTTTACGGAACTTCAACGATAAGCGAGCTGAGCCAACAACAGGCACAGACGGCAGTCCCGCAGGATTAATGCGAAAGATAAAAAGTGGTAGCAAATTCGCCCAATCGCTTGGGGTAAGATTGATTGCTTTGTTACCGGTATCTAAGCCAAGGCCTTCGAGCAGACCAAAATACTCCCTTAAATAGTCTCCAGTATCAAAGTTTGGTTCATAGGCAGTTCGTGGATATTGTCTCCCATTGACTAGCAAACAAAGACTGGACAAGTCAAAATGCTGGAATTTGAATGGATTTTGATTCGCATGCCCGCTCACTCGCGAATCGGTAACCATACCAAAAACTAAACGTTCAGGTATAGGGCCACGAAACAAATTATCCAAGTCGATAGAGTTTACCCCATTAGGTATAGTAATAGTTTTCATATCTACGAGGCTAAATGGGATCCGGATGTTATTTTGTCTAAGCATGGTTTCTTGTGCCATCAGAAAGCTATTAGAAACCATTTTAGTTCGAAACCAAAGTTTTGCGCTTTCAATATGAATTTTATAATTATCACCATTAGCTCCAGGTTTCTTTAAAATAAAATCTCGTTCAGAAGGAACAAACCGCATGCGAATATCGCACCCCGGAGGAATATCTAAATTCTGATGCCAGAGATCCAAGTGAGGACGACCGTATAAGGTGACAGCCCTAGAGCCTCTAAAAGGGGCTTGTCGTGCCTTGAAACCAACGTTCTCACCGGCATCCTCAACACGAAAATCATCAAATTTGCCAACAGTGTCTGTGATCCAACCTTCGGCGAGTAATCGAGTTTTACTTACATCCTTTGCATAAGATAGCGCAGTTTCCATGTAAGCACGATACGGGTAAAGTGCATTCTGACTAGTTATTTTTTGATCACATAGAGTCATCTCAATATTAGAAAACAGCGAATGCAGAGTCAAATTAGCGGGCCCGACAGCGGCATCGTCGGCAATACGTGTGCCATCGGCATTGAGAATTTGACATTTCACCTCAAGTTTACTGTTGTTTAAATCAACATAGAGGTTTCCAGCTCCTTTGAGCTCAAAATCTAAAGGTGACCCGTCTTGCAACGTAGAAGGCAAAGCATATCGATCAAATTCTTCGAGAATACAGGCCTGAATTGGTTTCGATTCGAAATAATCGAATTCAGTAGGAAGAGTTTCCATTATCTCGGTAGACTGGGCCATAATCCAAAAAGTGAATTAAAAATTGAGAAATTTAATGCGTTTCGATTGAGAATGTTTTTTGCCGCTGCTTTTGCGCCTTTTATAGCCCTGACGATGCGATCCTGAACCACATTGAGATTGATCGGAATTACGAAGATTATATTTCTTGCGCCGACGGCGGCGACCACTGCCGCTTTGTGGCGGATTCGGGTTAGGCGGAGGGGCTGAGAGCATTGGTACAGCCTGCGGCTGTGTGGTTGGTATTGAGGCGGAGGCCGTTGAGGCNGAAGCAATTTTCTCGATTACCGAGGCTCCAACATTTCGTGCCATAGGTGCAATGGCTGATTTTGCCGCTGCAGCCCAATCACTGCCAGAGTCTTTGGCACGAAGCGTTTCACTCAAGAATGTACTAGCACCACGGGCGGCAATCGGGAAAATAGTGCGCCATATACCTTTTAAAATGTCTCCAAGGCCGGCACCATACTGTCCGCGCCGNGCGCCATTAAATGTTGGCAATTGACCGCCTGCTTGAGCAGAGTAATACCGTAAATAGAGATTTGTTTGAGGATCCATAATTCAATCAGTACAATTGATTTGATTAGAGAAACGGTTCAGGTGTGTGGGATAAATGCTTAATATGCCAATATCACCGGCTATTTATAGTAGGATCCGAGGGCCTGTGGGTGATTTACGNTTGCGAAAGTGGAGCCGACAGCAAACCCGATTGTTCGGGTCATCTGAAAAGGGGAATGGTGCGCCCCAATCGGTATTCAACTGGACCTCGATGGTCTTGAAACGGGATATTTTAAGAGGTATNTAGTAAGGAGGATTAAATGAATAAAATTGCTGATCATCAGGATGCCAATCCTGCTCAGCAGAACTTGCCGATGCTTTAGAAGCAGATGTAAGCAAAGGTTGGATAGGCACAATTCCCAATAGGGGTGCAACGGTATCGCCAACGATCTGATATTCTGCCAGACTAGAGTAAACGTACATTGATGAGAGAAGCTCGAGAGCAGAATGTCGTGAACTTTGGAGGGGGAGTCGATACGAAATGAGGGATGGATAAGCGGTGTCATTGTTTTGGCGCAAATGACTTTCAGGAAAAGCAAATATAGTCTCGAGAAGATAGCGATTAGTAACAGAAAGATGAATGCGGCCAGGGCCGATAGGTGCAAACTGAGACAGCCCTGTAGAGCGATCGAATGAATACTCAATTGCGAACCGCTTGCCCGTAACTTCTTCTAGTTCGGGTTGCATGAGATCGCGAAAGAGGTTTTCAATCATTTTGCCCACCTCTTGAATAGAGCGATAATGGCCAGAAGGAATGCTAGTCTGTCGTTTGTAATTCCAGCCGAAATAAGGATCATGGCTTGTGCCACCAATTAAAGCGCCTTCGAACATGCTCATATCAATGTTGATTCCAATTGGTGAAAAATTCTTATCTTTCGAGCGCAGTGATGGGTCAGGTTCAACAATAAAGGCTAAATCAGTTGACTCCATCAGGTTAGGCCAATGAATGGGATATTGTATATCAACAAGCGCCATTTCCCATTCACCAGTTGGTAAATCAAGTTCATTGCAAAGCTGAGTTTTGTATGAATTAGGGCGATTACGCGGGTAAAGTTTACTGCAGCTGTTGCTGGGGAGTGTAATTTGAAAAGAATCTTCGTTAGGATTTGTCATTATCGACGGGTGTTGCTGTGTTCGCTTTGTCAATCTCACCTAAGCGCTGTAAATCTGAAATAGGCACCCAAGTGTTAAATTTTGTAGGCCAGCCGCGCCACTTGACAAGAGCTTCTTCTATGCTAGTGCTATTTGCTAGACCACGACGGCGAATAATTCGTTCGACAAGATAACGATTTTGGCTAATCGGTTCAAGTTCTTCTGGATACCAGCTTCCTTGAATTGGTTCGCCCGATCGATCTTCAAGCTTATATACAGTTTTTGCGCTGGGACTATGGGCTGGGGCAAGAAAAACATCACGAATGCGAAAATCTTCCTCACTCCAGTTGGGTAGATAGCCTTTCTCGAAAGCACCTTTAACACTAGAAATGCGAACCATTTGCCCGGGTTCAAGCCGTAGGGATTGATTATTTGATGGTCCTTCCTCGTGCATTCTTGCCGGAGGCTTAGGGGGAGGGGAGGAGGGTGAGGAGGGCCGCCGCCGCCGCCGCCGCCGCCCGCCAAGCG
>C687J26660_1000661_pt1 | contig 10041 bp, 9 predicted proteins | sample RifOxyA3_FD_26660 | JGI IMG/M metagenome (IMG submission 26660)
AAAATGGAATTGACCAACTGCCGGGAATATTTCCAGCAGAAAGAGCGCTGTATCTTTTGCGACATGATCCGCCAGGAGCTCGGCTCCGGCGAGCGGCTGGTTTATGAGAGTGAATATTTTGTCGCCATTACTCCTTTCGCTTCCCGTTCTCCTTTTGAAATGTGGCTGATGCCGCGCCGCCACCTGGCCAGTTTTATCGAACTGCCGGACGAGGGGATGTTCCAGCTGGCCAAATGTTTAAAAGAGGTTTTGCTACGTTTGAAAAAAACCTTAAACGATCCCCCCTATAATTATGTCTTGCATACCGCTCCCAATCCGGTCAACCGGCCGGGAAAACCGGACTATTGGGGGACGCTACTTTACGATTTCCATTGGCACATTGAGATCATCCCTCGGCTGACCAACCAGGCGGGATTTGAGTGGGGTTCCGGGCTATATATCAACCCGACCGCTCCGGAAGAAGCGGCGAAGTATCTGCGGGAGGTGAAGTTGTGAGAAAAAAGAAGGTCGCCCCCAAAAAAGTTGTTCGTAAAAAGACGGTTAAGAAGCCGGTTCGGAAAAAGGTTGTCGCAAAAAAAAAGATTGTCCGCAAAAAAAGAGTTAAAGTTGTTCCGGTTATTTCAGAAATCAGGGCAGAAGAGAGCAAATACTATACGCCGAAAGCGGAACACCAGCACTTTAAAGAAAAAAAAGGCTTTGAATTCCCTTCCCGCTACAACGAATGTAAAATTGTAGCCATGGTCCGCGACCCGTATTGGATCTATTGTTATTGGGAAGTTAATTTTAAGCCGGAAGGTGCAGTTTGTTTGCGGATCAACAATGTCGACAACTGGGAATATTTTGACATTGAAACCGGTTCCGCCGACAATTGGTTTATCAATGTTCCCCACAGCAACACCACCTACTGCATCGATCTTGGATACAAAACCGCCGACGGCCGGTTTGTTTTAATCGCCCGCTCAAATTGGGTTACAACTCCATTGGACCGCCCGTCGGATGTTATTGATGAAAAATGGACGATCCCAGATTGGAACAAGATTTATGAGCTCTCCGGCGGCGGTAAGTACGGGAGGAGTTCCGCCGATTTATCAAGCCCGGGAAAGAAGTTTAGGCGCTGATGGAGAAAGGGTATCTCTCTCTTATTCTTCACGCGCATCTCCCTTTTGTCCGCCATCCGGAGTATGAGGATTTTCTTGAAGAAAAATGGCTTTATGAGGCGATCACCGAGACCTATATCCCACTTTTGAAGGTTTTTGACAAACTGGTTGAGGACGGAGTTGATTTCAGGATCACCATGACGATGTCGCCGACCCTTCTTTCAATGCTGCTTGATCCGCTTTTGATCAAAAGATATGTCCGGCACCTTGAAAAATTAATCGGGCTCTCTTTTCGCGAGATAAAACATAATCACCACAATCCTCCTTTTTTGGCGATTGCCCAAATGTATAATCGGAATTTTGAGGAGATACTTGAGCTTTTTACCGGGAGATACCGGAGCAATCTGCCGCAGGCGTTTAAGCGCCTGCAGGATCTGGGAAAACTTGAGATCATCACCTGTGCCGCCACCCACTGTTTTCTCCCTTTGCAGGAAATTTACCGTCCGGCGATCCGGGCGCAAATTAAGACCGCCGCCGACCACTATGAGAAAATTTTTGGGCGGCGTCCGCGCGGGATCTGGCTGCCGGAATGCGGCTTTCAACCCGGCGACGATCGGATTTTAATGGAAGAGGGGATCAAGTTTTTTATCACCGACAGCCATGGGGTTTTGCACGCTTCCCCCCTCCCCAAGTACGGGATCTTTGCCCCGATCTACTGCGAATCGGGAGTCGCCGCCTTTGGGCGGGATATCGAATCTTCGCGGGCGGTCTGGAGCGCCGAAGAGGGCTACCCGGGGCATCCGGACTACCGCGAGTTTTACCGCGGGATTGAAGAGATAAAATACTGCCGGATAACCGGAGAGGTTCCTCTTGAGAACAAAGAGCCCTATGTCAGGGAGTGGGCGGTAAGCCGCGCGGCGGAGCATGCCGGCAACTTCATGTTCAACCGCGAAAAACAGATCGAGCATTTAAACGGATTTCTCGGCATCAAGCCGATCGTGATTTCTCCCTACGATGCCGAACTCTTTGGCCACTGGTGGTATGAGGGTCCCGAGTGGATCAATTTTTTAATCAGAAAAATTTATTACGATCAGAAGACGATCAAACTGCTTACGCCGTTTGAATATCTTGAAATGAATCCGGAAAACCAGGTTTCAACTCCTTCTTTATCTTCCTGGGGATTCAAGGGCTACGCGGAGGTGTGGCTGGAGGGTTCCAATGCTTGGATCTACCGGCATTTGCACAAAGCGGCCGAACGGATGATTGAGCTGGCGAAAAATTATTCGGGAAATACTCGGGCGCTGAACCAGGCGGCGCGGGAACTGATGCTTTTGCAGTCCTCCGACTGGGCTTTTATAATGAAGACCGGGACCTGCGTTCCCTACGCGGTCAAAAGGACCAAGGATCATTTGGAAAGGTTTACGCGGCTCTATGAGCAGATCAAAGCCGGCACCGTTGACGAGCATTTCTTATCCGACATTGAATCTAAAGACAATATTTTCCCGGACATCGACTACCGCGTTTACGCCTCATAATCCTATTTTTTTGTGTTAGAATTCCATTATAATGAAAGCAATTGTTCTGGCCGGAGGATTGGGAACGCGTCTGCATCCGCTAACCGTTGATCTCCCCAAGCCGATGGTCAGGGTGGGCGACCGGCCACTTTTGGAATATGTGGTCGGCCTCCTCAAAAAACACGGTTTTACCGACATCACGATGCTCCTCTATTACCAACCCGAAATTATCAAAAAACATTTTGGCGGCGGAGAAAATTTCGGGGTAAAAATTTCATATGTTGAAGCGAAAGAAGATTTCGGCACCGCCGGCGCGGTTAAATACGCCGCGAAAGGTATCTCAGGAACTTTTCTTGTTATCAGCGCCGACCTGATCACCGATTTTAATCTCTCCGCGGCGGTTGTTTTTCACAAGGAGAAAAAATCGCTGGCGACCATGGTCTTGACCAGGGTAGAGAATCCGCTCCCTTATGGGATCGTCATTTTGGAAGAGGACGGGCGGATTAAACAATTTTTGGAGAAGCCGTCGTGGAGCGAGGTCTTTTCCGACACGATCAACTGCGGAATATATTGTTTGGAGAGCGAGGTCTTAAAACATATCCCCGACCGCAAATTGTTTGATTTCAGCCAGAACCTTTTTCCGTCCCTTCTTTTTGAAGGGAGGCCGCTTTACGGTTTTGTGGCCGACGGTTCCTGGAAAGATATCGGCGACTTAACCGAATATCGCGCCGCGCAAATGGGTGCCGCTTATGTTGATCCGTCGGCGATAATCGCTCCCGACGCCGGGATAGAGAAGTCGGTTATAGGGAGAGGATGCCGGATTGAGGCGGGAGCAAAGGTTGTTGAGAGTATTGTCTGGGATAACGTCCGGATTGGCGCCGGAGCTAAAATTGATAAAGCGATTATAGCCTCCAACGTTTCAATCGGCGCGAACGCTTTGGTTGAAGAGGGTTCGGTGGTCGGTAATGCCGCAAAGATCGGAGCGGGGGCGGAGGTCCGCAGTTTTGTAAAAATATGGCCGGGGAAAGAAATTGAAGAAAGGGCGGTCGTTTCCCGTTCGGTCATCTGGCGTAAACGGGCGAAGAGGGGAATCTTCGGTCCCTACGGTGTAACCGGTATCTGCAATGTTGAGATTACTCCCGAATTTGCCGCCAGCCTGGGAGCCGCTTACGGCCGCTTTTTGGGAGAGGGCTCATTTGTCTCCGCCAGCCGCGACAGCCATAAGTCGTCACGCATGATCTTCCGCGCCCTGATTTCCGGACTGGTCTCATCCGGCGTCAATGTTTCAGACCTTGAGGATGTTCCGATCCCGCTCAATCGTTTTGAAATCGGTTCCCTGGAGGCGAAAGGGGGACTGCATGTCCGCAAATCACCCTACGATCCGGAGGTAATTGACATCCAGTTTTTTAACGAAGCGGGAAAAAACCTGCCGAGCGGCGCCGAAAAAAAGATCGAACGCCTTTTTTTCAGCGGAGATTTCCCGCTGGCTCCAATTGACCGGGTCGGGGAGATCTCTTTTCCCTATCACCGGGTCGCCGAGTCGTACAAAGAAGCGATCTTGTCATTAATCGATGTCCCTTTGATCCGCGCCGCCAATTTTAAGATCGTTGTCGATTACGCCTACGGTTCGGCCTCGAAAATTTTCCCGTCGATTTTGGGAGAAGTCGGCGTTGAAGTTATCTCATTGAACGCCTATATTGATGCCTCCAAAATCACCAAGACCGGTGAGATGTTCAAAGGACAGCTCGATTCGGTCTCCCGCATTGTCTCTACCCTAAAGGCCGACCTGGGGGTGACCTTTGATACCGGGGCCGAAAAAATATTCCTGTGCGATGAAAACGGCGGAATCCATCTTGGAGATTCGGAGCTGGCTCTCGTCTCGCTCCTCTTTTTAAAACGGAAGCAGGGAGCCAAGATCGCGGTCCCGGTCAGGGCTTCTTCGGTTATTGAAAAACTGGTTCAAAAGAACGGCGCTTCGGTTATCCGCACCAAAACCGGACTGGGGGCGATGATGGAGATGGCCTCCCGGGTTGATTTTGTGGGGGAGCCGCTGGGGGGCTTTATTTTCTCGGCTGAACATCCTTTTTTCGACGCGATTTTTTCAACTCTTAAGATACTTGAACTGATGGCCAGGGAGCGTACCGGTCTAAGCCGCCTGGTCAGGGAGATCCCGCCGATTAACATGGTGAGCCGCCAGGTGAAATGCCCGGCTGAAATCAGAGGAAAAATCTTAAGGACGCTTGTTGAACGGTCTAAAAACAATAAGTTGGATTTGACGGACGGGGTTAAGATATTCTATGATAACAATTGGATTTTGGTTTTGCCCGACCCGATCCATCCGGTGATCCACCTTTCCGCGGAAGCGGAGAATGCAGAAAAGGCCGAGGAACTATTGGAAAAATATGAAAATTCTCTTTGTCTCGTCTGAAGTGGTCCCTTTTGCCAAGACCGGCGGTTTGGCCGACGTCGCCGGAGCCCTTCCCAAAGCGCTTTCGGCGCTGGGGGAAGAGGTAATCGTCTTTACCCCGCGCTACAAAAAGACCGATCCGGTCAAATTCAAACTAAAATCGATCAATCCTGAAATTTCGGTCGGAACCCTTCCCGGATCAAAGGTCAAAGTTTACTTCTTTGAGCATTACGATTTTTTCGGGAGCAGGGAAGAACTCTACCAGGTAAAGGGCTGTGATTATCCCGACAACCTGGAGCGCTTTACCGCTTTCTGCCAAAAAGTTTTAAGTTTTATAAAGGAGATCGGCTGGACCCCCGACGTGATCCATTGTAACGATTGGCAGACCGGGCTGATTCCGGCCCACCTTAAAACCGGCGGAAGCAAGATCGCTTCGGTCTATTCGGTCCACAACATGGAGTATCTGGGGCTTTTCTCCAAAGAAAAACTGCTTTCCACCGGCCTGGGCTGGGAAGAATACACTCCCGAAAAAATGGAATTCTGGAACAATATCTCTTTGGGAAAGGCCGGTCTGGTTTATGCCGATGCCGTCTGCACCGTCTCCGAAACCTATGCCAAAGAGATCCAGACCCCGGAATACGGCTGCGGGCTCGACGGCCTGCTCCGCGAGCGTTCAAAAGATGTCTATGGGATTGTCAACGGGATAGACTACGACATCTGGGATCCGGCGATTGACCCGTGCATCGCCAAACATTACAGCGCGGATAATATAGAAGACAAATTGGAAAACAAGCTTGAACTGCAGAAGGACTTTAATCTTCCGATGGTAGCCGGGATCCCGCTGATCGGAATCGTCTCTCGGCTGGCCGATCAAAAAGGTTTTGATATTCTGGCCGGAGCGATTGAAGAGATCATGAAATTAAAATGCCAGCTGGTCCTTTTGGGGACCGGCGATCCCAAATACCACAAGCTCTTTACCGAAATGATGGTTAAATATCCGGAGCATATCAGCGTCAAACTCGGTTTCAATGCCGCCCTGGCTCAGCAGATTTATGCCGGCTCCGATTTCTTTTTGATGCCGTCGCGCTATGAACCGTGCGGGTTGGGGCAGTTGATTAGCTTTAGATATGGTACCATTCCGATAGTCAGGAAGACGGGGGGGTTGGCCGATACGGTCCATCCGGGAGAAGGGTTTATTTTTGAAGAATATTCTTCTTCCGCCCTGCTCGACTCGATAAAAAGGGCGGTGGCCTTCCACAAAAAGAACGGAGCCGCGTGGAAAGAGCAGCTGCGGCGGATAATGGAACTGGATTATTCGTGGGGGAGTTCGGCCAAAAAATACATAGAACTTTATAGAAAGGTTAAATTATGAACGCGCTTGAACATCTGATTCCCAAAAAAATGGTAGCGCTTTCCTTTTTTGGGCTTGATCTTTCAATTGCCAATTCCTCGATTACCGGTTTTATGGCGGTCGCGGCGGTCGCGGCGCTTTTTTTCTTTGCCCGCCGCAGTCCGATTTTAAGGACCGTTTCCGAGCTGGCGATCGATTTTGTCTATACCGAAATGCTGGCGCCGCTCGGCAAAGAAAAGGAGCGCTGGCTCCCTTTCATCATGTCCGTTTTTTGCTACGTCCTTTTTTGCAGTCTATTGGGGCTTATTCCCGGGCTTCTCTCTCCTACCAGCAACATTAACGCCACAGGATCACTGGCGGTTGTAGTTTTTTTAACCGTTCAGTCGGTCGGAATTTCGCGTAAAGGGTTCCTCGGTTATTTTAAATCTTTTATTCCCGAAGGAGTTCCGGTTTTTATTGTTCCGTTCCTTTTTCCGATCGAATTGGTCGGGCGGCTGGCCCAGCCTTTTTCGCTGGCGCTCCGGCTTTTCGCGAACATGTTTGCCGGGCACGCGGTCATGCTCTCTTTGGTCGGTTTGATTTTTGTTTTTAAAAGTGCCGTTGTAGCTTCTTTATCGGTCGCGGGGGACGCGCTGGTCTCCGCTTTTGAGGTTTTTGTTTGTTTTATCCAGGCGTTTGTTTTTGCCTATCTTACTTCAACTTATCTGACAGCCGAACTTACGGAAGAACATTAAGGAGGTGAAACGATGGAAAAAGTAGCGGCATATCTTGCGGGAGGGTTCGGGATCGCGCTGGCGGCGATAGGGACCGCGGTGGGAATCGCGTTTTTGGCCGGAAAGGCGATGGAGGGGATGGCCAGACAGCCGGAGGCGGCCAACACGATCAGAACCTCAATGATCATCGCGATCGCTTTTATTGAAGCGATCTGTCTTTATGCTTTGGTTGTTTCTTTGATTCTAATTACAAAATAAGTTTGGGTAGCACCCCACACTAAAGTGTGGGGAATTATTCCCTATACTTCAGTATGGGGGTTGTAGGAAATAACAAAATAAATAAAATGTTTGAAGTTGAAACCGGACTTATTTTTTGGAATATAGTATCTTTTCTGCTCCTGCTTTTTATTATGCGGAAGTGGGCGCTTCCTCCTCTTTTGGCGGCGATAAAAAAAAAACCCGGGAGGAGACGATCGCTCGGGCGGTTCTGTCGGCCGAGGAGAGCCGTAAAAAGTCGGAGGAGCTGCTCTTACTGCATAAAAAAAAGATGCGGGAGGCGCAGGATGAGGCTTTGGCCATAACGCAAAGGGCCAAATCGGATGCGGAGAAGATCCGCTCCGATATGGTTCTTCGGGCCGGGAAACAGGCCAATATCATAATTGACCAGTCCAAGTTTGAACTGGCGGAAGAAAAAAACCGGATATTAAGCGCGGCCAAAAAGGAGATAACCGAAATGGCGCTCCTGGCGGCGGGGAAGGTGATCGGCCGGAACGTTTCGTCCGCGGACAACCGGAAGATCGTCGAAGAGTTTATAAAATGATAAAAATAGATGTGCCAAAACTTTTGGCTCTGGCCGGAGATGAGAGTGAAAAGCTTGAAAAGGAGCTTTATGCTTTCTCTTATAAGACAGCTTCCAGTTTTGAGCTTAATCTTTTTTTGGAAAACGAAAAGATTCCGCGTTCAATCAAGAAACAGGTGGTGGCCGATCTTTTTCCCGGGGCATCACGGACCTTTTTGGCTCTGGCTGGCCTTTTGATCGAACAGGATGCCTGTCGTATGATTCCGCGGATCGCGAGGGAATACCGCGGCTTGCTGGCCAAAAAGAGCGGAAAAGAAAGTTATGAGATCATCTTTTCTTCCGAGCCGAGCACTGAGGAATTGTCCGCTTTTGACCGGAAAGGGTTTCGCTATAACTTCAGGGTTGATCCGAAGATTTTGGGAGGGTTCATATTAAAAAGCATGAAAGGAAGCGTTTTGGACTGCAGTATGGCGGGAAAACTGAATAAAATGAAAGAGGAAGTGTTACTGTAATGGAAGAGATAAGTTCAATAATAAAAAAACGGATCATGGATTTTACGCCGGTTTCAAAAGCGGAAGAGGTCGGCACGGTTATTGAATCGGGGGATGGAATTGTGTATATCAGTGGGCTCCCTTCCGCGATGTATCTTGAAATGATCGAGTTTCCGAACAAGGTTTACGGGATTGCTTTCAATTTAGAACTGGACCAGGTAGTAGTGGTGATCTTGGGGGCGCATACCGATGTGAAAGAGGGTGATCACGCCCGTTTAACCGGAAGAGTTATGGAGGTCCCGGCAGGGGAGGCTTTGCTGGGAAGGATCGTGAATGCTCTGGGGCACCCGATTGACGGGAGAGGACCGGTTAAGACCGAAAAATTCATGCCGATTGAGAGGATGGCGCCGGAAGTTGTCGACCGCAAACCGGTTTGCCAGCCGCTCCAGACCGGCTTAAAAATCATTGATGCTTTGATTCCGATCGGACGGGGCCAGCGCGAGCTGATCATCGGCGACCGCTCCACCGGAAAATCGACGATCGCGATCGATACCATTATCAACCAGAAAGGACAAAATGTTTTTTGTGTCTATGTAGCGATCGGTCAAAAAGAGTCGAACATTGTCCAGATCACCCAAAAACTTATGGAAGCCGGAGCCATGGATTACACCATTGTGGTTTCCGCTTCCGCATCGGACCCGGCGGCGATGCAGTACATTGCTCCTTTTGCCGGCTGCGCTATGGCCGAATATTTTATGTATTCCGGCCGGGACGTGCTGATCATTTACGATGATTTAACCAAGCACGCCCAGGCCTACCGGATGATTTCTCTTCTTTTGCGGCGGCCGCCGGGAAGAGAGGCCTACCCGGGAGATGTCTTCTACCTGCACGCCCGCCTTTTGGAGAGAGCTGCCAAACTGGATGACCACCGCGGGAGCGGCTCTTTAACTGCTCTTCCGATCATAGAAACACAGCTGGGAGATATAAGTTCCTACATACCGACCAATGTGATTTCGATCACCGACGGACAAATCTTTCTGCAGAACGATCTTTTTAACTCCGGTTTTCGTCCGGCGGTCGATGTCGGGATTTCGGTTTCCCGCGTCGGAGGCAAAGCCCAGGTTAAAGCGATGCGCAAAATTGCCGGGCACCTGCGCCTGGACCTGGCGCAATACCGGGAAAAGAAATCGTTTTCACTTTTTGCCGGAGAAATCGACAAAGAGACCCTGGCCCAGCTCCAGCGCGGAGCGGTTGTTTCCGAAATGCTGAAACAGGATAAGCACCTGCCTATGGAGATCTCCGACCAGATAATCATAATTTATGCCGCGATCAACGGCTTTATGGACGGCCTGCAGAGCCGCCGGGTTAAGGAATTTGAAGATAAATTAATCTCTTATATCCGCGGAGCCGCCCCGGCAATTGTCGGCCGGATTCCCGAATTTTCCACCGAAACGGAAGAAGAGCTGAAAGGGCTGATCTTGAAATTTAAGGAAAGTTTTTAAATGCAAACAGATTCGAATATCCGTTCCAGAATAAAGACCATTTCCGGCTTAAATTCGATCTTTTCGGCGATGCAGATGGTGACTGTTTCCAAACTTGCTAAAATAAGGGGAAAAAGAGGGACTGCCGTTAAATACCGACAGGAAACGGCTTCCGCCCTTGAACTTTT
>C687J26660_1000686_pt1 | contig 9709 bp, 7 predicted proteins | sample RifOxyA3_FD_26660 | JGI IMG/M metagenome (IMG submission 26660)
CGCCGCTGCCATAAGCGAAAGCCAGTCCGGCGCTGGTGGCGTAGTAGCTGATCTGGATTTTTTGGTTGCTGTCTATCCCGATCGATGAGTAAAGTCCCCTGTCGCCGGCACTGTCGACGGTCTCAAAGGCCCAGCTGGAAATGGTGCCGGAAGCGTATTTTAGGTCTTCCGTGTCCTTCTGGTAATAGCTGATATGGACCCTGTTTGCGTTATTTTTGTCGACCGCGATCGAGCTGTAGATATTGCCGTTCGTGCCGGTCGAAGCGATGTTTTGATAGGAGAAGCTCCCCCCGCCGGCGATCGGGACGATGACCGGAGTGGAGTCGACCGTCGTCGAAGTGGTGGACGAGGTGCTGGTCGAGGTTACGGTCGTCGTGGTCGTCGTTGTTGTGGAGGCGGCCGCTTCTTCGTCCGACAGCTCCCGGCCGCAACCGGCCATTAGCAATCCGATCAGGCTAAAACAGCAAATAATCGTCCAGGCTCGGTGGCTTATTGTTATTTTCATTGCTGATTGAAAATTCTAATACATATGCTAAACTTATTCAAGGATGCGAATCCCTGCCGTGAGCGGGGATTTTTTTTGGCTAAAAGGAGAGTTTCATGCCAGTTTCAGTCATTGTCGGAACTCAATGGGGGGACGAAGGGAAGGGGAAGATCACCGATCTTTTATCTCGTGATATGGAGATGGTGGTCCGTTATCAAGGCGGGAACAACGCCGGCCACACGGTGGTTATCGGAGAGACCAAATATAAACTTCATTTGATCCCGTCAGGCATTTTCTACGATAAAACCCTTTGCGTGATCGGTAATGGAGTGGTACTCGACCCGGCGGTCCTGATTCAGGAGATCAAATCGCTCCGCGAGACGGGACAAAAAGTCGCCAACCTTAGGATCTCGTCGCAAGCCCACCTGATCTTTCAATACCACCGCGATCTTGACGCCGCGCAGGAAGAAAAGCACGAAGCGGGGCGGATCGGCACCACCAACCGGGGGATCGGTCCCTGCTACGTTGATAAGTTCAACCGCCGCGGGATCCGGATCTGGGATTTTACCAACAAAGATGTTTTCCGCCAGAAGCTTGACTGGAATATCCGGGAAAAATCTTTCCTGTTGAACAACTATTACGGCCGGAACATTAATTACAACGTTGACCGGATCATTGACGAATATTTTGCCTATTATAACGAGATCAAAGAATTGGTGGTGGAAGAATCGACCTCGCTGATCCATGAAGCGATCAGCAAGGGGCGGAAGGTCTTAATGGAAGGGGCGCAGGGGACGATGCTCGACGTTGACCATGGGACCTATCCTTACGTCACTTCTTCCAACCCAATCTCCGGCGGTGCCTGTAGCGGGGCCGGGTTCGGTCCCAGCCGGGTTAATACGGTCATTGGCGTAGCCAAAGCTTATGTGACCAGGGTGGGGAGCGGACCATTCCCGACCGAGCTCGAAGGGGAGCTTGGCGAAAAACTGCGTGAGCGGGGGGCGGAATACGGCACCACGACGGGGCGTCCGCGTCGCTGCGGCTGGTTTGATGGAGTGGTGATGCGCCACGCCGCCAAGATCAACGGTTTGACCGAGCTGGCGATCACAAAGATGGACGTCCTTGATTCGTTCGACAAGATCAAGGTTTGCGTCGCTTACGAATGCAACGGCAAAAAAGTCATGGATTTCCCGACTGATATCAATCGCCTGGCCGAATGCCGCCCGATCTACGAGGAGCTTCCCGGCTGGCAGAGCGACACGACCAAAGTTACGAATTACAAGGATTTGCCGGCTAACGCTAAAAAATATCTTGAAAAATTGGCTAAGCTGGCCGAAGCGAAGATCTCTCTCATTTCGGTCGGCGCCGAGCGCGGCCAGATCATTAAACTTTAGCCCTCGCATGAAAAGAGCGGTTATCCTGTTATCCGGAGGCCTCGATTCAACTACCACTTTATATTACGCCCTTAATAAAGGTTATACCTGCCAGGCTTTAATTTTCGATTACGGCCAGCGGCACAAACGGGAATTGCGGAGTGCGGTGGCAGTGGCCAAACTAACCAAAGTTCCTTATCAAATACTTAAAATCAAATTCCCTTGGAAGGGGAGCTCGCTCCTTGATAAAAAAATGCCAATCCCAAAGTCACGTTTTCCCGTATCTCCGTTTACCCGACTGTCCAATATCCCTTCAACCTACGTTCCCGCCCGCAACACCATCTTTTTGAGCTTTGCACTCTCTTTTGCCGAAGCGATTGGTGCTCAAGCGATTTTTATCGGCGCTAATGCCCTCGATTATTCCGGATATCCCGATTGTCGCCCCGATTATTATGCCGCCTATCAAAAGGTGATCGAAAAGGGGACCAAAGCCAAAAAAATCAAAATCGTTACTCCGTTGATCGACCTGACTAAAGCGGAGATCATCAAGCTTGGTCGCAAGCTCGGCGCCCCGCTGGAAATGACCTGGTCTTGTTATCAGGGTGGGAGTAAACCGTGCGGAGTCTGCGACTCCTGTCGTTTGCGGGCGAAGGGTTTTTCGTTATATAATAAGGCTTCATGAACCCACTTTATATAGTCTGTATTTTGACCGGGATAATCCACTTTACCGAAACGGCCGCTTCTTCGCTCCGCTTGGCCGGGGTTAGGACCGGGCAGATCGCGACCTCGCTTTCCTTTGTTAACGCGACCTTGCTGGTGACCAGGACCTCAAACATGCTCCAGGCCCCTTTTTTGGGGGGATTGGTCGATCACGCCATCTTAACCGGCCAGCCGGATGCTTTGATCAATTCTTTCCGCCTGGTGATCCTGGCCGCTTTTATCGGTAACTTGCTCGGCGCCATCTGCACGCCGTTCTTTGTCGCTGTCTTTACTAAAGCAATCCTCCGTTTTGAAAAGGCCGGTTCGGTTCCGCGGCTTATTGCCGCCGCCTTTTTGCCGAAAAACATCAGGGCAATTTCCAGGCTTTTTCGTTTGCCGACCAAAAAGTCGTTCATTAATTTGCGGATGAGAGGGATCCCGACCGGTTTTCTCTGGACCAATCTGGTCGTCGTTTCGGTTTACGCGATCGGGGTCCTCTCTTCCCTTTACGCTGGGGCGCTGGTCCCGGAGTTTAGGATCACCGCTTCCCAGCTCTCCGCCATTGTTAACGGTATCGCCACGATCTTGCTGGTTACCCTGGTTGACCCGACCTGCGCCTATATAACCGACCAGGCGGTCCGCGGCAAGAGGGAAGTGTCAGACGTCAGGGCGATGGTCTTTTACATCATTATAGGCCGGGTTGTGGGTACCCTTATTCTTTCCCAGCTTCTTTTCCTCCCCGCCGCGGAATACATAAAATCAACCACTCTTTTAGTAAAAGGAATGTTCGGTCAGTGAAGATAATCCGCCATCCAAGCAAAGGGCAGCTGCATCGGCCTGTCGTTGCCTTGGGGACTTTTGACGGGGTCCATCTTGGGCATCGCCGGGTGATCGAAGCGGCGGTCGCCTACGCCAGGAAGATCGGCGCCCATTCGGCCGCGATCACTTTTGATCCGCATCCTCAAGCGATCGTTGCTCCCGATAGGGGGCTCAAGCTTCTGACCACGCTAGCCGAAAGGGAGGCTTTATTAGCTGAACTTGGCGTTGATTCGGTAATAGTCAGTCGTTTTACCCCCCAACTCCGGAAGCTAAGCTATCGGCAGTATGTTGAGCGCTATCTGGTCAAAAAACTTGGGGTTCGGGCGGTTTTTATTGGTTACGATTACGCTTTGGGGAAAGGACGGAGCGGGAGCGCGACCGCCCTGAAAAAGCTGGGAGAAGAACATGGTTTTGAGGTTCATGTTATCCCGCCAGTCAAAGTTCGCGGCCGGATCGTCAAATCCGGGTTGATCCGGGAACTGCTTTGCGGCGGTGATTTTAAGCCGGCCTATACGCTGTTGGATCACCCATATCGCCTGACCGGGAAAGTGGTCAAAGGGAAGGGGATCGGTGGCAGGGTGCTTGGGTTTCCGACCGCCAACCTGAAGCTTGATCCTGGAAAATTGATCCCTGCCCCGGGGGTTTACTGCGGGTTGATCGATGGCCGCAAATGCGCGGTCAACATTGGGTTCCAGCCAACCTTTGGGAAGAACGTCCAATTGGTCGAGGCCCATCTTTTGGACTTTTCCGGCCGGCTCCTTGGCCGGACGCTCGCAGTCGATCTTTATTGTCGACTAAGAGGGGAGCGCCGCTTCAGGGAGGTTGCCCAACTTAAGGTGCAAATCAAAAAAGATATTGCCCGTCTGCGGAGGATGTGATACAATACAATTAATATGTTAAAAAAGGAAGTAAAAACAGAGGTCATTGGGAAATACAAAAGGCATGCGAGTGATACTGGATCACCCGAAGTCCAGGTCGCGGTCCTGACCAAAAGAATAGATCAGCTGGTTGATCATCTTAAAAGGAACAAAAAAGATCATCACAGCCGGCGCGGTCTCCTGATCCTGGTTGGTCAGCGCAAACGGCTCCTTAACTACCTCCACCGGACGGATGTTAAGAAGTTCGAAGAGCTTTCCTCTAGTTTGAAAACAAAGTAATGATTAATACAGTTGAAAAGACCCTTAGTGACGGTAAAGTCCTCTCCATTGAAACAGGTCGAGTAGCCAAAGAAGCCGGCGGTTCGGTTATTGTCCGTATTGGCGATACCATGATCCTAGCGACCGCGACGATGAGCCTGACCCCCCGCGAAGGGATCGATTTCTTCCCCTTAATGGTTGAATTTGAAGAAAAGCTCTACGCCGCCGGGAAGATCCCGGGTGGTTTCTTCAAGCGGGAAGGGCGCCTTTCGGAAAAAGCTATTCTCAATTGCCGCAAAGTTGACCGGCCGATCCGGCCGATGTTTCCCGAAGGGTTCCGCAACGATGTTCAGGTCGTGGTGACCCCGCTCTCGGTTGACCAGGAAAATCCGCATGATGTTTTGGGGATTATCGGCGCTTCTGCGGCTCTTTCGATCTCCGATATCCCGTTTGACGGTCCGATTGGGGCGGTCAGAGTTTCGATCGTGGACGGCAAGTTTGTCGCCAATCCGACACAGTCCCAAACCAAAGAATCAACCCTTGACCTGGTGATCGCCGGGACCAAGACCGAGATCTCCATGATCGAGGCCGGGGCGAACCAGATCTCCGAAGACCAGATGCTCGAAGCGATCAAATTTGGCCACACTTTTATCAAAGAATCGATCGCCATGCAGGAAGAGCTGGTCAAAAAAGCCGGCAAAGAAAAAGCTAAAGTAGAAGTATATAAGATCAGCGACAAGGTCCGCTCTTTTGTCACTAAGGAAGTTACTGGTAGGATCGAAAAAGCGATGCGGATCACCGACCGGGAAAAGCAGATGGACGAACTTGACGCGATCAAATCCGATGTCAAGGCCAAAGCGCTGGAAAACAAAGAGCTGGAAGACGAGCTGAAAAAACATCCCGGTGATATTAAAGCGGTCATTGAAGAGATCGAATACGAAACGATGCGCCGCCTGGTCCTTAAAGAGAACAAGCGGGTCGACGGCCGGGGGCCAAACGACATTCGCGAGATCAACTGCGAGATCGGGACCCTCCCCAGGACCCATGGTTCAGCGATCTTTTCCCGGGGCCAGACCCAGGTCCTAACGATCTTAACACTTGGCTCATTGGGAGAAGAACAGCGGCTTGAAGGGCTTGACCTTGAAGAGACCGGCAAACGCTACATGCACCATTACAACTTCCCGGCCTACTCGGTCGGCGAGGTTCGCCCAATGCGCGGTCCGGGCCGCCGGGAGATCGGCCACGGTGCTCTGGCAGAAAAAGCCCTTTTACCGGTTGTTCCAAAACCGGACGATTTTCCCTACACCCTTCGCCTGGTTTCCGAAGTCCTGGGGAGCAATGGCTCCACTTCAATGGCTTCGACCTGCGGCTCCACCCTTGCCCTGATGCACGCCGGGGTCAAGATCGACGCTCCAGTCGCCGGTATTTCGGTCGGCTTGATCTCTGAAGGGGATAAGTTCGTCACGATCACCGATATCCAGGGGCTTGAAGACCACCTGGGAGACATGGATTTCAAGGTGACCGGTACCCGCAAAGGGATTACCGCGATCCAGGTTGATATCAAGATCAAAGGGCTCTCCTTTGACCTGATCAAGAGGGCGCTCCAGCAGGCTAAAGAAGGGCGCTATTTTATTCTTGATAAAATGGAAGCGATCCTCCCCAAGCCAAGCACTGAACTGTCGCCGTTCGCACCGCGGGTCATCTCTTTCAAGATCGATCCCGAGAAGATCGGCATGGTCATTGGCCCGGGCGGAAAGAACATTAGACGGATCACCGACGAAACCGGCGTCCAAATGGACATCGAAGACGACGGAACGATCCGGATCACGACCAACGATGCCGAAATGGCGAAAAAAGCCAAAGCGGAAGTCGACGCGATCACCTTTGAACCGAAAGCGGGCGATGTTTTCCACTCTAAAGTGGTCAGAATTATGGACTTCGGCGCTTTCTGCGAGATCCCGGGCGGGAAAGACGGCTTGGTCCACATCTCCCAGCTCGCTCCCCAGCGGGTTGCCAGGGTTGAAGATGTTCTGAAACTTGATGACGAAGTGATCGTCAAAGTTATTGAGATCGACGATAAAGGCCGGATCAACCTGACCATGAAGGGTGTTACGGAAGATGATAAAAAACGGGCGATGTAGTTAGTTAAACGTAAGTAGTGATTTAAGGACCGGCTGAAAAGCCGGTCCTTTTTTATTTACCAAATAATGCCGTGCCGTGAGCCCCCGGCTCAAGGTTTTCGGTTATCGGCATTTCAACCTCGTTAGAGCCTACGATATACCCTCTTTTTTGGTAAGCTTCAGTTTTTTCCTTGAAATATCGCTGGGCCGGATCGGCAACATGCCATTTGCCGTCGATCAAGACTTCAACCCAGGCATGCCGGCAATTTTTGCCATTGACCTTGATTGTCCCCCTGACGAAGCGCGACTCCAGGCTCCATTCCTGATAGAGAAGTTGCAGGGCGGTCGCTTGATGGCGGCAGCAGCCGGTGCGTTCGGCAATAAAGATCCCAAGAGAAACTTTCAGATCATGATACTTTTTGGCCAGCGCTTCCCAGGTCGTTCTCCACCCTTCATCGGTATCTTCCCAGGTATACTTGAAATGGGAAGTGGTATACGAAAACAGGGATTCTGCTTCGCTTTTTCCCCATTTGAAGACGCGGGTACGATGTTGAGCGGCTGTGATCATCCCTTGCTCAATGAAATCTCTGGTTTCCTGGTCGTCGCGAACTGAAATAATTTCCCGTGTATGGGAACCTGGGATATTACAGCCGGAAACCAGCCGCTCCGGGTTTGAAACTATCGTATACACTAGACCGTTGCGATATTTAACATTTGGTACGTGGCTTTCAACCTCCAGATGGTTGGGGAGGGAGAACTCGAGCCGGTCGCCGTTGTGGAACTGGAGCAAATTACCGCATTTAATCGGAACCCAACCATTTTTACCGCTGGCCCCGCCAAGCTGGACCGCTCCATTTTCTTTATCAATCATCAAAATAGCATCGATTCCAGCTGTCCGGACTTGCCACGTTCCCAGCCGTCGGCTATAGCTGAACTCCGCAATCCCGGGTGAAAGGGTGGGGAGATCAACTTCAAAATGGCTTCCTGAACCGCGGACCCCGAGTGAAATGACCCAGCTGGAACTTTTTAGCGCCTGGTCGACTTCATGGCTTCGGTATGGATTCAGGCAGGAAAATAATAAACGGTTGGTAAATATCTGGCAGGGGGAACGGTGGCCAGGAACGATTTCCCCTGGTTTGGGTTCCGGTTCATTTACGGGAAAAGTGAAATCGATTTCTTGTCCGTTGCAGAATTGGAGAAGGTTGCCGCTTTCAATTTTACACCAATCGACCTGGCCGCTCCGGCCGCCGATCTGGGTCGCTTTCCCATTCTCGACCAGTAGAAAAGCGCTAACCCATGAACCTTTGATTTCCCACTGGTTTTGCTGTTGATTATAGCGGAACTCGGCAATAATCGGGGAGAGGGATGGGATATTGGCTTCAAAATGACTGCCGGAGCCGATTGTTCCAAGGGTTAAAATATCAGGACCGGGGTTCGCCAATAACCGGGAAGCTTCAGCAAAACGGACGGTATTCAGGTGATTTAATAAATTTGGCCTTTGGTCAACATGGACATAATTTGGCCGGAATTGCCTCTGGGGTGCTCCGGTTACCCCGGTAAAAGAACAGTTTTGGACCATTTGCGCCTCCCATGGTTCTGATGCATATTTATCGTTTATTTGGGGTGATTTCTTGCGCGAAATAAGGCTTTCTGTTTCCATGATCCGCAAATAATGATAAAATAGCCTCATGGAGAAAAAAGTTTACCGCGAGCTTGGCTTAACCGACGCCGAGTTTGAGCGGATCGTTAAAACACTTGACCGCGAACCGACCCCGACCGAAACGGCAATGTTCTCGGTTGAATGGTCCGAGCATTGCGGCTATCCTCGCTCTCGCAAATACCTCCGTCTCTTCCCCCAGAAAGGGAAATACGAGTCGCTGGTGGGCGAGGACGCGGGAGGGATTGTTTACGACGGCAAAGCGATCATCTTTAAAGCCGAATCCCACAATCATCCTTCCCAGGTTGAGCCGCGCCAGGGGGCGGCGACCGGAGTTGGCGGGATCATCCGTGATATTTTTACGACCGGCGCCCGGCCGATCGCCCTGCTTGACTCGCTCCGCTTTGGGCCTCTTGATAACCCGCTTAATAAGTTCATCTTTTCCGGAGTGATCGACGGGATTCAGTTCTACGGGAACTGTGTCGGGGTCCCGACCGTTGGCGGCGAAATCTATTTTGACGAAGCTTACGCCGGCAATTGCCTGGTCAACGTCATGTGTGTCGGGGTTTGCGAGCGGGATGAGATTGCTCGGGCCAGGGCCCAGGGGCCGGGAAATTCCATAATTTATGCCGGTTCCAAGACCGGCCGTGACGGGATCGGTGGCTGTTCGGTCTTGGCGTCATCAGAATTTGCGGCGGGGGAGTGCGAGAAACGGCCGACCGTCCAGGTAGGCGATCCCTTTACCGAAAAATGTTTGATCGAAGCGACCCTGGAAGCTTTAAAGACCGGGCTGGTGGTTGGAATCAAGGATATGGGGGCGGCCGGTTTGACCTGTTCGTCGGCCGAAATGGCGGCGGCCGGGGGAGTAGGGGTCGACGTAGATCTTGATAAAGTTCCACTGCGTGAAACCGGTATGGAGCCGTGGGAGATCATGATGTCCGAATCGCAGGAGCGCCAACTCCTCTGCGTCCAGCGGGGGAAAGAGCAGGCGATCCTCGATATTTTCCACAAATGGGGACTGGAAGCGGAGGTCGTTGGTTTCGTGACCGAAAAGAAGCAAGTTGTTATTAGAAGCGGCGATAAAATAGTCGCCAACCTCCCGGCGGACGAACTGGCCAAAGCCCCGATTTACGAAATGGCGTTTGAAAAGCCAAAGACTGAAAAGCCCAAAGTAAAAAAGCCGGCCAACAATAGCCGGCATCTTCTTAAACTACTGGCCGATCCCAACATTGCCAGCAAGAAATGGGTCTATGAGCAGTACGATCACATGGTCCAGCTGAACACGACCGTTTATCCGGGTGGGGACGCGACCGTTCTCCGACTCAAAGATAAGGACTGGGGGATCGCTGTCACGACCGACTGTAACGCCCGCTATTGCCAGCTCGACCCTTATATCGGGGCGCAGATCGCGGTATCGGAGG
>C687J26660_1000695_pt1 | contig 9671 bp, 6 predicted proteins | sample RifOxyA3_FD_26660 | JGI IMG/M metagenome (IMG submission 26660)
CACCATCTTCATCTGTAACAATCAATTCATCGTTTATTACCTCAAAATGGTATTCTTTGAGCCGCTTGCCCTGCCTGTCCTGCAATATTTTCAGGTCGCTTTTTACGGCAATCATTTCATTAAGGGCTGACACAAGGAAATGCCCGGAGCCAACCGCCGGATCACAAATCTTAATGCTATTTATTATTTTGTTTGCTTCTATCCTATCCTCAATTTTATCGTACAGCTTTTCAAAATCAGTGCAATTCCAACCTTTTATCTCATTGAATTTCTGTACAACAGACTTTCTAACTGTTTCCCTGCACATGTACATAGTGATAAACCCAGGGGTAAAAAATGAACCGTCCTTATACCCGTTTATTTTCTCAAAAATCAAACCCAGGACAGAAGCATTGATAAGGGTTTTGTTTTCTTCCTGAATATCCTCATTTCCTTCACTTGTAAAATCATAGGCATTTAGAAATTCAAACAAATATTCAAGTGGACCAATATTCCCACTTCTTTTTTTACCCTTGTCATCTTTAAGAACCGTAGATGAATAAGCCGGAAATGATTTATCATCGCGCAAATTACTGATGAAAATTGTCGAGTGTTCAATTTCTGTTGGTTCAAAAAGAGAACTGTTCAGATAAGGAATTTTTGAAAACTTTGGTTTAATATCCTCTCCACGTTCATCATGTTTTCTGGCAAGAACTTGAAAAAACAAACTGTTAAGGTCATCATAATCCTTTATCTTTTCAATGCTTAAGAATTCATAGTTTTTGTCACCATTATGGTAATTCACCAGTTGTGCCTCAAGCAGTTTCAAAAACAGTATCCTGTTTATCCATGTAATTGTTAGTTCAAGTCCTACATTGAACAATCGTTCCTGTAAATTGGTTCCGTATTGGCTTGAATTGCTCAACCGGGATATTTTATCAAGGCTGTCCAGTTGTATTATAGCATTTTCAAGAATTGAGCCGGGGTTTCTTTCCCCAGCCTTAAACCTCCCTATGATTTTTTTATTTCCATCCTTTGTTTCAGCCAATCCGATAATATGAAGTAATTCACCGTAAAATCGCTTATCAAGGGTATTACTGTCATTTAAAAATGGTAGTTTCAAAAGGTGCTCCGGGGATAATAGCTTGAACAGGGAAATCAACTGGTTGTCGTCCTGTTTGTCTTCATTTCTCAGTGCTTTCTCATAATCCTTTATGTTGAAATACGTAAATTCAATGTCGTGTGTCAATCCAGAAACAAAAGGTTCAGCAACTTGTTTATAGAAAAAATCTGTTTTAATATCAGCAAGCCGTCCTCCTTCAAAATCAATAAACTGTTTCACAAGTCCCTTGTTTTGTGCAAACAACCTATCAAAAAGGGTTGCGTCAAATATAAACCACTCGTTTATGTTTGTAGCAATCAGGTATTTTATTTCAATATTTTTCAGTGTTATTCTTTCCCTCAAATAATACAGAATCAGTTCATGAAATGCCTTTACATTTATTTTCGCCAATTTTTGCCCCAGTGTATCTTCCTGAGAGATTGTTTTAAGCATTTCGGCTTTGTTGTTTGGTTTCTTTGCCTCGATGATAACACCAACAGTTCCAGATGCATCTTTGGAATTGTGGATGACCAAATCATTCCGACCTTTGGTATTTATAAAATGGCTTTGCTTATAATAGGTATCCTTCAATGAGTATTTCGGTGAAAGTGTACAACTGATTCCGGTGCAAAGTGTACAATCGATTCCGGTGCAAAGTGTACAATAAAAAAGAACAAATTTGAGAAGCAAATATACATTAATTTTTCTTTCTAAGTGATTCTCCCTTTAATTCAATTTTAGATGCATTTACTGCCATTCTGTCCATAATTGCATCAGCTATTGTTGGATCATCAATATATTGATGCCATTTAGATATTGGAAGCTGGGATGTTACAATGATGGATTTTTTTCCATACCTGTCTTCCAGTATTTGCAATAATGATAGCCGGGTTATCGTATCCATTGGCTGTAATCCAAAATCGTCCAAGATAATAAGGTTTGTTTTTTCCAGATGGTTGATAAACCTAACGTAGGATCCATCCAATTTAGCCTGTGCAATTTTTTCTATTAAACGGGTCATGCCAAAGTACATGGTTTTGTATCCCAGACCGCAAGCCTGTCTTCCCAAAGCACAAGCAAGATAGCTTTTTCCACAACCTGTAGCCCCTGTGATCAAGATGTTTTCAGCCCGTTGAATAAAGCTGCAATCTGCAAGAGCCAAAAGATTTTCTTTTGTAAAATTTCGATGGGCATTGCAATGTATTGATTCCAATATTGCATTGTACCGAAGTTTGCTGAGCCGCAGGAACATTTCAGTTTTTTTATTGGTCTTTTCTTGAAGCTCAGCTTCTGTCAGGCGTGCCAGTATCTGATCGGTTGATGGTTGTTCATGCACGGGCATGGATATGATGGCTTGATAAGCCCTTGCCATTCCAGAAAGTTTTAGCCTGGTTAAATTGTCTAAAGTGATTTGTGTGTTCATATATTTAAATTTAATTGGTTATAAATTAATTGTAAGCCGAAGCACCCCTTATGTTCTGGTGATCTGGCACCCGGAACAGGGTAAGTTCCTGGACTTCCTGTTTGTCAAGATTTTTTTCAAGGATGTTCTTGATAACCCCGTAGTTGATTTTAGTGCCTCTCAAAGCACGTTGGCAAGCAGCTTCAAACCGTTCGGTTTTATATGTGTCAGCCAACCTTTTTAGCCCTATGCATGCTTTGTAAGATTGCTCAATAAAATCCTTTGAGGCAAGCACACACTTAAAAACTTCTTTGGAGTTGGGGCCTATTTTTGAAGCCACCCTTAAAAAATAGTCTTCATCCCATCCGCGTGTTTCATTGTAGCGCAAATGGCTTTCCGGCATGTGTTCGGCAAGGGTTGTGTACCCATTTCTTCGATAGCTCCTTTGATGGGCAGCTATACGTTCCATCCCTATAAAAATCTCCACATTGATTTGATCATAAATAATTTGTGTTTGTTGTCCGATGTATTGGAACGGTACGCTGTATTGGTGCTTGTCTTCCCCCAATACGACATGATAGTTCATGTGAACTTTTGACGCTGTTTTGTGCTTTATTAAAAATGGTTCGGCGGGCAATGGCTTCAACAAATCTTTTTCGTGTTCAGTAAAACAAATTGTCCTGCTATCTGGTAGTTTTTGGAATGGGGTTTTGTTATGCTCGATGAGTGATTTTGCAATGTTGTGGTTCAATTCTTCAAGGCTGTAGACCTCCTGTTTGCGTAGTCTCGAGTACACGCGAAGATATGTGATGTACACATGGTTTTCAACTGTGGGTTTGTCTTTTGGTTTGGCGGGACGGGTTGCATCGAGATTTGTATTGTAATGTACCGACCATTGGGAAGCAAGTTCCTGAAAAGTAAATTCATAACGCATGTTTTTTTTGACATACTGCTTCATGTTGTCGCTTAAAATATTTTTTGGGACACCTCCAAAATATTCCAAGCATCTGTTTAAAGCAGCAAATATATTTTCCTGACAGCCCGATGCCAAGGCCTCTGCATAGGTGTATTTGCTAAATGGCAAAGTGCATACCAATACTGGACACCGTATTATTTCTCCCGTTTTTTTATCAACATAGTTGAGATGTTTTCCCGCCAAATCAATCTGTAAGTAATCTCCAGGCTGATGTGAAAAATACATCACGGCTTTGTTGCGCACCTGATATTTTGAAAAATGTTCGCAAAACTGGGTATAGCCATATCCATCGGGGTTTGCATCTTTATACTCCTCCCACAACAATTTTCGTGTAACGCCGTGTTTCTTTAAATCTGGGGCAATGTCTGGCAATATGTTTTTTAATGTTCCATATCGTTTATTCCCTGAAATCGGAATGATCGTCTTGTAAAAAATATCCCTAAGAGATTTGTCGTCAAGTTGTAACAACTCTTCAACTGTCTTACCCGATATATCTAATTTGCTTATGTAATTGTCTACTGTCTTGCGATGTATCAGCATTTCTTTTGAAATACCCAATTTGCTCGACCCTGCTGATAGCAGCTGTAAAATACGTCTAATCTGTACCATAGTAATTGATTTGTTTGCCATTGTTCCTTTTTTAATTTAGGAACAAATCTCTCAAATCAATTCTTCTTTATTGAAAATGGTCTTGATTTCCGAAAAATCAATTGTACACTTTGTGCCGGAATGTCATGCTTTTTTTACGGCTTTTTTATCTTTTTTCTCGAAAAAACCTTGAAAAAAGTTGTACACTTTCGACCGAAATCCGTTGTACACTATGCTCCGAAATCCGTTGTACACTTTAGTCCGAAATGTGTTGTACACTATAGTCCGAAATACTCACTTCAAAAAATCGGAAACAAGATTTTTATGAAACTCCTCTGATTCGGTATCATTTAACCTGTCAAGTAATTGAGATAAATTAGTCTTGAAACACTCTATTTGAGTCCTTGTGGGTTTTACTTTTAAGAATGCTTTATTTAGTGCTTTTCGAGGTTTTTGGGGTTTTATTTCCATGTCGCAAAAAAATGATTTAATACAAATATATGCAAATATTCAGCTTTTTTTGTTGTAGAGTGAAATGCAGTCAACTCATTAATAAATTTTGGTCTTTGTGTCAGCTTTTTGATCAACTCGGAAATGTGTATGGTTCCAAAGAGTTAGTATCATAAATCGGTAATCTGAAATTCATATTTTCGCATTAAAAAATCATCTATTTCATTTTGATCATTTAAATTAATTAGTTTTTCCTTTTCATGTTCATTTAAATCACAGATTCCAAAATTCTTGACATAGTTTTTTGCTATAGAAAAGAATTCTCCTGAGTATGGTTTACTGGTTGACTTGATATAGAACCAAAATATCTTTGACATTAGTATCTTTTGAAGAATTTTAAGTTCTGAAATTGATTCTGAAATAATTGCATATCCGTTATAGAACAGTAAATCTTTATCTTCAGTAAATACAAAACATGGAGCACTCGATATATAAGGGAATAGCAATTTATAGCCATGTAAGGTTAGAGCCTGATTTCTTCCAAAAGCATACCATTTTTCATAATCTCGCTCCCCCTTATCACGCAAAGATAATTCATCCTTATGAAACAACAGATATTTATATGCATTCGGGTAATTGTTTTTGAAATGCGCTTCGTCAATAATTTTTAGTATTTTTTTACTTTTATCAAATAAATCGGTTTCTTCATTCAATATTAAATAAGGAAAAATTAGTTTTTCTGCATTTTTTTCAAGTTCTAATTCAGATTTTAATGTGTTTGGCTTAATTGTATTACGACAAATACTTTTTTCTATTTTGAATTCTTTTCCATTTTTTTCAAGGAAAAAAAAGTCTCCCAACTCCCTTGTTGGTTTAAACACATACAAATCATTGTAAAGCGTTGCAAATCCATTTCTTATTTCGAACTTTTTGCCAAGTGGAACACCTGCCTTCTCAATTTTGGAAATGATTTTCTTTTTCTTTTCTGAAATTAAATGCCATCCATCAAAATTATTTAGGCTTTCATATTTAATTGAAATGAAGTCCTTGGATTTAAGATTACCTATATTGTCACTTGCTGTTTTTACATAAGAAATACCTTTTGAGGGAGTTTTACCAATAATACAAATACAGGTGTAAGTTGATCTGTTTTTAAATAACTGTTCTCCACCAAAATCTACTATTGATAAGTCAAATTTATTTTTAGAAAAATAATTTCTAACACTCCTGCCATTTAAGCTTTTATAAAAAGTGTTCACAGTAATGTAACCAAGAATTCCAGAACTATTCAGGTTCTCCATGCCAATTTCGAAGAACGGAATGTATAAATCAGACTTGCCGGAAGAGGACACACTCCAATTTTTTAATAACTGTTTTGATTCATTATCAATTTTGGTTGATCCAACATAAGGTGGATTACCAACAATGATATCAAATCCATTAAACTTTTTAATTGCTGGGACAGATTTCCAATCAAAATCTAATGCATTACCAATAAATAAGTTAAAATCAAATTCAGTACAATCTTCACCGTTTGAAATAGCTAATAATGAAAGTAAAATCTTAGTTCTTTCTATACTGTACGATTGAATATCTAATCCAAAAATGTTGTCTTTAAAAATCTCAAAGTAGCTTTTATTGGACTTTTGCTTTATTTTATTTACAATGGTTATAAAAAAACCTCCACAACCGCAAGCGATATCCCCAAACTTAAGAGTAGAGATAGACTCACGCTCCCCATCTTTTTTTAATGCTTCACTTACAATAAATTCTCTAATGTATTGGGGCGTGTAGACTGCACCATTTACTTCTTTATCTGCTGGTGAAATTACAAATTCAAAAAGTTCGATTATATCTTCTATTTGAATTGTTTTTATCTCATTCAATACAATTTCAGAGAATTTTTTTAATACTAAATACTCATTGCTTTTTTCATCAAGAATTAGATGATTTTTTAAAAAAATATTATTTTTAAAACTAACCTTATTCAAACTTACAAAAGTTGATACTATGAGTCTATCTATTGTATTTGGAACAACAGAATAACTTTTCAAAAAATTTAATATCTTATTTGTCATACAAAAGAGGAAACAAATTGTGAGGAGTGAAGTTTGTATGTGTTGTACCGCTTATTGTAGAAAAATACGGATCTAAAACTCTTTTTTGAGCTCTTTGAATTATCGAAATATAATTATCATCTGCCAATATTTTCTTTTGTTCAGGAAAGTCTTTTGTTGAAAAAAAGTTGGTGATTATGAAATGAATAGAAATAAATATATCCATTGGAGGATGAGGAATTCTTGGTGAACTTATCATCAATAAATTGCCTAGTTCTCTATCATGTATATGGTTGCCTCCCGCATGGAAATGATAATAAGGGTGTGAATAATTCCCATCTGTATTTAATTCTCTATCTAAATGCCAACAAAATAAATTTGAAAATTCTTCTGGACTATCGTCTATACCAGGATATCCTTTGATATAAATATTCCAATTATACTCTTCAAAAATATCACTAGTTTTTGACATCACTTTTACTAGAGTATATTTTGTATTAAGAGTAACCGAAATTTTTTCAACCGTTGGTTTTACATCCATTCCTGAAGTTGTGACGTTAAATACAATATCCTCTGAATTATAAGTATAAAAAACTTCCCTACTTTTACCAATTATATTATCTAGACGAAAAAGTTCAATACTATTACGTGATTCAAACTGATATTTCTTTAAAAGCTTGATAAGTTCCTTAATATCAGAAATAATTTTATTATGATTGAAGTGTGCCATCTTTTTCAATATTTCTAATTTCCTCTCTATCAATTGGAGACAGATATTTCCTATAAATTGATTGATCTAACGCAGCATAAAGTGATAAATATTCCAATTCTTGCCAAGGAGCTAAGTCCTTTTTATCAATTATATATCCTTCACTTGGATCTAAAGCTTGTTTAGTATCTGAACATATAGACCAAAAATTAGTGCTTTTTGAGTGTTTTATGGGTTCTATTGGGTTCAAATCAAAGTCTAGAGCACTACTTAAAATAGCAACTCTTTCTTTCGAATTTAATCTGCGAAGAGATTTTCCTTTTGCAATCTCAGTCCACCAGTTTGAAATTTCTTCCATCCACCAACGATTGTATACATCTGATAGAATTCCGCGATATTTGAACTTTTCAAGTAAATCAAGTAATTTACCCCAATCTTTTGATTCCTTACATACACCTAATCTAGCAGATAGAATGTCGATTCCAACCAAAGGTCCAATACATCTAATTAATGAAATATTGATAAATCTACAATATGCATATGTATCTTCTTTTATTTTCTCAGAACCTAATTTTTCTATAAGACGATAATCAATCAATTTATCAATTTCACCCGAAGATATTGCCAAAACTTTTTTTAGATCAAAATCGGATTCTGAAATACATTTATAAGCCAAAATAAATGAATTAATTCTCTCAGAATATTTGGGAAGATTTTGTCTAAATTCCTTTTTAGAAACTGCGAAGTCAAATAAATCTTGACTTGTTAAGTCTTTGTCAAATTCTCTAAGATTATCTTCATAGGAGATAAGGAATATCGGAGCAGCCTTATAATTGTTCCCTTTTGTACGCATTGTCTGTGCTAATGCAGGTGCATCTAATCTTCCTTTGTTTGCAGTTAATCTATAATCAAGAATATAAGCATCATAATTATCGTTGATGGCATCCATAAGTTCATCGAATTTATCTGCATCATTTGATTTTACATCATATCCCAATTTTTTTAGATCATCTTCTATGCTTGCGGCAATTTGATCTTCAATGTATAGTATTTTATAGGCCATATTCGTCTAATTCTTTATCGTTAGCTTTTGGAATTTCTACTCTAATGCAGGTTGAATACTCTGCTTTTGGTGAAACTACATTAATATTTCCTCTATAACTTTTTACAATATCTTTTACTATTTTGAGTCCTAATCCAGTACCTGTTATTTGTCTATTGTCATCGAAATCGGTTAAAGATGGTTGAGAAGTTGTAGTATAAAACTCAACAAATATTTCTTCTTCATGCTCTTTTGAAATTCCATCTCCAGTGTCAGAAAACTCTAAATATACATAATTGTCATATTCACCACATTCAATCCCAATAATTCCTTCATTTGAAATTCTTTTTATAGCTTTTTTCGAGTTAGTATAGAAATTAAATAGTATTGATGACCATTCTGATGGATGCATTGGTTTAGTATATAAGCCATAACTTTTAAACACAGGCTCTGAAAAAACCACTCCGGATTTCAGCGCATCACTTTTTAATGACTTAATAAAAGGCCTTACCACAGTTCGCAGTTCAATGGGCTTTAATTCTCGTATGACATTTTGAGATATTACATGATCAAAATATGACATATAAGTTTGAAATATTGCAAAATTATTATCTAAAATATTCAGTCTCTTTAGTGCTTCAAGCTCCTTGTTAAGTTCATTTAATAACACTTTTATATCATCTTGAATATTATCTAAGTAATACTTTATTTCATGAACAAATTGCCCTACAGTTAAACCTACACTACTTAAAACCCTAAGCATTGACCTCTCTTTGAATATTTTAGCATGTTCTTGCTTTTGAAGTTTAGCAACCTCATCAATTTCTTTCTTTAATTCCTTAATTCTCTTTTTTCGTTTTGCTCTTGCAACAATATTTCCTTCATCGTTTTCTAATGCTTTATCAAGTTCATCAAGAGTATATGCAATATTTTTAATGCGTACTTCTATTTTTTCCCAATTTCCATCCTCATCTTTTTTTTGACCAGAAACAATTTTAATATTTCTTATCTCTGCAATTTTTACTACAGCGGTTGTTATTGTTCTGTAAACAAAATTTTGAAGTTGAATAAAAGATTCATTTTCCATCAATCCCTCTCGACTCGAGGTTTCATCAAAGTCACCACTTGAATCATTTATTTCAACAAATCCAAAAAAATTGATATTTGCGTGAACAGGGAGTAAACTTCTTTTTCTTGTTGAAGAATCTAGTGAGAGCCAATCATCTCCTGATTCTCCATAAGGAAGAACACGAAATCCATTTCTATATAATCTAATTCCTCCTGAAATATTAGCAAGTTTACGAATAGCAGTTTCTTGAGACTTTGGAATTAAATTACTATTATAAATATAATAATATGCTCTAAA
>C687J26660_1000741_pt1 | contig 9195 bp, 10 predicted proteins | sample RifOxyA3_FD_26660 | JGI IMG/M metagenome (IMG submission 26660)
CCGCCGTATCGATTCATTTCCATAAAACCGCCTCCATTTTATTTGTACTTATCCGCTGTGCACCCGGACCATCCTGCCGCGGTCCCGCATGGACCTATCGCACGCTTCAAGCATGCGCACCACTTCGAGGCCTGAATATCCGTCGTTGATAGGTTTTTTGTCGTTCACGATACAGTCCACGAAATGCTCGCATTCCAATTTCAACGCCTCTATCTGGCTTACATGGGGCGCCAGCACGTCGCCGGTATGGTAGCTGACAAGCATATCGTATATCCCTTGCTTAGTGGTGACCACCACGCCTTTGTCATACACTTTTATTTTTTCATCCGGGTTAATATCGTCCCAAACCAGCATCTTCTTTTCCCCGCCAATAAGTACGTGCCGGATTTTGACCGGCGACATCCAATTAACGCTGAAATGGGCGAGGATGTTGCTGTTGAAATGGGCCGTGATATAGGCGATGTCCTCGAGATGGTTGATATGCGACTTGCCGCATGCCGCGATGTACATGGGCTTTTCATTAATCAGGTAATTCATTATCGCAAAATCGTGGGGCGCTAGGTCCCACACCACGTTCACGTCGTGCTGGAAGAGTCCGAGGTTGACCCGCACCGAATCATAATAAAAAATGTCGCCGAGGGTCTTATTGTCTATCAATTCCTTGATGGTCCGTACCGCCCCGGTGAACAGGAAGGTATGGTCAACCATTATCTTGAGCTTGCGGTTCTCCGCAAGCTCAATGAGCGACGCCGCCTCCGCGGCCGTGGCAGTAAAGGGCTTTTCGATAAAAACGTGCTTCCCGTTCTCCAGCGCCTTCCGGGCCAGTTCATAGTGCGAAGAGACCGATGTCACTATCGCCACCACATCAATGTTCTTGGACGCCGTAATATCATCGACCGAAGCCACGGCAAGGACCCCGGGGTTTGCCTTCATCACCTTTTTTAAAATTTCCTGATCCTTGTCGCACACCGCGACAACCCGGGCGCCTTCCGCGTTGTTGAAGTTCCGTACAACATTTGGACCCCAGTAACCGTACCCAATAACGCCGATGTTAATCAATTGTTTTCTCCCCGCGCTCAGCCCGCGCCGCGCGTTGTAAGAATGGCCCAGGGCGTCTTTACCAGCAGTTTGAGGTCAAGCCAGAATGACCGCTCCTGACAATAGTGAATATCCATACGGACCATATTATCGAACGTCGTTTCACCGCGGCATTCCACCTGCCAATACCCGGTGATTCCCGGTTTGCATTCAAGCACACGGCGCTTGTGCCAGGACTCGTAGTGGTCAAATTCATACGGAATCGGTGGCCGCGGACCCACGAGGGTCATGTCACCCTTAAGCACGTTGAAAAATTGCGGGAGTTCGTCCAGACTCGTCTTTCGTAAAAACCTGCCAAACGGCGTGACCCGGGAATCGTCCTTCAGTTTTTTCCAGACCTGTTTATTCTCGTCCGCCCCGTGGTTCTCGCGTTGAATCAGAAACCGCACATACCGCTCATGCAGGGAACTATCAGCGTCCGCGTGCATGGACCGGAATTTATAAAACGTAAATTTTCTGCCACCTTGCCCAAGCCGGATCTGCTTATGGATCACCGGCCCTTTCGATGATATTTTGATCAAGACCGCGATGACCCCCAGAAGCACCGAGAGCGCAGTCAGGATAAAAAGGCTGCCGGAAACATCCATCGCCCGTCTCAGTGAAAAGAGATCAGCTGTTTTTTTTTTATTCTCGGATCTGGAATAAAATAATTCTCCCGTGTCCCCGATGTCCGCCTGGCCGCCGCCGGCGTCCGGAAAGCAGGAAAGTATGATACGGACCAGTTTCACTTCGCTTGGTTCCAAGTACTTTTCAAGGTTCGCATTGATTTTGCTGAGGACGGACTCCTGGCCCGCGGCATCAAGTTCCGTAAAGATTATCCCGAACACCCTTGCTTCATGATACCATCCCTTGATGTCGATTTCCCGTGTCGACGATTGAACGGCGTAAAACACGTTCATGATCCTGCTCTTCTGTCCATTTTTAGGGAAAAGCGCGGAAATATCGATAAGCATCAGGAGAAAAGGCCTCTTGGACCGTTCGCTCCGCTTCCGTTCAATGGTCAGTAGTTCGCGAAATAATTCCTCCGGAAACAATTCTGATTTGTCCGGCACGTTTTCAGCGGGTTTTGAAAACAATCCTCTCAGTGCAGGTATCATGGTCTCCTCTGCGATAATGGAAGGTGTCGTGTATCTATCAACTACCCCTACCGCAAAAGGTATGCCAAAAACCAAAGGGGGAAAATACCCTCTAAAGTGAATGATCCGGCGCACCATGCGCCAATAATTTGCATTTCCAGCAATTGAGTCTCAATAGTGTAAATTTCGAACAATGCCCGTGGAATGGCAGTATCCACGGCGCCTTAAGCGTCATTCTTATGATTTGAACACAAAACTTCAATAATAAGAACGTGTTGCCTTGACCGGGATGCAAACCCTAGTACCAACAAGCGATTCCCAGACACTGGGGCATGGCATCGTTTTTGCATTAATAAACCGACAGACAGGCAAAGAACCATTATACCACTATTCGGGAGAACCATATGTCACAGCATATCGTAAGCGATGATTCAATCACAATTAAAACGGATGAGAGGGACGGATACTATATAATGGATCTGGCCGGAGAAATCATCGGTAATTCCGCCGAACGTCTCATTAACCTCATCGACGAGGCGTCTCTGAAGAAAAAGTCCCTCCAGCCGCTCCTCGACCTGACCAAGGTGACGTACATAAACAGTTATAGCTTCGGTATCATTGCCTATCTCTGGAAAATCGTGAAGGAAAGCGGCCGCAAGCTGCACATAGTGGCAAACGCCGGCATAAACGCTAAATTCTACCATCTGGGCCTTGCTGGCAAGGCCGGATTGAAAATTATCAGCCCCAATAAATCAGCACGCAATGTGTCGCTGTATCAGAACAACAACATGCGCATGCTTGCGCTTACCGGAGAGTAATATGCATTCTCTTCAGCCAGAGACGGTCATGGATATTGGAACAAAACACAGCGTTCCGTGCAAAGGTGATCTGCCGCCGTTAACGGCCGCGCAAGAGGATGTGTACATAAATGAAGCGCCGTTGTGGGAACTGAGGCGCGACGGCATCCATCGGATACAAAGGCAATTCGCCTTCAAAACATACCTGGAAGGGGTCCTTTTTATTTTACCAATCGCCCAGCTCTCGGACAAGGAAAACCACCATCCCGACATCCATGTCTATTATAAAAAGGTAGTCGTGGAATTTCACACCAGCGCGATCCTCGGGCTCTCGGAAAACGACTTTATCATGGCGGCAAAGATTGACGCTCTCTATGAAAAAAGGGAGTCATTCGCGGCCTAATGGGCGTCTGGAAACCGGTCTATTGCGATTTTAAAAACAAAAATAAAACGTGGCGCCCCTGTGCTTTTCGCCTTCGGCCCAAACCATTCCCCCCATAAGGTTTGGATTGCAATCGATCACTCTGGACATGGTGTCTGACATAGTTCTCTCCTATGGTAAAGTATCGCTCGAAAAGCAAAAACCGTTCCAAACTCCCGCCTCAAGGAATGCATCAGAAACCCCGGCACTCAGCGTGCTATCAATTTGTGGCGAGAACAGTTGCGTCCCTCTTGTTTGGCATCGTACAGCGCCTGTTCCGCGGCAACAATCAACGAAAGATGGGAATCGTCCTTCCCCGGATTGGCCGTGGCAGCCCCAATGGTTACTGTCACGAATTGGCTGAGGGAGGATTCCGGATGCTTAATAGCCAGCATTAAAACCGCCAGACGCAACAATTCGGCCATAGTGGCCGCCCCCTTTGAATCAGTGTGCGTAAGCGCTGCGGCTAACATGCCGCCGTTGAATCGCGCCGCCAGGTCTCCCGGTCTTTTCAAACTCAGATCCAGGACCCCGGCCACTGTTATGAAGCACTCATCCCCTTGTTCGTGTCCCAGCTTGCTGTTGAAAACAGTAAAACGATCGATATCGATAAGTAAAAAAGAAATCGGCGTTGATTCACGAATTGCGCATTTCCATTCACGGTCCAGGAATTGGTCCAACCTGGAGCGGTTGGCGATCCCAGTAAGTACGTCGGTCGAAGAAAGCCTGCTAAGGGTATAGTTGATCTCGGAGAGGTTGCTGGAGAGTTTCAGGAGTTCTTTTTCACGCTTCACCCGCGCGTCCATCTCCTGTTTAAGTCTCAGGACAGACCGTACGCGCACCAGTAGTTCTGTCGTATTGAACGGCTGGGTGATGAAATCCGCGACCCCGGCGTCAAAGGCCTCCTGCAGTTTTCCAGCATGGCGGTTTGCAGTTAATAGAATGACCGGGATGGCTCGGAGCCGGGGCACAGATTTTAACCGCAAACAAACCTGAATTCCGTTCACACCAGAGGCCTGATCATCAGCGAGAAAGAGATCTATTGCGGGTGCTGACTCTGCCGGAAAATCCACGCCAAGCAGATTGATTGCCTCGGCCACGGATTTCACGGTCCTGAGCACGTGTGTCGCCGCACCTTTTAAAAGGTCCTGAAGCTGCGCACCCAGCTCAGGCGAATCACTGATGAGCATTATGTTCATACTTCATCCGCTCTAAAAAGATGTCTTTGTTTGAAGGAACCCGCAAAAAGAGGGCCTGTTTATTTAATTCCTTAATTTGACAGAATATGAGACACCAGGCCACTAAAAACGCGAATAAAACATTCTCAATGCTGAGAATTTAGATTAAAATTTGACGAATTTCTAAAAAAACCAAGGTGATCTGAGTGTTTTAACTATATGGCATATCGTTTGCTTTAATTCTATTCCGGACCATAAAAAAGGATGATGACATATGGTAAAAATGTTGTGGGCAACGGCAATAGACCTGGCTTTTCGAGGTCTGGGTCTGTTAAAAAATGAATGCAGACTATTTTATAACAGCTACTACAGGTCGAATTAGAAAGAAGCAACGACAGGCTTCTTATATTTCTTCAGCTACGACCCTTTTGAAACGCTAAGGCCGATCCAATAATGTCCCGGATGTCCGGATAATCAGTCTTCCACCCAAGGACCCGCTTTGCCTTCTCAGCATTGGCAATAAGACGCGACACATCCCCGGCCCGACGCGCCTCGTACTTGCAGGGGACCTTTTTCCCAGTAATTTTTTCAACCGTTGCGACGATCTCCTTTACCGAAAATCCATTGCCATTGCCCAGATTAAACACATCGCTCGGACGCCCGGCAAAAAGATGCTCGAGTCCAAGAATATGTGCTGAACAGAGATCGTTCACATGGATATAATCCCTGACGCACGTGCCGTCAGGCGTATCATAATCGGTCCCAAAGATTGAAAGCGGTTTGCCCGCACCCAGCGCAGCGCGAATGACCAAAGGCGCCAGATGCGTCTCCGGGTCGTGCCGCTCGCCCAATTCACCCTCAGAATCGGCCCCCGCGGCATTGAAATACCTGAAAACGACCGATTGCAGCCCCTGGGAAGCCTCCCGTTCGCGCAACGTCTGCTCAACCTGCGCTTTGCTCCGTGAATATGGGTTTACTGGATTGAGAGGATGGTTCTCGTCTATGGGTACATACTGGGGATCGCCATAGAGGGCGCTTGTTGATGAAAAAATGAACTTCCCTACCCCATGGGCGGCCATGGCGTCTAATAGCACAAGCGTTTTTTCATAATTATTGGTGAGATACAGGTCTGGTTTCTCGACTGATTCGCCCACGGCAATGAATGCGGCAAAATGCATCACCGCGTCTATTGGATACGATGTAAAAAGCGCGTCGAGTGACGCACGGTCGCCGATATCACCCTGAAAAAACTCACCGTACTTGACCGCATCACGGTATCCGCGCACCAGACTGTCGTACACGACCACCCGGAACCTTTTCTTCGAGAGCAATTTGGCGCAATGGGACCCGATATATCCTGCGCCGCCGGTTACAAGAATTGTTTTTTGCATGAGCAGGACCTAAAATCTACACGATCTTTTCAAAATAGTCAATGGTCCGCTGCAACCCTTCACGGAGGTTGACCGCTGGTTTCCATTTCAGCTTTTTTGAGGCAAGGGAAATATCGGGTTTGCGCTGGCGCGGATCGTCAGCAGGCATGGGTTTGTAGCTGATCTTTGATTGTGTTGCGACCCGTTCGAGCACCAGTTTTGCCAATTCCATGATAGTGAATTCATCAGGATTGCCCAGGTTTACCGGGCCGTGAAAACCGGCTGTATTCATCATACGCACCAGGCCCTCAACCAAGTCGTCGACATAGCAAAAAGAACGCGTCTGCTGGCCTTTGCCGTATACGGTGAGAGGTTTTCCCTTGAGCGCCTGTACGATAAAATTAGACACAACCCTGCCGTCGTCTGGAAGCATATACGGCCCATACGTGTTGAAAATCCGGACAACACGGACATCGACCTTGTTCTGCCGAAGGTAATCGAAAAAGAGGGTCTCTGCCACGCGCTTGCCCTCATCATAGCAGCTCCTGATGCCGATAGGGTTCACATGACCCCAATAGCCCTCGGTCTGAGGATGAATTTTAGGATCGCCGTACACTTCCGATGTGGAGGCCTGCAGAATGCGCGCCTTGACCCGTTTTGCAAGGCCCAGCATATTAATGGCGCCCATGACATTGGTCTTAACGGTCTTGACAGGGTTGTATTGATAATGCACGGGAGAGGCGGGACAGGCCAGGTTATAAATCTGGTCCACTTCAAGCAACACGGGCTGGGTAACATCGTGGCGGATCAGCTCGAAATTCTTGTAATCAAGCAAATCGACGATGTTTGCCTTGCGGCCGGTAAAAAAATTATCCAGGCAGATAACATCGTGGTTTTCGTTTGTCAGCCTGCGGCAAAGGTGCGAGCCGATGAACCCGGCCCCGCCTGTGACAAGAATCCTCATATGTTCTCCTTCAATACGTTTGAAACAGTTTTCCCCACTCGGTACCGGTCAGCCATGCCTTGACCGTTCTTTTTCCTATGATAGGGTACCAGAAACGATCGTGGTACAAGGCCGAGGCCATTATGAATGCATATACGATGGGCGTATGAAAAACAAGGCGCTGGAGATACGCAAGCGGTCCAAACCAGAAAAGGTCGCCCGCCCTGCTCGCCATATTGTCACCGCTCTTGAAACCGAAATTAACGTTATCGATCTGTTCCCCCCGGACATCAATAGCGGCGAAATCACCGCACCCCAACCCTTCCTCGTGGGCGAGCCTGATGCATTTGATTTGTTCCAGAGGATCGAAACCAAGCATGCGGGCACTGACCGCGTCAACCGCGACCTGGTCCGCGCCCGCCAGAATGTAATTCTTTACAACAGGCCGCATAGTCCTGGGTCCTGGTCCATCACCGGCGGTGGTGCCGTCGACAACCGCGAAAATGCCGGTATGAATCTCCTTCTGTATCGCCAGAAGGTCGGTTAACACTTCGTGAATGCGCGAATGGCAATAATGACGCCTGCGGTCGAGTAAACCGCCAAAAGCGTTCTTCATCGCACCCGTCATTTCCGTGTAAATATGGCACTTCATTGTGGGAAGGTGGACAATGTTTTTCCCGAAAAAATATCCCGGCACTTTGATCCCGCTGGGAAATATCCGGTTGAGCGCGAGCATATCGGCCTTGGGCGTATAGGTTTCCCACCGCATGTCGCTTTCACGGAAATTGTACAATACCTTGACCCCGTATTTCTGGTACAAGCCCGTATACCTGTTCAATTTCTCGCCAATAAACGCGTTAGTGACTACAGTCTCGTTTTGCACGACCGAAACATCATGAAAGCCAAGGTCAAAAAGGTATTGAATAACCGCCTCAAGCTGCCAAGGGGTGGTGTTTGCAGCAGGATAGAACAGGTGCCACGATATGTTGTTTTTCAGTATGACAGGAGATGAACGGTCAAGCGCTTTCTCGAGACCAGCCATCTGCATAAGTCTCTTATAATCGTCAATGACAGTTTCCGGCCTTGTCTTGAGGACCGCGACAATCGGTTTCTCGATCACAAGGTCCCCTGGGCCCGATAAATGAGGGCCAGCACGGTGAGCAGCCAAAGAAAAACATTGACTATAAGTGATTTATCGGACAGGAAAATCTGCGACGTATTTTTGTGTATCGAAAACACCGTTATATGGTATTTGTACCTGAACACGCCGTATAAGACGAACGGTAATGAAAAAACAAGGTTGCTGGTGCCAAATTTAAGCACGGTCTCATCCGCGACCGTGTACAGCGCGTAAGACATGACCGTGCACGCGGACACAACAGCGATCATATGGTCGCAAAAATCAACGGTATAACTGCTAAGGGATATCCGGTGCTCTGTCTCGTTGCCCGCAAGCACCACAAGTTCCTGCCTCCTTTTACAGAAACCAAGGTACAGAGAGACCAGGAAGGTGCACAGCATGAGCCAGACCGACGCTTCTACCTCAATGACATACGCGCCGCCAAGAACACGGAGTACAAAACCGGCCGCAATGAGCATGACATCGAGTATTGCGACCCTTTTCAGGAAAAGTGAATAGAGTATATTGTTTACAATATACAGCACGAGAACAAACCCCGCTGATCTAGAAAGCAGAAAGCTTGCCGCAAGTCCGCCCGCGCCCATGACAAAAGCCGTGAATAGCGCCAGGACGACAGGCAGGTCTCCCGCGGCGAGGGGCCTGTCCTTCTTGCCAGGATGCAGCCTGTCCCGCTCCCTGTCTATAAAATCGTTGAAAACATAGATCGCGGACGACACAAAACAGAACAGAAGGGCGTACACAACCGCGGGAACCGCATACCCGGGATTGAAAAGATGCTTTGAAAAAGCGAGCGGCGCCAGTACAAAGACGTTCTTGAGCCACTGGTCAATGCGAAAAGATGCTAAGAGGCTGCGGATAGATTTCATCTATTTATAAAATGAAAGGATAGTGGCGGCAACATATTCCTTCTGCTCCTGGGAGAGCTCGGGATAGATGGGCAGCGCGCATGTATGGTCCGCCGCTTCTTCAGCAATGGGAAAATCACCTTTCCCGTGTCCCAGATAGGCGAAACACTCCTGCAGGTGCATGGGCACCGGGTAATACACCTCTGACCCAACGCCCTTTTCCTTGAGAAAGGCCAGGAGCTCATCGCGCTTTTCGACACGGACGCAGTACTGGTTGTAAATTGAGGTATTAGAGGCATGGATGACCGGTGTGACAACAAGCGAGC
>C687J26660_1000794_pt1 | contig 8830 bp, 8 predicted proteins | sample RifOxyA3_FD_26660 | JGI IMG/M metagenome (IMG submission 26660)
AGATGTTCTAGCCGCAGTAAATAACATTAGTCATATTGATAGCTTTGCTTATTACTTATACGATTATCCTGAAAGCGGTACAAACAAAATTGATTCGAATTACTATTCAAAATTCACCACAAAGAATCCTTTTCTATGGTCACTTTCAGAAATTTCTGATACCGTTATAAATGTTGTTGAGCCACAATTAAAAACTGATTATGCTTATCCAATGCCGTTTTCGTACAGAGCGCATTTAGCCGGCAAAATTAATATTCCGATTTCAACCGACAACGCAAACAATGTTAGTTTATACATTTTCAGTACGGCAATGGAATTAGTTTATTCAAATGATGATGAAGCACTAGATACACAGAATAAAAATATTATTCCCTGGAAGGTAAGAGATAATCAAAATAGAAAGCTCGCATCAGGTATTTATATTTATGTAATTAAAAGTGGAGATGATCTTCAAAAAGGTAAGCTGGTAATTCTGCATGACTGATTTTTCCCTTCAAGCTCACTCACTTCAAAAATCTTTCGGAAGACGATTAGTTTTTTGCGGTATTACTTTCAACTTAAATAAACCGGGAGTTTTGGGAATTTCCGGACCAAATGGTTCCGGGAAATCTACACTCATTAAAATTTTAGCCGGAATTAATTCTCCCACCAAAGGCCAAGTCATTCATTCTGATAACGGTAAAGAAATCATTTCTGAAAAGATTCACAATTACATTGGATTTGTTTCTCCTTATTTAGTTCTTTATAATGAATTCAGTGCATGGGAAAATCTAAATTACTTTGCTTTGATCCGTAATATTTCTTTTGATAAATCAAAAGTGGAAAGTCTGCTCGATCAATTTTTACTGTTAAATCGTAAAGATGATCTTGTGAAAGCTTATTCTTCAGGAATGAAACAGCGCTTGAAATTCATATTTGCATTGATGCACTCCCCAGCATTTATTTTTCTTGATGAACCCACATCCAACCTTGATGATGAAGGCAAACAAACTGTTTATAACTTAATAAAGAGTGAAAGTGAAAAAGCCATTGTGGTTGTGGCCTCGAATGAGAGGAATGATCTGGCGAATTGTAATGAAGTTTTGGACTTAAACTATTACAAGAGATGAAGTGAAATGTCAGATGTCAAACGTCAAAAGCTAGAACGCATCGTACTTTTTTAATGAATAAATGAAATCATACGCATTATTTCAAAAAGATTTTCATTCTGAGTTAAGAACTCGTTACGCAATTAACTCGCTGGCTATGTTCATTATCGTTGCTATAAGTGTAATTCTTTTCTCAATCGGCAATGAAAATATTTCACCTGGTTTAACCGGAGGATTATTTTGGGTTGTAATATTTTTCTCTGCGATGTCCGGTCTTTCCCGTGCATTTGTCAGCGAAGAGGAAAGGGGAACATCATTAACATTACAGCTAATAGCTTCTCCGGCAACAGTTTTTACCGGAAAGTTATTATTCAACATGATCCTTGTCTTTCTGATGAACATTATCATCACTCTGCTTTATTCAATGTTATTTGCCGAGTTCATTATTCAGAATTATTTATTGTTCTTTTTAACTTTTATATTTGGAAATATCGGCATCGCTATTTCTTCTACATTAATTGCTGCAATAATTGCAAAGGCGGGGTCAAAAGGTACATTGTATCCGGTATTATCTTTTCCGATATTGCTTCCGCTGATTTTAACATCGGTACAGCTAACTTCCTTTTCCATTGATGGAATACCAATTTCCGAGGCGGTTTTTGAGTTAGCGATAGTTGTATGTTATGATATAATAATGATTTCGGCATCCTACATGTTGTTCGATTTTATTTGGAAAGATTAGTATTTTCACAGCCAATATTTAAAGACAATTACTATGATTTGGAAAATTTTCCTCTTTCTTCTTTTAGGATTTGTTTCAGTTGCGGGAATTGCATTTCCAATTGTTCAGTCGCCTACAAAGTGGTATGAATTTCCATTTATAATTGGACTTGAGCAGAATGCAAAAATAATTTTCTTTCATGTTCCAACTGCGTGGCTAACAGTAATAGCATTTCTTATGTCTACAGTTTTTAGTGTTCAGTATCTTAGAAAAAAGAATCTGGACTATGATGCAAAATCTTATGCTGCCGCTCAACTTGGAATGATCTTTTGCATACTTGCTACCGTTACAGGGTCGGTTTGGTCAAAATTCGCCTGGGGTTCATTTTGGAGCTGGGATCCAAGACAAACAAGCATCTTTGCATTATTGCTCATTTATGGAGCTTGGTTTGCACTTCGTTCCGCAATTGAATCTGAAGATAAAAGAGCAACTCTATCTTCTGTTTATTCAATCATTGCATTTTTAACCGTTCCGTTTTTCATTTTTATTATGCCGCGAATTATGACTGGGCTGCATCCTGGTTCTGCTGATGATACAAATGCAGGTCCTATTGTTGATTTTAAGATGAATCCAAGCATGCAGCTTATCTTTTTCTTATCGATGATTGGATTTACAATACTATATTTTTGGATGTGGAATCTTGGTTATAAATCTATAATTTTAAACGAAAAAATTAACAAACAACTAACACGAGGATAAACTTGACAGGTCTCTACGACTTCTTACAGAACAATGCAATTTATATCGTAATGATCATCGTTCTAATTGTTTGGACAGGAATATTTTTATATTTATTCAATTTGGACAAGAGATTAAAAAACATAGAAAAAGAAACAAGCGGAGATAAAAAATGAAGAACAAATATATTTTCGGTGGGATCATAGTTGCAGTTTTTCTCTTTTTGATGATCTATCTTTTAACTCAGAGCAATATTCAGTATGAAAACGATTTTGCTAAAGTGATGGCAAAAGATAAAACAGTTAAGGCAACCGGAAGCTGGGTTAAAGAAAAAAGTTATGAACTAAACAAAGAAAATAAAACCTTCACATTCTACATGGCTGATCATTCAGGAAAAGAAATGAAAGTGGTTTACCATGGAACAATTCCGAATAATTTTGAATCTGCAGTAAGTGTTGTTGTAACAGGAAAATATCAGAACGGCTATTTCCATGCTAAAGATATTCTCACCAAATGTCCAAGCAAATACGAAGAGCAAAACGTTAAATCATCAAGCATGTAATTAAATTACATCAAATCTTTTATTAAACACTAAAGTTATCTGAGGATAAAATGATCGGAAGTATTGTATTATCACTCGCCCTGGCGAGCAGCTTAGTCGCAATGGTTATGTATTTTTTAACTTACAGAGGTTATCAAAATACTCTGAACATAGGAAGAATAGCATATCATTCGATGGCAATGCTTGTAATTGCTGCATCGGCTATTTTAACCTACTTAATTCTCACACATGATTACAGTTACAAATACATCTACAATTACAGCAGCAATGATCTTCCGACCGGAATTTTAGCGGCAACATTTTGGGCGGGGCAAGAAGGAAGTTTTATGCTCTGGGTTTTGCTGACCTCTATTGTAGGAATAGTTCTTCAAAGTTATTCATCTAAGCGTGGCGATCTTGAACCAAGAGTTATGTCTGTATTCACTTTATCAACTTCGTTTTTGCTTGTAATGGTTTCTCCATTATTTAAGAATCCTTTTGCTTACATCTGGACCGAACCTTTGTTCATAGGGGCAAGCGGTATTAACTCTGCTTTCTTAAGTCAGCCATGGATTCAGAATTTTTTGTTTAGCGATAATTCCACAGGTCAAAATTTTGTAAAGATGGGTCCTGAACTTTATGCCGCTTTATCATCTGCCGGAATTGCGGTTAAGGACTTTATTATTAATGGCAAAGGATTAAATCCGCAGTTGTTAAACTTCTGGATGCAAATTCATCCGCCGATTTTATTTGTAGGATTTTCGATGGCTACAGTTCCATTTGCTTTTGCAATAGCTGCAATGATGAAAAATGATTATACTCAATGGGTTAAGCAAGCTTTGCCATGGGTTTTAGCAGGCGCCGGAATTTTAGGATTGGGAATAATGATGGGCGGCTATTGGGCTTATGAGATGCTTGGCTGGGGAGGGTATTGGGCTTGGGACCCTGTTGAAAATTCCAGCTTAATACCATGGCTTGTTGGTGTTGCATCAATTCATACTTTGCTTGTTCAGAGGAAAAGTCAAGCTAAGGGTGGAATTGGAAAATACGCAAAGACAAACCTCATCCTGAGTATATTGACTTATATTCTTGTTTTGTACAGCACATTTCTAACACGCAGCGGTGTTTTGGGAGATGCTTCTGTACATTCCTTTGTTGATCCCGGAATGCTGGTTTATTTATTTCTTGTAATCTTCATTGGGACATTTATTGCTTTAGGTTTTGGAATGCTTATTTATAGCTGGAAGTTTTTAAGTGAAACAATGGAGACTGATGAAACATTACTCTCCCGCGATCTTGCTCTATTTACGGCAGCAGTTGTGTTATGTGCCTCTGCATTAATTGTTTTAGTTGGAACTTCTGCACCACTGTTTGGAAATTCAGTTGAAACATTTTTCTATGATGAGATGCATATTCCATTAGCAATTATAATCGGGCTTTTAAATGGATTAAGCTTACTCTTGAAGTGGAAACAATCTAATGGACAAGACCTGCTTAAAAAATCATTATTCTCAATCGTCTCTGCAATTATTTTTACATCACTAATAATCATATTCGGCGGCGTAACAAACATAATGATGATTCTGCTTGCATTAGCAGCATCATTCTCTCTTTTTGTAAATCTTGAAATTGCAATAAAAATTGTCCGTGGTAATATGAAAATGCTTGGTGCTTATGTCTCGCACATCGGAATAGCATTATTTATACTTGGAGTAATTGGATCTGCGGCATACAGCAAGCATGTTGATATTGACCTGGTAAAGAATGAACCTAAGGAAGCATTTGGTTATCAGTTAATTTTTACCGGTTACAATCCAATTGAAAACAATACCAAATACGCCTTCAATATTAATTTGAAAAAGGGGGATTATAATTATACAGTTTCACCTGTAATGTACATTAGTGAGTTCAACAACGGACTAATGCGGGAGCCGGCAATTCTTAATTTATGGACTAAAGATTTTTATGTCTCTCCTGTTGGTTATGATGAAGGAAGTGGTGACTCTCACAACCATGGTCAGGTAATAGATTTAGAAAAAGGCGGCTCAAGCGAGCTTAATGGAGCCAAAATTTCTTTCGATAGATTTGATATGCCCGCAGAAACGATGCAAGCAATGCAGGAAGGAAAAGACTTTCAGATGGGTGCAGTTTTAACTCTCGAGTTTCAGGGCAAGAAAGAATCTTTTGAATTATTCAGAAAAAATGTTTCAGGACAAATTCAGTTTACAGATTACACTTCGAAAAACGGGGGACTTAAAATCCAGTTGATAAATCTTACCGCCGGGAAAATCCAAATTTCTGCATCAAAACTTAATGAGTCTTCGGAAAAAAGTGTGCAGCAAAGTCCCAAAGAAGTTTTATCTATCTCTGCCAGCGTTAAACCATTTATAAATTTAGTTTGGGCTGGTGTGATGGTTATGTTTATTGGATTTTTTGTTTCGGTATCAAGAAGATTGAAAGAATCGTTGATTAAATAAATCTCATAGAAAATATTAATGAAGAATGCCCGCGAACTTGCGGGCATTTTTACTTTAAATCTTAATGGAATATTATTTAATCAAAATGAAAACTGATTGAAGCATTTATACTTCTCGGTAAACCAGGTTCTAGATAAACCGGTTGTCCTGCTATTAAATCCGGATTAATAAATGCCGATGCAGCATATTTTTCACCGGTGAGATTGTTGATGTTTATAAAGAATCTTAAACCAAAAGAATCGGTTATCCTTAAGATTTTCGAAAGTCCAAAAGATAAGTTAATCAAATTATAAGCAGGGACTTCAATTTTATTTGCATCATCAACAAAATATTTACCTACGCCGTTAAGCTCTAAGCTCACAAAAATTTCATTAAGAAAATCCGGTGAATAAGTAAGTCCTGTTCCATAAAAAAAATTAGGAATTCCTGCAGCTTTATTATTGGAATAATCTGCAAACTTATCGGGGCTTCCGTAGTGAACAGAATCAACAACATAACTAACATATTTATTGGTTGAGTATGTCAGTGAGCCTCGTAAGCTTAGACCGTGCTTTAGCTGAGCAGATGCTCCAAATTCTAAACCGCTTCTTTCAGTTTTGCCGGCAGTAAAATAAAATCTTCCGCCGCTGTAGGGAATTATATCATTTGTTATTTGAATATGGTAAAGTGCCATCTCATAATTCAAGGATTGAATTATATCCGAATTGAATACTAAAATTTGCTTTGTTCCAACTTCATATGTAGTCGAACGAATTGCATCAAGCAGAGGATTGAGAAGGTAAACAGTATCTTGTCCAAAAGTTCCGGAAGGATCGGTTTCATTTCCGGCAGGCACTTCAATCCCTCCACTGACATTGGCGTAAATGCTGTGTGTAGGTGTAAATCTATATGACACTGCAGCTTTGGGTATGAATTTTTCGAACGTCTTTTTTTTCAGACCATATTCGGGATTCAAAAAGTCTTCACTGTAATATGTAATGTTATCATACCTGCCACCAATTAAAATGCTTACCTTATTACTGATAATGACTTCATCATGAAAAAAAGCACCAAAATTATTTGCACCTTCACGTTTATTTGTCGAAAGAATATTTCCTCTTGAGTTAGTTGGCGAAAGAGAATAAAACAAAATTGCGCCGTCTTGATAAGCTTCATCAATTCCACCAATTGCTACGTTAGTTATAGCTTCACTGAGAGAAGTATGATTTTGGTAGATAAAATTTCCGCCAAAATGAAACCGTGTAAAATCTCTGAAAGTACCGCGTTCGGATCGTTGTAAATATTTGGGATTTAAATAGACCATGCTTTGAATTGAATTTGATTCATCGAAAACGTGTTCCAGTGTTAGACCGATTTTACCTAATCGGTTATACCTGCGTTCATCTCGCTGAACATAAATCGGATTGCCCATCTTAGGATTAGCCGTAAACTGTGAATCGGTTAGTGGACCCGGAATCCTAAAAAGATTAGTTGCGCCGCTTAATAATATCTTGAGTCGTGTCTCTAAAGAAAGATTTGAAATTAAACCAAGATTTATAACTCCGCGTTTTGAGGAAGAATGTTCTCGCCATCCATCAAAATAGCTTTGAGATACAGAACCAAAGATTTGTCCGTTTTCCAAATTAGTTCCCGCTTTAGCGGCGAATTTCTGAAAACCAAAACTTCCTGTAAAAATATTTACTTCAATGAAATCGCTGGTGAATTGAGGAATTGAGGAAATATTAATTATTCCTCCTGATGCGTTTCCCCACATAGCAGAAACGTTCGAACGAAGAACTTCGATATTTTGTGCAAGAGTTAAATCAATTTGATCAAAAGAAGTTCTGCCATCGGGTTCGGTTTCGGGAATGCCATCTACAAGGATTCTTATTCCTCTTGAAGTTCCAGAGTTAGATCTATCACCTGAACCTCTTGCTCCAAATCCTCTTATTACTATTCTTACATCTTGACTACCATGGCGAGATTGGGACAATACACCTGGTACACCTGAGAGAATCTCATCCAGTCCCAATCCTTTTATATTATTAAAATCATCTTTGGTTTTGATTGTCACTGCATACGGAACTTCGATAATTGATTCGGCATATCTTGTAGCAGTAACAGTAACTTGATTCATCTCATAAAACAGAGAATCCTTTTTAGTTATTTCAGCATTATCTTGAGCCGAAATCCTAATACAGGCTGAGACGACCATCAAGATTGGAAACTTTAATTTTATTGTTATTTTGCTCATGTACAAATTCTTTACTGTTTGAGTTTGAAAAATAAACTAATTGATACATATCAGAAAATTTAAAAATGTTAAAACAAAAATGCTTGATAAAAACAAGGAAAGTATATATGTTAGCACACGATTTTTGGAACCAATTTTACGCAATAGCTTCCTAAAAAAGTGGAGAAACAATGTCTCCCTTTGGAGATAAAGTGAATCCCAATGAATCGGGATGCAAGTTCGAGAGAAGGATAGAAAATAAATTCCGCGATAGCTCAATGGTGGAGCATCCGGCTGTTATCCCGATAAAATCGGGATGCAAGTTCGAGAGAAGGATAGAAAATAAATTCCGCGATAGCTCAATGGTGGAGCATCCGGCTGTTAACCGGAGGGTTGCAAGTTCGAGTCTTGCTCGCGGAGCAAATATAGCCCCAAAGCAGCTGGGGCTTTTATGTTTTTATGCCTTACTTTATTTACATATTAAAATCTCAAACAGCAGGAAAGTATTATATCGGTTCATCGGAGAATCCAGAAAGAAGACTACAGTTTCATAACACAATGGAAAAAGGATTCACTTCAAGATATAGACCATGGGAAATAGTATTCTGCCAGCAATTTGAATCTAAGACAGAAGCCCAGTTAGCGGAAAGAAAAATAAAATTTTGGAAAAGTAAGAAGATGGTAGAGAGATTAATTTCTGGAGAAATTAATATTTAGTATCCGGCTGTTATCCCGATAAAATCGCATTAGCGTCAATTTAATTTTATAAAATATTAACATAAGCCTTTATATAATAATGTTATGTCAGAATGATAAATTAAAGTGTATTTATCAATAAGCCCTTCTCTTGGCAAGATGGCAAAGCCATGGCAAGCCAGAAGGGTTGGGATGAGTTCGCTGATTTTACATATATCCCAGAACTCTCTCTAATCTCTCCCTTGAGAAGGGAGAAACTTATTTTCAATAACGACTTTACATTTTTTAATTCTGTCATTGTATATATTTTCTTCAATATTTAATTGATTTAGCAATAATATCTTTGTTTCACAATAT
>C687J26660_1000809_pt1 | contig 8683 bp, 8 predicted proteins | sample RifOxyA3_FD_26660 | JGI IMG/M metagenome (IMG submission 26660)
TGTCTGTCACCGACCCTGCCTTTACTAAATGGTGTGCCTTCAGAAGAGATTCGACAAGCAACTTTGGAATATCCTCTTCATTTCTGGCTTTATCAATATTTTCTTTGAGACAGGCGTAACTTTCTTTTACTGCCAAATCGCTTGCCACTTCACCCGCCTGATGCCCTCCCATTCCATCGGCAATGAGGAAAATATGCAGGAGTTCGTCAACTAAAATACTATCCTCGTTATGCGTCCTCTTTTTACCGACATCGGTTTTATATGCCACTTTCATATGCATAGGCAAAAACATTTATTTACGTTTAGGATTTTAAATACATACTGCGTAGATAATCAATGGCATCCTGAGAGAGGAATTGAGCCTGGTCACCTGCGTGGAGGATAATTTCACATGCCAATTCAAAGAAAGTTGCTTTTTGAATCACTTCATCAAAATTCCTTCCAACGGTCACTTGCCCATGATTCTTCATAATTACAAGGTCATGTGCTTTCATAGCTGAGATAACTTCCCTTGCAAGCTCGTTCGATCCAGGATTCAAATATGGTACGGTTGCAATTTGCCCAAGATAGTATGGAATCTCAGGAATGACAGAGAAATTATTGTAATCCCTACCACTGCATGCAATCGCTGTTGCATACGGTGACTGGAAATGCAAAACGACATTCACATCGGGACGCTCACGGAGTATGCCGAAATGGAAACCATTCTCAGCGGAAGGTTTCTTTTCGTTCAGGACAGCGCCGTCTGAAATCCGGCAAATCGCAACCTGATCCCTCGTGAGTTCTCCCATCCATGACCTGGTTGCAGTAATAAGCATACATTCCTCGTTTACACGACAGGACAAGTTTCCGCTGCTGCTCCGCACCAACCCATGCGATGCCACACGATGACAGGCAGAAACGAACTCTTCTAAATACTTTTCAGAAACATGCATCATTTATTCCCGTGGTTAAGCCTGACCAAAATATATTTCGCCGTACCTTTACGAAAAAGAAACGGCTGAAGCAATCCTTAACAATCCCCTTAATCCCCCTTTTCTAAGGGGGACTTGACGAAATCCCCCTTAATAAAGGGGGTGAGGGGGTTGTTTTTCGCCAGCATTTGCCGTGTATATAAAAAGTCGCTGCCGCAGTCAGCCTAATTTAAATATGCATTCAGTCGATAATATTCTTCTCTACTTCTCACTCTTTCCTTAGTTACCCATATTCTTATAATATTGACACGAAAAAACCTCTCATTCAGACCCTCACCCACAAGGGGCGATGGAACTCTTCCTCCCCCTTTATCCCCCTCTGAGAGGTGGACAGGGGGAGGGATTAAGGGAGGGTGCGGTACACAGTTCGAGGAATTCCAGATACGCAAGCGCTTCCCTGGAAGTTTGCCCGCACATTTCTTCCAAAGGTCGAAGATTCGAGCATACTACCGGTTTATCCGGTTTGTCATAGATGAGACAACGATTATCCGGACTGAGTTGCACGCAACATACGCCCGCAGGCTTGCCGTTCGGCATACCGGGAATTGGTGACGAAATTGACAATGCAATGCAACAAGCCCCGCAGCCTATTCTGCAATCCACCTTATTTCTCCTGCAATTAATCAAAAAACAAGAGGCACACATGATGGGTCAAACGAAGCAGACCCATCATCATTTATTTTGTTGGGTACGCTCTGTGGTTGAAAACACCTATCTTCCCCATTTACCATTTATTTCAGCGATATCCAGTCTCAGTATCCCCAGATTTTTGTAATATTTGTCGTTCGACAGACTTTCCTGTGTTATTTTGTCGGGGTTGTCCTCCAGGTGTTTTAAAAGGATATTCATTCCATGTTTCTTTTCTTCTATTGTTTCTACGACATGCATCTTTCCCCAGACAATTACAGACCGGAATCTGTAAATGATATCGTGTCATTGTATTTTTCAAATTTTTTAATCAATTCTCTTTCCAATTTTGGTAACATGATTATAAAATTACGTATAAGTATACTTTTTAGCAATTATAAAGATTACAAATTCATACGTAAATAAGAAAGATGATTTTCATTTCTCGTAAACGACTTAAACAAGGTGTAATATTCATAATATGAACGAAAGAAAGTCCATTACAAAAGAACTGATTGAGATTATACAAAAATCTCAGATAATAAGCCGTCTAAAAATCACTCCAAAAGATGTACGGATAGGGGTGTTTTATACCGGCGTCGTTTTAAGCACGGGTCACGCAGGCATGTCATACACCCCTGTCCAGGAAATTCCGGAAGCGGTGTGTTGTCCCCGGTCTCATGCAAAAATGCCGCAAGCAGGGAATTTACTGAATTTCTCTGTTTACGACCTCATGGAATACGCCCTCGATGATAACGTCCTGAAAGCGGCCGTTGGTATCGCAACGATAAACGCACTCTCTGCAATACTGCTTCAAGACGACCACTGTCCTTACAAACCTTCAGCATATGGGAATGCATTAGACCTGATCCAGATAACTGGAGAAGACACGGTCGTTATGGTCGGGGCATTTCCGCCGTTTATAAAAAGAATCCAGGAGATTACTAAAAAACTTTTTGTCATTGAAAAAAATCCTCGAACCGTTGGCAAAGGCGAAAACATTGAAATTGAATCCGAAGCCCGTTTGCAGGAATTAATTCCTCAAGGAAACATCCTGATTATTACTGGGGTTACGCTCGTGAATCATACCCTTGAACCAATCCTGCGACTTGCCAGAAAAGCGCGTGATATTGTCGTTGTCGGTCCGACAGCCAGTGTGTATCCAGAACCGCTTTTTAAAAGAGGTGTGACTGTTTTAGGCGGCGTGCGGATAACAGATACATCAAAAATGATACACCTCATCGGTGAGGCAGGTTCAGGATATGATTTTTTTGAACAGTGCGCTGAAAAGATCGTCATTCGCAATGAGGCCCGGTTTAAAAAATAAGTGTAACAGTTCACCCCCCTCCCCTAACCCCTCCCACCAGGGGCGGGGAATACTCAGTGTCCCCTTGCATTCCTCCCCCTGTCCCCCTCACTGAGGGGGAGAAAGGGGGAGGTCTGCGCTGGTTCAATCTTGTAGATTGAACCGAAATGTTTCTGTTCTGAGATGTTACTTTTTGAGTTTGGTAAATTTTGAGCCTTCGAGCGTCAGGTTGTACATCAACCCCTTCTGGCCAAAAACGAATCCAACGATGGGTTCTTTCATTTTTGTCGTGTCAAGAGAGGCAGCGGCGCCGATCTTTACCAGGGCTACTGACCCGTCAACCCCCGCCTTCCATCCGGAGCTTTCACGGAACTTATTTAAGGCCTCTTCTTGCATAAAGACAAGGATTATGTCCTTCTTTTGTCCCCCCAGTTGGAAGCCGTATGAGGCGGAAGCGGTGCTATAGTAATCAACCGTCTTTCCCTCAATCCTCAAAGCCCCCTCGCCATATTCACCTCCAATAATTAGTCCACCCTTGATAACCCCCGGTAATACAAGCACGCCCTTCGCGCTCTTGAGAAATTCCTCTGCGCCTTTCACTTCCTTATGAAAGCGTTCCAGGGAGGCATCTACACTTGCATCAATCTCCTTTGCCGTTTTGGCATGAGAAATACCCGCAGAAACAAATCCGAGTGTGACTGTGATACAAACAACCAATGCAAAGGCTTTCACGATGCGTAATTTTATGTCTTGCATATTTCCATCTCCTTTTCTTACTGTTTATTTTTCAAAGAATTTCACAAGGGCGCGATTTATTGCTTTAACTATTTTTAAACGGTTGTTTTCCTGTGACAATAATTTTTCCTCATGAGGATTGACGATAGTACCACATTCGATTACCACTGCCGGGCATTTTATATTACTTAATACGTAAAGCCCCCAAGGGGTTATTCTGTTGTATATTCCCCGATATCTATCGATGCACATCATTTTCTCTACGTCTGCGTGGTAGAGATTTGGCTTGAATCCATTTTCCAGCATTTCATCCGCAAATAACTGCGCAAAGACCTTACTCATTTCAGGGAAGGAATTATTTTCGGAGTAATGGACTGAGAAACCGCCCATGTCCTTCCACAACGGACTTCCTTCTCCATCCTTTCTTGCCTTCTCAATATCCTCTGGTTGTGCGGCATCATGGTGAATTTCAAGGTAAAGAGCCGGCATGATTCTATTGGCATATTCCACCCGTTCGCGCAATCCAAGGTTTCTTGATGCCTTAATTACATCATAGCGTATTCCAGGGGCATGGTGAAATTTATCTTCAAAATATCCGACTACAGCGTCATTGAATTCATGTTCAAATATGCCTGTATACGATTGAGCCCCCTTCTGGTCTATTTTGGATGCAGGCTCCTGCACATGGCCTGAAATGATGAGTACCGTACGGTTCATTTTAGTGTTATCGGCTTTACAAATTATTTTAGCCGAAAGACCTTAAATCCCGGGAAGTTGATNTCTTTANCTATTGCNGNCATGGGGTAAAACCATTGNTTTGAAAAGGTATCCAGATAATCCATGTCATTATCGTAAAAGACAAACAGGACGGATTTCGGCATCGGCCCTTTATANCTGAGCTGTTTGTAAAGTTTTATTTTNTCTGGCGTACTTCCACTGCTTATCGATTCCAAAGGCCAGAGCAATTTTATCCGGTGTCTCTGATCTTCCGGCGTTAAATAAAAAAATGTAAATACATTAATATTTGAGATGAATATGCACTCGGTATCTGTTTGCAGCAATTTTTTCACTATCTGGCGATGGTCATAATAATCCCAGGTATTATCGTTTTTGCCTCCGATATAGACTGACGGGCTGATGACGCCGTGTGAAAGGCTGTTGGGTATATAGTAATTTATTAGGAGCAATACCAAATTTAGTGAAATCACGGTGGAACCAATTATCCGCCACTTCCGGCTATGAAGATCCGCCATCCATATCCCGAACAAAACCGGAATAATCCATACGAGAATCAACCACACGCGTGAACCTATCGAACCGAATGGTGAAATTCGCCAGATGCCGATAAAATTGATGAGAAGGAAAACCCAGATTCCCCAGAACAGCTTTTTCTCAATTTGGTTACGCCTTAAAAAACAAAACGTAACCAGAACGATTACGAGAAACCCCAGCATCTCCCACGCAAATGGGATGGTGCTACCGCCTGAAAAACGGGCATAAAACGCATCACCCGAAAACGTGTAGAGGAGATTTAAAAGCGCCGATGTAAGCGTAGCCGGAGGGACGGAAGGTGTTTTCGGAAACAAAATGTTTCCGAAGAACCACATCGAGATGAACCGCGGTATCAGGCCGATCAGAAATCCGAGTGAACAAAATCCGCTGTTAATTAACAATTGCCGCAAACCAGGCCACATGAATATGGCGTAACAGATGACAAGGGCAACTGCGCTGGGCAGGAATATCACATGATTCCAGATACCGAGTGACAACAGAAAACCGGCGAGAATGAAGCCTATTGTCCTGAGGTACTGTTTCCGGCTGCGACAGAATTTGACGTATACCCAGATCGTTCCAAAGAAGAGAAAAGGATTAAGGACAAACACCTCACCGCAGAGTCGAGAGAGCATAACAAGCGGTGGGAAAGTTATCAGGAGGCAGGCAATCCANCGTGCGCGAACAATGGAGAATTGCCGAACGATATCGTAAATTGCAACTATTGTAATAAGCGTAAAAACCGGCCCCAAACACCGCAAGCTCCAGATTGAATTTCCAAAGATCTTTATGACAGCGGCCAGCAAATATGCATGTACAGGAGAAGTGTAATTATTAAAGAAACCGTACAGCGGTCTTGCACCATCAAGAATCATCTCGGCAAAAAGGCCGAATACCGCCTCATCGCGGTGGAGCCCGACAATATCATCCAGTTTCCAGAACAGGATTATTATGCCCGCACCCAGCCAGGCAAAATACCACCATCTATTCTTGATTTCGTTTAACACCATGATCAATGCACTGCGCCTCTACAAAAGACATCGCAGTCAGAAAATATCCCCTACAACGCTGTAGCGCGACTTTCAAGTCGCCTATTTCCTTTGATTACCTTTTTAGTCACTTCATGCGAGATAAATCTCGCTCTATAATTACGTAACATTGAAATTACTATACATTAGGTTATTAGTTTAATCTGCATAATCTTTAGAGTACCTGATAGTCCTATCAATAAACGCATCTTAGCTATTCTTCGCAGTAAAGTCAATAAGTGAGAATAGTGTCCTCCAGTCCCTCTTTTACCTTTGATTTTATTAATGTTTATTGCTACAATTCCGAAAATTTCTTTCTGTAAATGCAGATAAAATTACGCTAAAGGTTGTTAGTCGCAAAGCATTGAAACGTCATAAGTTGTATCCGACCAGACTTACGACTTAAAAATATTTTTTCACGTGTGCTTTTTAACAAAGTAATGACATAACCAAAAGAGAAGATAATTTCGTATGCCGATTGAAAATATTTTATTATGGGTTGCGGTATTGATATTCGTGAGTGTCGTTTCAAGCAAGCTTTCCGATAAGTTTGCAATCCTTACCTTGTTGCTATTTTTGACAATCGGGATGCTTGCCGGTTCAGAAGGAATAGGCGGTATTTATTTTGATGATGCGCAGTTAGCCAAGTCCATTGGCGTTGTGGCTCTCATCTTTATTATTTTCTCCGGAGGGCTTGATACTAACTGGAAAGACACCAAATCAGTTATTTTGCCGGGGGTCATCCTTTCGACGGCAGGGGTTTTAATGACCGCAGTCATAACAGGGTTCTTTGCCGTCCATATCCTAAAATTTTCTCTTTTGGAAGGAATGCTGCTTGGTTCCATAGTTTCTTCAACTGATGCCGCCGCTGTATTCAGCGTTTTAAGGTCTAAACGAATAAGCCTGAAGCAGCCTTTGAAGCCGCTGCTTGAGTTTGAGTCTGGCAGTAATGACCCGATGGCTATTTTTTTGACTGTCGGATTTATCAGTATCCTGACGGTGAAAAATATGGGTATTGCCGCCTTGATTCCCAGATTTATGCTGGATATGAGTGTGGGAGCGCTCATAGGTTATCTCATGGCGAAATTTATTGTATTNTTCATTAACCGTCTGAANCTGGGATACGAAGGACTTTATCCGGTAATAATGATTTCGCTCGTGCTGCTGACGTACGTAATTGCAGTNTTTCTGAAAGGCAACGGAATCCTTGCGGTATATCTTGTCGGTTTGATGCTGGGGAAGGCAGAGTTTCCAAATAAAAAGATGATCATGAGATTTCACGATGGTTTGGCTTGGCTTGCGCAAATTGTAATGTTTGTAACATTGGGCTTGCTTGTTTTTCCTTCGCATATTGTTCCACTAATAGGGGCAGGGTTTTTGCTAACGTTTCTTCTTATGGTGGTTGCTCGCCCTGTTAGCGTATTATTATGTCTATTGCCGTTTAACATAAATATGCGAAAGAAAGTTATGGTTGCCTGGGTTGGTCTTCGGGGATCGGTTCCGATTATCTTGGCGACATTTCCTTTTATGGCAGGCATCCCGCAGGCAGATACTATTTTTAATATCGTATTTTTTGTCGTTATTGCATCAGTTTTTATCCAAGGAACATCTATTCCGTTCCTTTCAAAAATATTGAAGCTGGACGTTCCCCTGGCAAACAAGATGAATTATCCCATTGAATTCGAAAAGACAGCGGCTTTCGATGCCGAAATGATAGATGTTATTGTTCCATTTGACTCAGAAGTGGTGGGTAAGAGGATTAGCGATTTAGACGTTCCTGAGAAATGCCTTATTTTACTTATTTGTCGGCAAGGTAACTTTGTTATACCATCAGGATCTATGGTTATAGAGAGTGGTGATGTTATGCTGGTACTAGCAAATACGGCTGATTTTTTGGTTTTTCAACAAATGCTGGCGCGTCTTAAAAAAGAAGGGTAATAAATTACCAGCAGGGATAATACTACAATACGAAATAAACCACACATTACAAAGTACTATTCTTAAGCGCCAGTACAACAGCGCCCTTAACCGGTTCCCTGCATAATTGTATGGATTTTATTGCCGGAAGTTCCACTCTGACTTTTTCTACGATAATTTCTCTTACTATTTCTACGTTCGTCAGGACGCCACCGCTTAGGACTAAGGCTGCACCTTCTTTACCAAAATCAATCTGCTTTGCAACCGCTGAGATATCGGAATAAAGATCACTGGCGGCTTTCCTTAAAATTTCCTTTGATGCTTCGTCACCAGCGCCTGCGGCAGAATTAACAATTTTTGCAAGGTTTGCAATATCAGTTGGTTTTGTCGTTTTCTGATAAATGTAATTTACTACATCCCGCACAGAACTCAGATTCCACACATTTAAGACTTTTTGAGCAAGAGGAGTTGTTTCCCCGGATACATCGTAAGCCTTTAAAATCTCTTTTAAAGCCATTCTGCCTATCTCATAACCACTTCCCTCATCTAAAAGATATCCCCATCCACCAACCTTGATTTTTTGTCCCTTTATAGTTTCTCCGTAAACAACAGAGCCGGTACCTGAGATGGCTACAATGCCGTGTCGCTGACCCGCCCCGGCAACTAGCGCTATAACAACATCTGAGACGACTTCTATATTTAATGACGGATTAAATCTTTCGCTGAGTGTGTTGCAAAAGGGTGGTGTACTTAATATCTGCCATATTACATTACTCATCTCTACCCGTTTTTCTTCTGATGCGCCAACCCCGGCAATACCGGCA
>C687J26660_1000810_pt1 | contig 8683 bp, 9 predicted proteins | sample RifOxyA3_FD_26660 | JGI IMG/M metagenome (IMG submission 26660)
CAGTTCGATCAGTTCTTTGTCGTCAACCATATCCACTTTATTTAAGAAAACAACGATATAGGGGACATTAACCTGGCGAGCCAAGAGGATGTGTTCGCGGGTTTGCGGCATCGGTCCGTCGGCCGCGGAAACAACCAGGATGGCGCCGTCCATTTGGGCGGCTCCGATGATCATGTTCTTAACATAGTCGGCGTGTCCCGGGCAGTCTATGTGGGCATAGTGCCTTTTGTCGGATTCGTATTCAACGTGGGCGATGGCGATGGTAATACCGCGCGCCTTTTCTTCCGGAGCGGAATCGATTTCGTCAAATTTTTTCGCCTTCGCCAATCCTGCCGCGGCCAGACAGCTGGTCATAGCCGAAGTCAGTGTGGTCTTCCCGTGATCGACGTGTCCGATTGTTCCTACGTTCAAGTGGGGCTTTTTTCTCTCAAACTTTTCTCTTGCCATTTTTTGTTTCCTCCCTTAGATTTTTTTCTCAGTGTACGGGTAGAACAATGTTCTACCCCAACCTTCCCAACATTATAATTATACACAGCAATGCTCAAAAAAGTCAACAGCCCGCGGTCGGAATCGAACCGACGACCTTTTCCTTACCATGGAAATGCTCTACCAACTGAGCTACACGGGCAGATCAGAAAATCAGTATATCAGGAAATCAGTTTATCAGGCAAGATCAGACTTTTTGAAAATCGGATCGAAAGAATAATTTTTGAGCGCCTCGGAGGCCCCTTCTTCGCGGTCGACGACAGAAATAACTTTGACAACTTTCGCTCCGGCTTCTTCCGCAGCGGTGATGGCCTCAAGTGCGGATGCCCCGGTCGTCGCGACGTCTTCCACTATTAATACATTAAAACCCTTTTCAATAATCCCTTCAATTTTCTGTTTGGTCCCGTGTTCTTTCGCTTTTTTGCGGACGATGAAGCCGGGGAGGTCGGACAAGGTTATCACCGCGCCGATGATCGGGTCGGCTCCCATCGTCATTCCTCCAACCGCGTCGATCTTTAACCCCTTGATTTTTTCAAGGATGATTTTTCCGATCAGTTTTGCACCTTGAGGATGAAGCGTAACTTTGCGGCAGTCGACGTAAAAGTCCGATTTTTTGCCCGATGACAGAGTGAACTCTCCGAACTTTACGGCGCCGGTAGCTTTGAGCAGTTTTTTGAGTTCCTCTTTCATTATTTTAATTATAGCATGCATAAAGAGGGTAATACAAAGGCGTAGGCGCAGGCATAGGAATAGGAAGGTAAAGGAGAGGAAAGAAAAAAAGGAAAGCGGGAAAAATTAAATATTATAATTTTTATTTTCCTTTCCTTCTCCTTACCTATGCCTGTGCCTATGCCTCCGCCTTGCAGTTTATAAGCCGTCCGGCATGTTATAATGCTTCCATACATGTTACGCAAAACGCTTGGCCTCTTTTTATCTTTATTTCTTTTTTCTTCCTTATCTTATGCCGTAACCTATCCGGCTCCTTACACTTCCGTTACGCAGCCAAAGAGCAACCAGCCGGTCAAGATCGACCTCAAGCCGAAAGAAGCGAAGTCCGCGGCGAGTAATATTGCCGTATTGAGCGGCTACACCCAGGTCCGTTTTGGGATGGGGGGAGGAAATACCTCCGAATCGTTTTATTTGGGGCCTACTATCGTTCGGGCGACCGGAGAACTAAGCGGCGGAGTTACCTACCGGACCGAAATCGATTTGCAAAGTGTTCCCACCTCCGGCGCGGTTGCCTTGGGGGATGTCTATATCGATGTCCCAAACCTGATTGGGCAGGGAAACATCTTTCGTTTTGGCCGCTTCCCTCTGCCGTTTGGCTATGATCTGTGGTTGAGCTCTTCCAAAAAATACGATATGACCCGTGCTTTCTATAATACCTGTTTTTGGGACCGGGAAGATTACGGGATCCAAAACTACTCTCGCGACGCGGGAGGTTCTTATGACCTGGCGATCGTAAACGGGCAGGGATCGGTTGTCGGCGCTTCAAAATCGAAAGATTTTGTCGGCAGATATATTATGAAAATAAAGGATGCCGCCGAATTGGGGATCTCGGAATATCTCGGGACCTACAACGGGAAGAATCGAGGCAACTTTGGAGCGTATTTCAAGTCGACCCAGGGGATGTTTACCGGCATCTTCGAATACGCCAACGGGACCGACAAGACCGGGACCAACCGCACCCTCGATTTTTATAACATCATTGTCCAGAACCTCTCTCCGCAAATTGAAAATATTTTGGTTTATGAAAGCTGGGATCCGAACCTCGATCAGGAGGGAGACAGCATTTTAGCTTACACTTTCGGCATGAATTATTATAAGACCAAGGAGATCAAGTTTGTCGCCAACGCCCGCCTGCAAAAAGTTGAGACCGCTTCCGACTTCAGCAAGAGTTTGCTGGCAATGGTGCAGGTTGAGTTTTAGTTTGGCATTTAGTATAATAGAAGCATGGAAGAGAAAAAACAAATAACCGGAGATACGATCATAGCGGAGATTTTGAAGATCAACCCACAAGCGGCTCCGATACTGATGGGAAAAGGGATGCACTGCCTCGGCTGTTCAATCGCTTCCGGGGAAACTCTTTCCCAGGCCTGCGAAGTGCACGGGCTTGCCCTGGACGAACTGTTAAAGGAGTTAAACAAATGACAATTAGAGTTGACGAGTCCCTCTGCATCGGCTGCGGGCTCTGCATTGATGCCTGCGGAGAAGTTTTCGGGATGAGCTCAGACGGAAAAGCCATCGTTAAATCCCAGCATTGCGAATCGGGCAATGCGGGAAACCTCGAAGAGATCGAAGATATGTGCCCGGTAGATGCGATTCTTATCGAAGAGTAAAGCCAAAGAGTTTGATCTTCTGGTGCAGGAAAAATTCCGCGTCCCTTCTTTAATCCTCATGGAAAACGCCGGCCGCTCGGTTGCCGAAATCGCTATGACTATGGGAGCTTCTTTTCTGGTTGTCTGCGGAAAGGGGAACAATGGCGGGGATGGGCTGGTGGCGGCGCGGCACCTTATCAATCATGGCCGCAAAGTAAAAATCCTGTTGCTTGGTGAGCCGCATGGAGACGCGAAGACCAATTACGAGATTTTAAAAAAGATGAAGGCCCGCTTTGTTAAAAAAGTTTCCGGGGCAGAGGTTGTTATTGATGCGATTTTTGGAATCGGCCTTTCTTCAGAAGTAAAAGAACCGTACAAAGGTATCATCGAAAAAATTAATTCTTTGGGGAAGCCGGTTTTGGCGATTGATGTGCCGTCCGGATTAGATGCGACTACCGGGAAAATTTTAGGTTGTGCTATTAAGGCAACAAAAACCGTTACATTTGTCGCTCCGAAAAACGGGTTTTATAAAAATGACGGACCAAAAGTTTGCGGGGAGATAATAGTTAGGGATATTGGGATTACTTTCTAGTTTTCCTGCCAAAAAAATTTTCTGCGCAAGTGAAATTTTTACAAACCATGGACGATATACATTTGATGGGAAAAAAGGAGACAACGAAATAATGAGAAATGTTTTACCGAAGATGATCGCGATGGATGTCAGCTGCGCGGTTGATTTTGACGCGAAAAGATTTTTTGAAAGCCGGATAGCAGAGGGCGGGGAGAAGATGGAAGCTCTAATCGACACTTTGCTGGCCTGCGGACTGCCGATCGCCCGCCCGGTCTTTTCAAGGATACTTTCCGCCGGAGGGGAAACGACCTTCTCTCTTTTTCGGTCCTTATCCCGACAGAAGATTGTTTTAATCAAGGCCCTAAACATTTTAGGGCCAAAAGCGATTTCTGATGCGCTTGATTCTCCGGAGTTTGAAGGTATGGACGAGCAAGAAGAGAAGGATTTAATTGTGCCGCTTTATTTGTACCTGGTTGAATCTGCCGAAAAAGGAGACATTGAAGCGGTCGGCCGTCTGGAGCGCGACATGACGGGCATGCCCCTTTATCGGACAAGGGTTTTAAGCCAATCCGGGCTTTTTAAGCGGATTTTGGATTGCTTATCTTTTGATGCTCTGGCGGCTTTAGTCAATCGGGATGATTTCAATTATAATCCGGGCAATGCCGACGGGGTAGAAGACCTGCAACTTGCAAAGATGATCGAACTGGCCCAAAAAGGGAATGCCGCAGCCGTTAAATATCTTCAAAATAAAAGAAACGACTGTTCCGTTGAATACATTGAACATTTAGTCAGAGTAGGGCTTTATGAGGGGCTGTTGGAAGTTTTGCCGGAAGAGCCAGGAAGAGCCGGTCCCTCCCTTCCTTCCGAAGGCGTCTCTTTTGAAGTGTTAAAAGAGACAGTCCGTTTGGCCGAAGAAGGGGGCAGAAAGGCCATCCAAACCGTAACCGGCTGGATAAAAGCGTGGGAAGGGTATGGCCATCTCTTTTTGCAGGATATTGCGATTTTCAGGCGGGCGGTCAATCTTCTTTCGATAGAGGATCTTATAAAATTTAATGACAATACCAGGGCCATGCTCTTATACAATTCTGAAGATCTTGACGGGGTAGGGGATGTGTTTCCTTTAAGAATTTTACATTTAGCGGGAAAGGGTAATGTCAAGGCAATAAAATATATAGAAGAAAAAATAATCGAAAGGTGGATAAAAAATTCATATTTGGACCATTTTAATCAATGTAAAATTTTTATGAAAATGGTGGGCTGTCTTTCAGAAGAAGGATTGCGGGTACTGGCAGAAAACTTTTCGAAATTATCTTATCATTTAAGCTGTCCCTCGGAGATTTACGGGACCAGGGATGCGTTCCTGTTATTCCTTCTCGAAAAAGCGTACAAAGGAGATTCGTTTTCTTTGCGCCTTCTGGTTGAGATAAAAGAAAATCCAGAATTAGACGGCGAATACCTTAGGAGTGGAAAGAGAAATCTTCCAAAAATGGTCAAAGGCCTGATCGGAGGAGAGGAAAGGGGTTTGGAGGAAGTCCAGCGTTTTATTCTGGCAAATAAGTATAAATTCGTTCCCCGCCCTTCCTAATAAGCGATTAATTTATCTTTTAGCCCTTTTGCCGCCCAACAAGAGGAACAAAACCGCCATTCGAACTGCTACACCGTTGGTAACCTGGTCGAGAATAACATTATACGGTCCGTCGGCGACGTCGGAGGAGATTTCCACTCCGCGGTTGATCGGTCCGGGATGCATGACCACCACATCGTTCTTTGCTTTCTTCAGCCGCTCGGCGTTGATCCCGTAGAGCTTGTGGTATTCTTCAAGCGAAGGAAAAAGCCCCGCCTCCTGCCGTTCCAGCTGGATTCTTAAAACATTGACAAAGTCCGCGTCTTTTATTTCTTTATCAAGATTATAAGAAACCGTCACTCCGGTCTTTTCGATATCTTTTGGAATGAGCGTTGGCGGGCCGACTACCGTTACTTTTGCTCCCAGTGTTTTTAGTCCCCAGATATTTGAGCGCGCGACCCGGGAGTGGAGAATATCACCGACAATCAACACCTTTTTATCTTTTAATTTCCCCTTCTTCTCCCGCATGGTGAAGATATCGAGCAGTCCCTGGGTCGGATGTTCGTTGAAGCCGTCCCCGGCGTTGATTACCGAGCCCTTGATGTTTTGCGCCACCAAATGCGGCGCTCCCGCCATCGAGTGGCGGATGATGACCGCGTCCATTCCCATCGCTTCCAGGTTTTTGACCGTATCAATCAAGGTCTCCCCTTTCTTTACGGAAGAGGAGGTGACCTGGATGTTGTTTACGCTGGCGGAGAGCATCCTGGCCGCCAGATGGAACGAGGCGGCGGTGCGGGTACTCGGCTCATAAAAAAGGGTAACGATATTTTTTGCGATGAGCGGTGGGACGCGGCGGACCGGGCGGGTAAAAATTTCTTTCATCGAAGCGGCGGTTTTGAGAATTGATTCAATGTCCGCTTCGGGAAGCTCGCGGAGACCGAGAAGATCTTTTCCGGATTGAATTTGCACCGTAATTATTATATCATAAGTACCTATGCAACGGCTAGTTATTTTCACCCTGGTTATTGTTTTGCTGGTGGCGGCGGCGGTAACTTATTCAAGGAATATTCGCAACAATTCGGTCATCCGCATGAGAGTGATGGGGACAGAACTGCGGGTTGTGGTCAACCATCCCGGCTCTCCCGAACATGTGAAAGAGGCGGTTGATACAATTAAACGCATTGCCGGGCTTCTGGACAAGTACGACGAAAAGAGCGAGTTGAGCAAGATCAACCGGGCGGCGGGAGTGGAAAAAGTGGCGGTGGCGAAAGAGACTTTTGCCGCGATCGAACAGGCGCTTTTTGTTTCAAACCTTACGCGCGGAGCGTTTGACGTGACCCTCAAAGATTACAGCAAGGTTGCACTTGAACCGTTCCACAAAAATGTTTTTATAAAAGACCCGAAACTGCAGATTGATTTGGGGGGGATGGGGAAAGGTTTCGCGGTTGAAAAAGCGCGGCAGGCGCTTATAAAGCGCGGGGTTAAATCGGCGCTGATAGATATGAGAAGCAGTATGGCGGCGATCGGCGGTCCGTGGAAGATCGGACTGGCCGACACAAAAGAAACCATCCTTTTAAACAACGGAGAGGCGCTTTCCACCTCCGGCAATTCCGAACAGGGAGAACATATCGTTAATGCGAAAACAGGAAAAATGTCAGCAACCTGCCGGTCGGTGACGGTCATCGCCAAAGATGCCGGCTTTGCCGATGCCCTTTCTACCGCGATTTTTGTTATGGGGCCGGCCAGGGGGATTGAATTGGTAAAAACACTTGAAGGGGTCAAGGCGATAGTTGTCGATTCAAACGGAAAGGTTTTAAAATCCTGGCAATGAAAATTTTAGCGTTAAACTGCGGCAGTTCTTCCATAAAATATAAGGTCTTCGCCTGGGGGAAGCAGGAGGTTTTGGTTGAAGGGCAGGTTGAGAGGATCGGGATTGCCGACGGATGTGTTAGCCACGAAGTTGCCCTCAAGCAGATTTTAAAAGAGCTCCCCGAAATCGCGGCGGTGGGACATCGGGTAGTCCACGGGGGAGAAAAGTTTAAGAGCTCCATGCTGATAACTCCCGAGGTTTTGGAAGAGATAAAAAAAGTCAAAGATCTTGCCCCCTTGCACAATCCGCCCAATATCGAAGGGATCGAATCGGCGCAAAAAGTTTGGCCGAAGATCCCGCACATCGCGGTCTTTGACACCGCCTTTCACCAGACGATGCCGGAGATTGCCTACACCTACGCGGTCCCCTACGAATGGTACAAGATGTACGGGGTGCGCCGCTACGGCTTCCACGGCACTTCGCATCTTTATGTTTCAAGGAGAGCGGCGGTCATGCTCAAAAAGCCGGTGGCCGAAACCAACGTCATCACTATGCACATCGGCAATGGGGTCAGCATCGCGGCGATCAAAAACGGAATATCGGTTGATACTAGCATGGGGCTCACGCCGTTGGAAGGGGCGGTGATGGGGACCAGAAGCGGAGATATTGATCCGGGTATTCTCCTTTTTATGATTGAGAAAGAGGGTTTTTATGCCGACCAGCTCGACAATATTTTAAATAAAAAAAGCGGACTCTTTGGGATCACCGGAAAATATATGGACCGCCGTGACATTTATAAGTCGGCCGAAGCGGGGGATCAGAGGGCGCAGTTGGCGATCGATATTGAAGTTTACCGCCTCAAAAAATATCTGGGGGCGTATCTAGCGGTTTTGGGAAAACTTGACGCACTGGTCTTTACCGCCGGGGCGGGGGAGAAAAACTGGAAACTGCGGGAGAGGGTGCTGGAGGGGTGTGAGGGGTTGGGTTTGGTTCTGGACAGGGAGAAAAATCGGGTCGCGAAGAGCCATGAGGTCGAAGCCGATATCTCGTTTCCAGGTTCACAGAGTAAAATTTTGGTCATCCCAACCGACGAGGAGCGGGTCTTTATCGAGGATGTCGTCGCGATTTTGGAAAACCGCTACGATGTTCACACCAAATTTACCTACTCATTCGAGCGGCCGGACTACCAGAGGACAAAATGAGCGAAGAAAAAAGAAAGAACCTGCTTCCCCTAACATACATGCGGTCTTTTGGCGATTTGATTTGCGGAGCGCGGCCGATCAAAGAAAAAAAGAGATTAATCAAAGAGATCAAATATCCGTGGGATCTTGTCTCCTCATTAAAAGAGGAGCTGGAAGCGGATTTTAAGATCATCAAGCCGAAAAAAAACGGGACAATCCACAAATCGGCGGTACTGATCAAGCCGAAAAAGATCCATATTGCCAAAGGGGCTCAAATCGGCGCCTGTGCGGTTCTTGACGCGACGTTTGGTCCGATCTTTATCGGAGAAGGGACAATTGTCCATCCGCAGTCGTTTCTCCGCGGGCCGCTTTATGTCGGAAAACATTGCCGCATCGCGGGGGAGCTGGTCCATTCGGTCATTCTCGATTACACCAACAAGGGACATTACGGTTTTATCGGGCACTCGTACATCGGGGAGTGGGTCAATTTGGGGGCCGGAACCACTAATTCAAATTTAAAAAACAATTATAGTTCGGTTAAAGTTGTAATCAACGGAGAGGGGATTGATACAGGGGAAACCTTTGTCGGTTGTTTTATCGGTGATCACGCCAAGACGGCGATCGGGACGCTGATTTATACCGGAGCGGTGGTTGGCGTTTTCGCGAATATTTTTGGAGCCCTTCCGGTCACCAAGTTTGTCCCTTCTTTTTCGTGGGGGGGCAAGGGGGGGAGAGTTGATCTTCAAAAGGCGA
>C687J26660_1000842_pt1 | contig 8463 bp, 7 predicted proteins | sample RifOxyA3_FD_26660 | JGI IMG/M metagenome (IMG submission 26660)
GATAAATTTACTGAAAATTGATTGGTTTTATAAAACAAAATGCCATTTAAGCACCACAAAACAGGTGCACATTGGTTTGGAAAAATATCTTGTTTCCGTTATATTTCTCTTTTCTAAGAACCATGGCTAAAAAATGTGGCTTTTACCATGGAAGATGTGCGTTTCTGCTTACTGGCAAGGGAAAAGGGTTTAGCGTCTTTGTTGGTCCGCGGGTTGTGGTGGGGCATGAGAAGATGGTGGTTTTGTGATTCGGAGGAGAAGAAAGTTTAAATGCGGTTCGGGAGTTTGTTGTCAGGCACTGAGGGACTAAGGTGATTTTGGGGCTCTATCATATTGTAAGGAAGAAGAAGGGTTAACGCGGTTCGGGAATTTGTTGTCAGGCACAAAGGGACTAAGGCGATTTTGTGGTACTTTTAAGGAGGTGATCAAAATGGAGAGAAAAAAGAAGACAAAACGGAAAAAGACCGGTATTCTAAAATCTGGTCCTGGGATAAACTTTGTAAAACCAGGGCAATGCCTGGAAATTGACAACTGTTACCGGTTCCAGGCAGACGGCAGGGTGGGGATTGGGCCAATGTGCCAGTCTGAACGCATTGAAATAAAAGGTGTCGATAGAAGAAAGAAAAAGGCTGCATAATTAATGAGGAGGCATTGTGCAAAAAATGAAAAATGATCCTGTGCTCATCCAAGACGTGACTGTGTTCAAATGGGTGTGGGTCAGCGGGGAAAATGTGAAAATTAATACACCGGCAGCGTATGAAGGTAAAACAGGATCAGGCGGGACAACTGTATTCAATGCGTGCGTTGAAGTAACGGCGTAGATTAAAGCCGCAGCAAGCTGCGGGGAATTTACCCAAGGTGATTAAAACAATAATAATTTTTTAGGAGGTACAAATGGCAACTGAATATTTTCAGAAAAATGGAAGCACGGCTCCCGGTGTTGATCTGGTAACCAATCAAAAGGTCGGGATTGGATACACAAACGGTGACACAATCAATCAGGAATTAGTCGTGAATGGCGAGGCGGGAATAGGCTATAATGATGCAAGTCAGACTGCAAAACTTGCGGTAAATGGTTGCGTTGGAATTGGAACGACAGACCCACAGGAAGCATTACATGTAATCGGAAACGTCAGAGGAAACTCATCTGGAGGTGCGTTACGCATACAAACAGGAAATGGATATTTGGATATTGGGCCACAGAGCACCTCGTGGGCGCACATATACTCAGATCGATCGCGTTTTTTATTCAACAAGGAAGTGGTTGTTAATACCGGCAAAATAAGTTCCTACGACGAAAATCTTCTTATCCGAGCCGATTATAATGCTGCAGAAACCGCAAATCAGCTGTATTTAAAAACTGACGGTGCTGTCGGCATCGGCACGGTAAGTCCTGGGGAGAAGCTGGAAGTAGACGGCAATATTAAACTCACGGACCCGACGAATGACCGCGTGTGGACAACGGAGAAGGTGTTTAATGTGCTGGATTATGGAGCAGATCCGATAGGGACGACTGATTCAAAGCGGGCAATTCAACTTGCCATTGACGCGGCCGCAAGCGGGAATGGCGGCGGGACAGTGTATTTCCCAAAAGGCACTTATCTGGTAATGGGTTTCACGGGTTCTGTCACTTCCGTTACTTCTGACACCGTTTTCACTGACACAGCCGCAACCTTCATATCGGGTGCCAATGCATCCAATGTTGCTATCGGGGATATGGTGATCAACTATTCGAACAAATGCGCAGGGATCATCACAAATGTCACCGCAACGCAAATAACCGTTGGGTCACTTATCGGGTCTGTAACAACCCCGTACAACAACAAGTTCGTTGCGGGTAATAAATACTGCATTGTCGGTCTGAAATTGAAACATGGCGTTTGTCTCAAAGGCGAACTGAGCAGCATTCATGATGCCATACCAGCTGTTAAGATTGTGGGCAAGACATGGTCTACCGGAAGTACGGTTCACGGTGGAAACGAAAAAACATTTACTGTCCTTAGCGTTGATTGTGCCACCGAATGGCCCAAGGTAAGGATGGTGGATATTACAGTACAGCGTGATGCAACGTGGAATTCTGATGCTGATTATAAGGATGTCGGTGTGGATATCTATAATTACAGGGTAAAACATCCGGGAGAGGGTTACGGGCCTGCATACTATCCATCTCTTGAGCGCATCAACGTGGGAGATAACATTAATAAGCTGGGATTTGAGACTGGCCTCCGTATCGCAGCCTGGAACGGAATTGCAGAACAAGTCAATGTGTTCTATTGTAAGCGCGGCATTGACTTAAACATGCCGGGCGACTCGACCAATTTGGTTAATGTCATCAATCCTTATGTGTATGGCAGTTCTGAAATTGGTATCAGGATGACAGGGTATTCGAACAGACTTCTTGGTGGTCAGATCTCATCAAATTCGGATATTTCCGGCTTCACGTGCATACAGGTGGATAATGATGGTTGTCAATCGGGTGTACCTGCTATGATTAACTACATAGACGGTATCAGTCCCGAGTGTGCGGCCCCAGACACGATAGGGATAAAACTGAACGCCAATTCACGAGCCACAAAAATTACCGGATGCTGGTTTAACCTTGCTGCACCGGGGAAAACAGATATTGATATAGACGCGGCTTCCGTGGGCAACAACATTTTCGGGAATTTTACCTGGGGCAGTTATGGCGGTGTCTCAACAGGATGGGCTAATCTGGATTGGAAAACAGCGGGCGGGCTAAGCATCACCAGTGAAGGAACTTTTGCTGGTGCAGGCCAAATAGATGGATCGGGTACTACAATTAATGCGAAATACCAATACATAGGTGGTTCCGGCAAAGTCCATACTGTTGGGAGTGTTCAAAGGGTTACTTCGGATGGCTATAATGAATTTGCCAATATTGATGTTGGTTCCAAAATTAAGGCAAACGGACTTGAAAGAAGGGTCACCAATTGGATCGATGCAAATACAATAGACGTTGATTCGAATGTAAATTGGGAAAACTCAGGCACTGGTTATGATTGGACGTATAGCCCGACGGTTTTTACCACTGGTTCCAGCACAACCGTAGAAACGACACATGGTGGTTTTGCCGCGATTTGGCCGGGAATGCGCATCCGGGCCAATTCAAATCCTAGAGTCGTTTTAACAAAATCCTGGGATCATAATACCATCACGGTAGCAACGCCGGTCGACTGGCCAACTGGTTCTGATTTTACCATGGATTTTCAGTATCCGATCTTTAAAAACATACCGCTTTTCAGTTTAATCTCAGCTTCCAATGGTGAAAGTCGAAACATTATCGCGATACCCGATGATTTTTCCGCAACGGCGAATAGTTCTGTGAGTGCTTGGACTGCAGGATATTGGTTTTCCATAACCAAAAATGATGCCATGCTTAATATTAATGGCGGCTCATCAAATAAAATGGCAATCAGGGCAAATATTTACGCCAAGGATTTCTATGATCTGCCGGGTATTCATTTTAACCGCTGGACAGGAAATACGAGTCCAGATACGTTTGATAATGCGCGGATTGGCATGTCTGGCACAGGACCATATGACCTAACATTCGGAACTGCCGCAGCCCAGACAGACAAGGATATCGTAACGGAAAAGATGCGTATTACATCAAGCGGCAACGTAGGAATCGGCATAACAAATCCTTCCCAGAAACTACACTTGCGCGGCCAGATGCTAATTGATGACGACAGTCCAGCGGGCTGGTATTCTGGGAGTGAGGCAGTGCTAAACCTGGGCGATACATCATCATTCATTAAAAATGCTTATGGTAGCACATATTCCTATGGTTTGAGGCTTAGTACCAATAATTACCTTACGCTTGAAACAACACCCGCTAGCAACAAACCAATTGTGATAATACCTGGTGGTACCGGATGCGTCGGCGTGGGAACGACAAGCCCAGGTCAGAAGCTGGACGTAGCAGGTAATATTAAAACGTCAGGGCAGATTATGCTTGGAAATGTCCGATTTGGTACGGCGGCCTCAAATCCTACCACAGATGAGTGGAAATATAAGGGTTCTCTTTACATTAACACTTCTGATGGGAAATTACGGATTAATATAGCGGATGACAGCTCTACACCAAACTGGGTTGTGGTAGGGACTCAATCCTGATTCTTTCTCAACGATGGAGGGAAGGGTCACCAACCCCTTCCCTCCTTTATTACCTTTTCGAGTATTTCAGTATCTTTTGGTCGTTTGTTAGGCAATATAACGTACCATCAGCATCAATTTGGATTGAAAGCATCTCTCGTTCCTTAGAAAACTCCATGGATGTTAATATTGTTCCGGCTGGCTCCAAAATAAATACCTTTTCAGCCGTCCATTCATTCATGCTATAGAGATAATTGCGATAGTAAAGCAAGTAAATCTTACCTTGTGATATAACAAGTCTGTAATGCAAAATCTGTCCACCCACAACCCCATCAAGGATTACATGCTGAACATTTCTTGTAGTCTTATTTAGAATCTCTATTCCATAACCGGAAGAATAATCGTCAACGGCTAGATAGATATTTTCTTGATCCACTGCGATTCCCTTATAATATCCACCCGTTGCGGAATCAATTGGGATAATGTCTGCAACAGAATCAGTAATGGCAAATTTACCAATATTTTTACCAATATGGTTGTAGTATCTGTCGTTAAAAGAATGATACGACAGATAGAGTGAATCGTTATAGTACGCAAAATCATTCACATATACCGAGTCGATTTTCCATGTTTTTAATGTGTCACCATTCTGGTTCAGTTGGTATATCACTTGAGGAGAATCGGAAAGGCAGTAAAAGGTTTGGGAAGGCCCCTCTTTTAAATATAAGGGTGTTGAAGAGTTTAATGGCAAAGGTTTGGCGCTCGTAATTTGTTTTAATGAAGTATCATAAATAGAAAGAGTCTTATTGGTATCCAATAAAATGAATGCTCCTCCCATGTTGACCATGTCAAAAGCTCTGATACTTAAAATTAAGGAATCCGATAGACTAAAGGCGCTTACGATTTTCACACTTACGGCCGCAGTCTTCACTCCTTCTGTATTCTGTGTGTCCAAGGCCGCTAATCTGTATTCATACGTTTGATCTTGTATGGCTGTGCTATCGGAAAAAACGGTATCTTGCCAATCGGGTTTGAGCAGAACCAGGCTTGAATCCTGGTTTTTGCGGTAGATGTTGTATCCAGAAACCGGCGCCCCGGTGGTGGGCCTGTTCCAGGTAAGGGTGACGATCTGCTTGAGCGTGTCGTATTGAATTTGCAGGTTCTTGGGTATTGGAATCCCCTTATACCTCAAACGAATTGGGGAAATTGCCGTGTCTGCCAGTCCTGCACGGATAACAAGTGAAGTGTCCTTTGGCTCATACGTGTCCAAGGTAGTCAGAATCCGAACGCTGTACGGTCCTTCGGCCATATTAGAGAGCGCGAAACGTCCAAGAGAATCGGTCAGGTGAAGTGATGTTGTTGTACCGAACAGGATAACAAACAGCGTCCTGCGATCGTCACCAGGCTCAAGTTCGATGGTCCCGGCAAGAGAACCAGGCGCTTTTAACGTATCAGGCGGAACAACCGTGTCGCTGTCGCTTACGATAATGGAATCTACATACGCCAGTTCGCTTCCCAGATCGCCGAAGATGTTATATTCACCAGGCAACAGGGAATCCACGGAGTAATTGCCATTGGTATCTGTGGTAACTGTGTCTGCAATCGTACGGACCTTACCTAGGCCGCTGGGGTTGTGGTCTACGGTAATAAACTGCACACGAGCATTCTTTGCCGGCAAGCCGTTCAAATGATAGAGTTTGCCAGTGAGGGCTACATTGCCGGTCTCTGAACCTGTCCCGGTGTTATCATCAGGTCCGCTGGGCTTGGAACAGGCAAAAAACAATAAGGCCGCAAAAGCGACGGAACACAATAGTATTTTCATCATAAAAGCCCTTCTGGTTTACGGTATTTTCGACAAAGGAAACAGCTGCAAATTGAGCTGATACACCCTGTCCACATTCTGGTCATTATCCACTAAAGTTAATATTTTTTTACGGCACGCCACAAGCTCGGTTTCGATGGTTTTGTACGTTTCCTTGGAGATGTTAAAAGTCACGGTTGAAATATTCCGATGGTCCGCAGGGTGCCTGTCCAGGGCCTCTTTTGCCAGTTCCATCATGGCCTTCTGAAAGTTTTTAACGTATAACGATTTTACCTCGTCTCCCGTGGTGATGATTTTATCCGTGGCCTTGTAATAGCCACTTGCGTTTTTCTTGATCATGCCCAATTCCAGCAGGATATCGATGGCTTTCTTGGACTGTTCCGGCCGTATTGTAGGATTTAGGGAACGGGCGAGTTTTTGGTAATCATCTTTGATGTCGATCACCTCCAGAAGGTCCCGTATTGCGCTGTAATACCATTTTGAATAAAACTCATATTGGCTGGAATCGACAAGATAAGCCTTTGAATTGTAAAACCGCATCATGCGTTCAAAGTACTTCTTTTTTTCATCAACGCCTTTGGCCTGGTTGAACAACACCATGTTCTCGAAATATTCCTCTTCCCGTCTGCCGTGCCGCATTGCCTTGGAGAGCTTGGCAATGAAACTCGGTTGGATGTTCGTCCTGCCACTCACAATGTCTTTATACATTCCTGATGAATTGTACCCTGCCTTCTGTGCAAAGTAGCGGTAGGAAAATGCGGGGGTCGCGGCTTTCTGCTCGATGTAATAGTCGGCAAGGTACTTGCGGTAATCGGTATAGTTAAAAACGGATGCTTTGTTCGCCATACACCTATAAATTTAACCATCGCATGATGGAAAAGCAATAGAAATAAACACTTTCTGTTCGATAGAACCGAACATGCAACATTCCGGCAGGAACATTGGCCGCTTTGTTTTCCATATATAGAAGATGCCGTTACTGCTGTTCGATAAAACGAACACTTTTTATTCTAAAACATTGATAATACGGTGATGGGTGATGCATATTAAATACAAATAAAAAGGGAGGAAAGATGAGCATCCATTATCAAAGTCTTGATACGGCTGTACGAGGATTCATGATCCGTGAGTTAGAGCATGACATAGCAGGCACTTTGTATGCCAGTCCCAGATTAACAGAAACTGGAATACAAACATGGCCCCAGATACTTAGAGAGGCATTCGAACAGCACGATGATAACTGGATCGCATCCACCCTTCGCTCTCGCAGTCTCATGCGCACCGAAGAACAACGGCGCAAGCCCAAAGGCGGTTTTACGGTAGCTAAAGTTCCTTACACGGCACCTGATACATTGGCTGAAGGCGAATTCAACCGATTTTACGCACGTGGTTTATGCGCCGATGTGATAGCTGCTGGTGGAACTGAGGTGGAAGTCTATCGTGGAAAAGAGGTTCAAAATCCCCGGCCTGAATCACAGGCCATGATTGGCAAGCGACTTCAGGCACAGAAGCTTCTTGACGATCTCCGCACTTCGCCGGGAATGGAAACCGCTCTTGGGCTGCCGCCAGGTCCGAACTCTGGTCTTACCGTCCGTCGAGTGTAGTTTATATCCCCGGCCTTTACGCGCAGGTACACTCCCCCGCGTCGTGCATGGTCATTTTACATAAAACGGGTTACCCGCCCATTGCCCGTCCGTGGGCATGGGTCAAACCTTTCAGGCAGGTAACCTGTTTTATGCAAACCTGCGCTTCAAAGCCTTGCCCGCCTCTTTCCAGAGTCGAGGCAGGCCCACCCACCACCCTTCAGAGAAGCGAAAACCATGACAGCCGGAGCATAATGAACATGGCGTAGGCTGGCATGGTTTTCGGCATTGGGAGACAAAAACCGGTCCGCCTGCCTCGCCCGCCTCGCCGATTTGGCGGGCCGGCAAGGCGGGGACTCCGCAAAGGTGAAGCTTGCTCTCCGCCTGCGGCGGACCCGGTTTTTGCTGGATACGACCGCTTTAGATGCACCAGGATCGAGGAACGGGATCGGGTTAATGTTCTGGGATGTCCGGAAAATCAGGGAGCCCCTGAGGGGCAGACGGGAAAGGCGCGGCCCGCCTTTCAGGCGAGGCAAGCACCACGTCCGGAGTGTACGCCATAGGCGCACACCTTTAGCCGTGGGAATATGGGACCCACGGGCCGGGCGTGCCTGGCCCGCCTCTTTCAGAGGCGAGGTAAACAATAAGGCACGGAGAACGAGAGGGGAATCCGCCTCAGGCGGATGGGGTGAACGTGAGCCCCTCTTCTCAGAGGCGAGGCATGCCGTAGCCCCCTTTGAGAGCTGGTTGCCCCTTTGCGGTATAGACATGGCACCCTTACCAAACCAGGGTGTGCAAAGGAAGGGGAATGCAAAGGGGAAATCGAAAAACATTCGATCTGACGGCAGCCGAAGGCTGGCGACTCCTTACGATTCAGAACGAATGTGACAAACCTGCGGCGAGGGGGCCCGCCTCGCCTTGACGGCGAGTCGAGGCGGGCGG
>C687J26660_1000844_pt1 | contig 8462 bp, 8 predicted proteins | sample RifOxyA3_FD_26660 | JGI IMG/M metagenome (IMG submission 26660)
TTTTTCCAAAGAAGGGGGGCAGGGCTCTTGATGAATTTAATAAAGAGGGATGGGAAGAAATAGGGCGGATTATTGCCAGGATCCATCTTGCCGGCGCAAAACACAAAGAGAGTTCCCGGATCACCTGGCGGCCTTCTATCGCGACGAAGCATCATCTTGAGGTTTTGTACGGAACAAACTTTTTGCCGGACAATTTTGAAAAGTCATTCAAACAGGCGGCGGAACTTTTCTTAAAAAAAGCCGAGCCGTTATTTGACGGCCCGGAATTTATTTTATTGCACGGCGACTGCCACAAAGGGAATTTGATCCACCGCCCGAACGAGGGGATTTTTATCGTCGATTTTGACGATCTTTGTTTTGGGCCTCCGGTGCAGGATATTTGGCTTTTGCTCCCCGATATCCCGGAAAATTGCGAGAACGAACTTAACTGGTTTTTAAAGGGTTATGAGACCTTCAGGAAATTTGACCGTCAATCATTGGCCCTGGTTCCGCTTTTGCGCGGGATGAGGATCATCCACTATGTCTCCTGGCTGGCGGTGCAGAGTTTGGATCCCGATTTTAGGACCCACTTTCCCGAAGCGGGGAGTTCGCGCTACTGGAGCGAGACGATCAAAGAGATCCAGGAGATTTGCTATAATTAGCCATGCAGGATTACAAGTTTAAAATCGAATTATCGGTTCGCGACTATGAATGCGACCTGCAGGGGATCGTCAACAACGCGGTTTATCAGAATTATTTGGAGCATGCCCGCCACGAATATTTAAAAAGTATCGGCCTTGATTTTGCCGAATGCACCCGGAAGGGGATTAATCTGGTGGTGGTTCGGATCGAATTGGATTACAAGTTTCCGCTCAAAAGCGGTGATAGATTTGTAGTCGGTTTAAATTTTGAAAAAGAATCGCCGGTGCGGTTTGTTTTTTATCAGGATATTTACCGGCTCCCCGATGAAAAGTTGATCCTCAAAGGGAAAGTGACCGGCACCGCGTTAAATGAAAAGGGAAGGCCGGATCCCGGTTTGATGCCGTAACCTGCTTAAAATAAATTCTAAGCACGAAGCACGAAATTTGAAACAATTTATAATATTTAAAATTTAATTAATTGTTTAAATTTTGGTATTGTTTAGAATTTCGAAATTCGGATTTCGGATTTTCTTCAAACTCCCAAAATTGGCGGCAAAATTGCTGGGGAATGGTAAAGGGGGCGATAAAGATGAATACTTTGATACCAATAGAAAGGGTAGAGAACAAAATTTATTTGATTAGGGGCCAAAAAGTGATGTTGGATCGGGACTTGGCAGAGCTTTATGAGGTTGAGACGAAAGTGCTTAAGCAAGCTGTTAAAAGGAATATCGAACGTTTTCCCGAAGACTTTATGTTTGAATTAAATAAGGAAGAGTTTACTAATTGGAGGTCACAATTTGTGACCTCCAATTCCGATAAGATGGGCTTGCGGCGAAGGCCCTCTGCTTTTACAGAGCAGGGAGTTGCAATGCTTTCCGGGATGCTAAACAGTAGAAGAGCAATTCTGGTCAATATTGCCATAATGAGGGCCTTTGTCCGCTTGAATCGGATACTTTCCAGCCATATCGAGGTTTCGAAGAAGTTGAAGGAGTTAGAAAATAAAACTTTAAAAAATGAAAAAGATATTCAGGTGGTGGTTAAGGTTATCAGGGAGTTGACCAGCGTGAAGCCGAGTGCGATTGGATTTAAAATCCGATAATCCGATTTCGGTGCTCTGATAAACAGGTGTCCTGCCAAATGATCTCCTGATTTCCTGAAGTTCATCTACACAATAATAACAATTTCAGCTTCAGCTGGTTTTGGTTTTACACGCAAAGAAATATCAAAATCTAATTCTAATAAATGACCAGTCCGATTCCCATTTTTATTAAATGATGCATCATCGTTAAAAGTGAAGCTGCTCAAGGGGGTTCCAACAGGTATTTTCTCCGGATTGCTTGATCTTATTGCCGCTATTTCACCCGATTCAATTGCGCCAAATTCAACATGTGAATACTTCATAAGAGTGACTTTTGAGAGCCCATAGTAATTGTTAATTCCGCGGTGAAACATGAAAGTTCGATCAGTTATCCTTTGAAGGCTGTAGTAGAAACCGGCTGGGCTGTGTAAGCTTAGACTTCGTGCTATCCCCTCTGAATAATTATAATCTGAAAATCCGCCTGTCATCCTAAGAATTGAAATATTTCGGGTTCTTAATAGTTTTAGGTCTTTTCCTTGTTCCTCTGCTATTCTTGCCCAAAAATTTAATGTCAAAAAGTAATATTGCCAGCTCCGGCTGGATTTTTTACCCAAATCAATAACCGATATGGCAATTGAATCATTTTCTGTGGTTCTTCCCGTGACATTTGGCGGATTAAAAGAGCCGTTAGACGATAGTGTTCTTACTTTGTTTCCATCAAGAAGAAAATCATAGCCATAATGGGGTTGTCTGAATGCGGGATTGCTAGTTCTTCTCAACTCAAATTCATACTCTGTTTTTGGTCGAAATATAATACGACTTGCGCCAAGCAATGATCTTGCTTTTGACAAACATACTAGTTCCATTGTTTTCTCTCCATATATCTGTCGTCGGGATCCAGACAAAATTTCAGTCTTTTCGCTAAAAATCCTGGAGAGCCTTAGGAGAGCCGAAAGCCGACAACGAAAGACTATTCCCATAAACATAATCCATGCTAAAATCTATATCAATGCAACTACATAAACTAATTTTCGCACTATTGATCGTCTTCGCCGCCGCCCTTATCGGCTCCTATGCCACTTTCCCATCTATCCCAACCTGGTATGCTACTCTAAATAAACCGTTCTTCAATCCCCCAAACTGGATCTTCGGTCCGGTCTGGACAGTGCTCTATCTAATGATGGCATTGAGCCTTTATCTAATATGGAAACAAAATGCGGACAATAAAGATGCGATTTCATGGTTTGGCTTCCAGCTGCTCCTCAATTCCGTCTGGTCAATTGCCTTTTTCGGTTTTCAATCACCTTCTTGCGGTTTGGGGATAATCATCCTGCTCTGGCTGGCGATTCTGATAACCATTATTAAGTTCTATAAACTCTCAAAACCTGCCGCCTGGCTTTTAATCCCGTATCTGCTGTGGGTCAGCTTCGCGTCAATCTTGAATCTGTCAATCGTTCTGATTAATTGAGGATTTCCCAAGTTATCTTGCCTTAAGCTTCCTTTTCTGTTAGAATAAATTTTAATGGCTGAGATAAGGAAGAGCGAATCCAGGACCTCAAAAGTTGGCGGTTTTATCCGCAGTGTGCAGGAAGCGATTCCGCTTGGCGTCCCCCCGATCTTGCGGAGATTCTGGAAATTCACCAAAGAAGAGAGCAAGGAATTCGCCAAACACTTGAAAGACCCCGAAGAAAAAGAAAAAGAACTGATCAAAAAAGTGATCAAAAGTTTTAAAACTTAACTTATGGTAAGCAAACAGGATATCGAAGACCGCATAATTAATGTTTTAAGAGAACAATTTCTGAAATATTCGGACGAGGTTCTGGACACGTACCAGAACAAAATTAATTCCCTGGTCCGCTGGTACGTTTCAAAACTTCCGGCTCACGTCAAAAAAAGCGAAGCGGACGACATCGCTTCGGAAGCTAAGATCGCTTTTGTCGATTCGCTCAAGACCTGGGACCCGCGCAAGGGGGAATTGTGGACCTTTGTCAGCGTCCGGCTCAAGGGCTCGATGCAGGATTATTTGCGCAAGCGCGGCGGTGACCCGGTGGCGGGGATGCAGGAGTGGATTTCTTCGGCGGCGCATCTTTATCTGGCTTTTAACAAGCAGATAATTTATCACGACAAGATCGACGATGTGCTGCATGTTGAACACGCCATGGAGGCGCTCGACGAAAAAGAAAAAGCGGTCATCGACGGTTATTATAAGAAAGACAAAACCTTTAAGGACATCGGGAAAGATATTGGATTGTCCGAATCGCAGGTTAGCCGCATCTGTAAGGAAGCAACCACCAAGATGCGCTGTTATTTGAAAGAACATCCAGAAGAAGATAAGCAAGTGCGGGAGTAGCTCAGTTGGTAGAGCTTCTGCTTCCCAAGCAGAAGGTCGCGGGTTCGAACCCCGTCTCCCGCTAATAAATTTTGCTGACGCAAAATTTAAGGATAAGGAGAAGGATAAGAATTGAGGAAAACAAAAGGCCGGCAAAATTTATTCCTTCATTCTTCTCCTTAATTCTTATATTTGCAAAAAAACGGGCGGTTAGCTCAGATGGTTAGAGTACTTGCTTGACATGCAAGGGGTCACTGGTTCGATTCCAGTACCGCCCATATAAATTTTGCGCAGCAAAATTTATCCCTCATTCTTCATTCTTATCCTGCGCAAAATTTAAGGATAAGAATGAGGGGTAGGAATGAGGGGTAAAAATGAGAAGGAAACATGTTTGATTTTGAGAAATTTGAAGTCTATAAAAAAGCAAAATTATTTTTTAATGACATAACTACTTTTTTGGAAGAGAGTAAAAGATTAAATAATCGCATTTCCGACCAATTATATCGCGCAGCGCTTTCGATTCCTCTTAATATAGCCGAAGGAGCCGGGAGGTATTCAAAGCCGGACAAGCGCAACTTTTATACAATTGCCAGGGGATCCGTTTTTGAATGCACTGCAATTATTGATATACTTCATGATAAGGATATGTTGAGCCAGAACCAAAAAGAAGAGTATTATAATAAGCTTGAAGAACTCTCCAAAATGCTTTCCGGCCTGATAAATTCGTTACGCTAATCGGAATTATCTTTCTAAAATGTCTTTTATTGTTGTCTGAAGGCTTTTTCTCTTAATAAATGCAATAGTTTGCTGGCCAACCCAAGTAATCTGCTTATCCCAGCAATAGGATTTCAAGATTAAATAGGTCATTTTCTCTGAAGCAGATAGGTATTCATACCCTTTAAGTAAATAGTAGCTGCATATAACATACCCTTCTGTTTTCTTCATTGTATTCACCTCCTTTCTAAACAAAAAGCCTCAACCCCGGAAAATTTCCGAGATTGAGGTCTTTTATAGTAACTGTGGGCAACAGTTACAAGTTATATCTTAGTCGTCCTCAATATTGCCTAGCCTTAATTATGATTTAAGCTTATCATGAGAACGATATGAGTCGTCAAGAACCCTTTATCATTTTTCTCACACGTTGTATTGCGTTAGTTAGTATATTTAATTTATACTGTTAGTATCATGAATGATAATTGGGCGAAAAAGCTGGAAGGATACAACCTGCTTGCCATATACGATGTTATGTTGGATATTAGCCAGGAGTTAAATATCGCAGTCGATGATTTCGTTGTTATTCCGTTACTCCCACCGGTTATTAAATTTCGACAGTTATTTCCCGGCGATTCTTCGGAAATGCGGGATAGATATTATAATACTCGTTTAAAAGCAATCAAATATTTGCATAAACAGGGAGTAATTAAAGAATACGACCTAATAGAGGGAGTAGATAGCTGGGAGAATGAAATTAAAGTAATATCAAATAAAGACTCATTCGAAAAGCATATAAAACAAATAAAGGAAGAACTTGAGTCCCGAAAAAAAGAAAAACCGAGTGTCGGCAAGGATTCATTGCAGCAAAGGCCGGTAGTATTTATTAGTTATGCCAATGTTGAATTGGCTCTTGCCGATTTTATTAAACAGATATTGATGAAACGCGTTGGAGAATCGATTGATGTCTTTGTTGCATCACGAGATATTCCCCCTGGAGATGATTGGCAAAGAACAATGATGGAAAACAAGCTTAAAAACGCAAGTGCAATAATAACAATATGTTCGCTTGCATCAAAACAATCTGGTTGGGCATGGTGGGAAACTGGCAGTGTGTGGGCGAAAGGGAACAGCGTATATCCATTATATACCAATATCTCAATGAATGAATTTGGCCCGCCATTGAGTTTAGTGGCCCAGGGCAAATGCTACTTTATTAAAGAGGATTTAAAAGAGACATTATCAGCTCTCTTTAAGCAATTAGGTCTAAAAGCCGATTTTGCTTTAAACCTTGAGGAAGAGGGTCAATTAGAAAAAATAAAAAAAGAGTATTCCGGGGCACATACTTCTGCATCAGTTGAAATAAAATACAAGGCCAGGAAGACTACAGGCACTTTTCACGAATATTCATTAGGGCTTATTGTGGAAAATAAAAGCACAAAAGCATTTAAAGAAATTGTATGTGAATTGTTTTTTCCTTCCCTGTATATTCGAGATAAGATATGGAACCTACCGCATGTTCATTCAATAACACCAAAAGACCATTATGGCTATCTTTGTTTAATATTCGATTTCAACGGTCTAAAAGAGTATGCAAATCAAAAATATCGGAAATACTTGTTGCCTGGACAAAAGTTGATGATATTTGGAGACGGAGAAGAAGCGATTACTCCATTGACTTATGAAGTTGACGATGTTCGATATGAGAAAATTAAAGATTATAAGGTTTGGTGGAAAGTGTATATTGATGGTGGGGCCCCGATAGAAGGCTCTATCAGATTTGAAGAATTACAACAATTTTAATTTTCTATCAATTTTCTATCCATTAAACCTATCTATGCTTGGCTTAACTCACTCAAACACCATCAACCTCATCATCAGTTTCTTGTGTATTTCCGGCGATTATATTAGAATTGTCGTTGTAGCGCGAAATTGTCGGGTTCTGCTCAGAAGAGCTTGACATGCAAGGGGTCACTGGTTCGATTCCAGTACCGCCCATTTCGAGTCTTGAGTGTGAGAGTGAGTCTTGAGTAGTGAGCCAATTCTTAGAACGTTTTTTAGCTCAAGACTAAATACTCAAACTTACACTCAAGACTTTTTTCTTTCTATATTATGATTTTAATTTTAATGTTTCAGCATTTTTGTATGCTATAATACCCACGCAATGTCGCGCCTTTCTTTCGCACTCGTCTGGCACATGCACCAGCCGTATTATAAAGATTTAATAACCGGCGAATACGTCATGCCGTGGGCGCGGCTCCACGCCACCAAAGATTATTACGACATGGCCGCCATCCTCGACAAATTTCCCCAGGCCAAGATGACTTTTAATTTGGTCCCGTCGCTTTTGGACCAGCTTGAGGATTATTGCGAAAACGAGGTCTCCGATAAATTCCTGAGCTTGACCAAACGCGATCCGGGAGATTTGAACGTCAACGAACGGGTCTTCCTGCTCCAGAATTTTTTCATGGCCAATTGGGAAACGATGATCAAACCCTATCCGCGCTACCACGAACTGCTCTTAAAGAGAGGACGCTTCATCGCCGGCAAAGAGATCTCCTCCGTCGCTCGTCGCTTCTCTTCGCAGGAAATTTTGGATCTGCAGGTCTGGTTTAACCTGACCTGGTTCGGCTTTATCTCAAAAAACGAGGACTCGGTAGTGAGTGGCCTGATCAAAAAAGGGAAATATTTTGACGCGGGAGACAAAGAAGAACTGCTCAAAAAACAAAAAGAGATCATGCTGAAGGTCATCCCCAAATACCGGGAACTGATGGAGCGGGGGCAGATCGAGCTGACCACCACCCCTTTTTATCATCCGATCCTGCCGCTCTTGTGCGATACCGATTCCGCATTGGAAGCGATGCCGCACGCGCGGCTTCCCAAGTTCCGCTTTAGGCATCCGGAAGACGCGGAAGAACAGGTCCGCCTGGCGGTCGAATACCACGAAAAAAAATTCGGAGTGAAGCCGGAAGGGATGTGGCCGTCGGAGGGATCGGTTTCGGAAGAACTCCTCCCAATCCTCGCCAAATACGGGATAAAATGGATCGCCAGCGATGAGGGGATCCTAAAAAATTCCCTCGGTAATTTTAATCCGGCGGCCGAACAGCTCTTTTGTCCCTATCAACTCAACCATTCTATTTCCATGATCTTCAGGAACCACTTTATCTCCGATCAAGTCGGCTTTGTCTATCAGAGCTGGCGGGCGGAAGATGCTGTTGCCAACTTCTTTTCGCATTTGCGCAACATTGAGCAGAGTTTGCCGCAAAACGGCCACTATCTGGTCCCGGTCATCCTTGACGGCGAGAATGCCTGGGAATATTACCAGAACGGTGGGAAGGAATTTTTTGAAACCCTTTATGCCGGTATGGAGAACTCCCCGATCAAAGGGGTTACGGTCTCCGAATATCTCAAGCGTCATCCGGCCGAAAAAAAGATCAAACGGCTCTTTGCCGGTTCCTGGATCGGAAGCAATTTCGCGGTATGGATCGGCCACCAGGAAGACAACCTGGCCTGGGATTATCTTTATCAGGCCAAAAACGAACTGGAAAAATCGGAAAAGAAAGATAACCCGGTCGCGCGGCGCGAGCTTTTTATCGCCGAAGGTTCCGACTGGTGCTGGTGGTACGGCGACCAGCACAGCTCCGAAAACGACGCGGTCTTCGACGAACTTTTCAGGAAACACCTGAAAAATATTTACCTTTCAATCGGGGAGCCCCCGCCGCAT
>C687J26660_1000892_pt1 | contig 8176 bp, 9 predicted proteins | sample RifOxyA3_FD_26660 | JGI IMG/M metagenome (IMG submission 26660)
CTTGAGGACGGAGTCCCGGACTGGCGGGCCCGCGGCTTGCCGGTAGCGGTTGGGGAGTGATGCGGTAGCGGACTAAGAAGGCAAGAAACAATGCTGGAGCACATTACCCTGTTCGCACTGAACCGGCCCCGCACCGTTATCGCGGCAACGGTCGCGTTGACGGTCGTCTTTGGCCTGCAATTCGGCAGGATCAAGATTGACACCGATCCTAAGCACATGCTGCCGGAGACATCCGCCGTACGGCAATACAACGACCGGGTGGAGCGGGATTTTGCCCTGCACGCCGACGTGGTTGTGCTCGGTATCGTCAACAACAATGGATTGGTTAACCCAACCACCCTGGAGCGCCTCGCCTGGTTGACGCGCGAAATTCAGAAGATGCCGGGCGTGATCTCGCGCGATGTGACCAGTTTCTCGACCATTGACAACGTAACCACCCGCGACGGGAATCTGACGGCGCGACCCGTGCTGGAGAGCATTCCGCGGTCGCCGGAGGAACTTGCGTCGTTCCGACGGGCGCTTCTGGAGAATCCGCTCTTCATCGATCGCCTTGTGTCGAAGGACGGGACGGGAACGGCGATTTACGTTCCCATCGAGCCGCAGGCCAATGGCAAGACCATAGCGGACTCAATCCGAAAGCTACTTCCGACAAACGAGGATGGGGACCGGTTCTTCCTGGCCGGAGATCCGATTGCACGCGATACCTTTGGCGCGGAAATGTTCCGGCAGATGGGCTTGTTCTCGCCCATGGCCGGCATGGTGATGTGCGTGGCGTTGTGGCTGATGTTTCGCAGTGTTCCGCTGGTGATCGCCAATATGGCGGTGGCGATGGTCAGCATCATATGGTCCATGGGGTTACTGATTGGCCTGGGCTACCCGGTGCACATCATGAGTTCCATGAGTCCGGTCTTTCTCATGGCGATTGCAACGGATAGCGTGCACATTTTCAATGAGTTCGCCTTCCGCTTCGGTGAACTGAAAGACAAGAGGCGGGCCATCGTGGACACCATGAAGGCAGTGGCGTCGCCCGTCTTCTTCTCCGACATTACCACCGCCGTCGGCTTCGCGTCGCTGGCCACCGCCACCATCGTCCCGGTGCGCATATTCGGACTGGTGGTCGGATTCGGGACCCTGGTGATCTTGGCGATGAGTTTCACTTTGGTCCCCGCCATTCTGGCGTTACTGCGCGAGGATCGCATTCCGGTGATCTCGGCGCACGCCCAATCGAGCCACGAGGGCGCGAGCGCGACGCTCTCGAAACTGGGCCAGTTCTGCATCAGCCACGCCAAGCCGATTGCGGCGGCCGGCATCGCACTGTTGGCGATCGCGTGCGTTGGCATGTCCAGAATTGTGGTCAACAACAACATGGTGCACTGGTTCAAAACCAACAGCGAACTTCGGACGGCGGATCGGGCAATGAACGAGCGTCTTGGCGGCACCTCCACGGGTTATCTCGTTGTCCAGGGAGCGGGCGAAGACGCCATCAAGGACCCCGCCATGCTGCGGGGCATCGAACGGCTGCAACGCGAGTTGGAGAAGGACCCGCTGGTCGGCAAAACGTTCTCGGTGGCGGACTACGTCAAGCGCATCAATCGCGTGCTGCACAATGATGACCCGGCGCGCGACACGATACCGGACTCCGCTGCCGAGATCGGTCAGTACCTCTTTCTCTTCGGCACTTCCGCCAAGCCCAGCGATCTGGATAATGTCGTGGACTATCCGTTCCAACGCGCGAATATCTTCCTCCAGCTCAAGAGTTGGGACGCGGGCGCCATGCGCCAGGTCATCGCGCGCACCGATGCTTGGCTGGCGCGGAACCCTCTGCCCGGCAACCCTGACATCAAACCAGCCGGCATTGCGTATTTCAATCTCGTGTGGAGCGATGAGGTGCTGTGGGGCATGCTGAAAAGCTTTCTCGCCGGGCTGGTCCTCGTGCTGGTCATCCTGGTCATTCAGACCCGGTCGTTCCTGTGGGGCTTGCTTACGTTTCTGCCGCTGCTATTCACGATCGCCCTCATCTATGGTGTCGTCGGTCTCATCGGCAAGGATTTCGACATGCCCGTTGCCGTGCTGTCAACGCTGTCGCTCGGTATGGCGATCGATTTCGCCATTCATTTTGTGGGCCGGTTCCAGCAGCGGTACCGTGAGTACCCTCAATTGCGCGAGGCGCTCATCTGGACCGTCTCCCGACCGGGCAAAGGCATCTTCCTTAATGCGGTGCTGTTTGCTCTCGGCTTTGCGGTCATGGTCTTTGCGGATCTGACGCCCTACATCACCGTCGGCGTGTTCATGGCCGCCATCATGCTGCTCTCGGCCCTCATGAGCGTGGTTTATCTGCCGGGGCTCATTCACCTTTTCAGGCGGTGGCTGTTAAGAACAGGACCGTCATCGGAGAAAGGGAAAGAAGAGGAAGAACTGAACCGGGTGCACGAAAGGAGGGGAACAGGCTTGTAGACCACAAGCAGAAATAACTGGTTACGGAGGATTCACATTCAACCGCGGGTGGGAAAACCCGCGGACTAGCCCCACGGGAGGAAGACACACATGACGAGAAACCACATCGCACTATCGGAAGTCCCAATTCGCCGGCTGTTGGTCACGGTGGCCGCGGCCGTCCTGGCATGGGGATCAAACGCACCTACAGGTTGGGCTCAGGAGCACCCCGAACATCCCACGGGCGCGGCCAAGGCTGAATCGGTGGTGACCTTGGAGGACGTCGCCAAGCACATCGAGTCCTACGTGAAACAGGAATCCAAAGACGGCGCGTTTAAGGTCGAGGACAAACAGGCCGGGAAGCCGCTCGCGCTGACGCTGGATCGCGTCCATCGCGAACGGTTGTCGCAGATCGGCCCGGACCTGTTCTTCGTTTGCGCGGACTTCAAGAGCGCAGGCGGAGAGGCGTATGACTTGGACTTTTTCGTGCAGGGCACAAGAAAGGACAACCTGAGCGTCCTGCCTGCCAAAACCTCGGTTCACAAGGAAAATGGCAAGGAACGTTACACTTGGGCGTTCAACGCCAAGGAAAGTGTCTGGGAGCAGAAGCCGGTGAAAACAAAGGCCGAAGAACATCCAGCCACGGAGCACCCGTGATGAACATGGAGCACCGGGATGGGGAACGCCGAGAAACAGGCGCCCTGTGCGGGTAAACCGTCAGAGTGTGCGGTCCCCTGCGCCAGCCTTCTGGAAGGCGGGTTCTCCGCAACCCGCCACCCGCGCCGCCGCGTGTCACCCGTCAGGACCCACCCGGTTACGAAGAGCCGGGGTTCCAGGCGCCTCACCCAACAGTGACTCGCACGGGACACCGATTCCTTCTCGCAAGTGCAACGTTTACCCGCACAGGTCGGAAAAAGGAGGCTTTTGCAGATGAACAAGACACACATGACATGGATCGTATCGCTTGTGCTGATGGCAGGAGTGGCAACTTTTCTCTTAAGGCCCATCTGTGCCAATTCACAAGCGGCCTCGGAAGCGCCTCCCGCGGCGGGCAAGCAACAGGAGGGCTGGCTTGATGATTATGAGAAGGCCCAGGCCAACGCGAAGGAGACCGGACGCCCTATTCTGGTCAATTTCTCCGGGTCCGACTGGTGCGGATGGTGCATCAAGCTCGACAAGGAAGTGTTCGCTCAGGCTGAGTTCAAGACCTACGCGAAGGACAATCTGGTTCTGTTCAATGCCGACTTCCCGCGCCGCACCAAGTTGTCTGAAAAGGTTACCCGCCAGAACGAGAAGCTCGCGGAAGAATTGGGGGTCGAAGGCTTTCCCACCGTTCTGCTGGTCGAGGGCGACGGAGCGGTAATCGCCAGAACCGGCTACCAGCCGGGTGGCGCCAAGGCTTACATCGAGCACCTCATGAGTTTGCTTGCCCGGCGCCAGAAACGTGTCACGAGCGCCGCGGCGGCCCCGCCACAGGATCAAGCGGCGGAACGACATTCCGCGCCGAAAGTCGGTGCTCCGGCGCCGGAGTTTACGCTGCAAGATTTCGACGGAAGGACATTTACGCTTTCCGAACTGACGAAGACAAAGGGCGTTCTCCTCTGGTTCACGAATCTGTGCGGGGGCTGCCAGGCGGAAATCCCCGTACTCCTCAGGCTGAGATCGCTGTATGCGACAAAGGGCATCGACATCGTGGCCGTAAGTGTGCTTGCCGAGGACCGTGAAACGGTTGCAGCCGTCATACGAAAGAACAAGGTCACGTTTCCATTTCTCTACGATCCCAAGGGTGCGGTGACGGAACTCTACAGTGGACAATATGTCCCCGCAACCTGCCCCCTGAAGAACATCTACCTCATCCAGAAGGGCGGCAAGATCGTATGGCTAAGCCATCTTCCTGGAAGCGATGAAAAAGAAGTCGCAAGTCAGTTGGACGAAATAACGAAGGAGGCTGGACAATGAAGACGAAAGGCGTTTGTTTCATCGCCGCTATTGTAGTGCTGGCATTGTCCGAGAGGGCAATGTCCTATCCGCCCGCGGTGGGCATTCTCGGCAAGGCGACCTCGTGCATGAGTTGCCATGCCAACAACGGCCCGTGGACGGACGAGCGCCAGACCATCATTGATGTCCTCGACAAGGACACCATGCAGTCTCTGCTCCAGGCCGACGGCGCCTTTCTGGTGGCCGTGAAACGCGGCCGCCCCAAAACGCTGCTGACGGTCATCGGACGCGCGAAGGGCGACACGGTGGAAGCGCCATACCGCAACGCGTGGCTCTATATCGATCCCCGCACGTTCGGCGGCAGTTCGCTGTCCAAGTTCGCGCCCGGCTGGGATGTGAACCTGCCGATGGCCTGCCGCATCGTGGGCGACAAGCTGGAACCATACGAAGGCGCGGCGCTGACGGTCCTGCCCATGACCATTCGTCCGACCGACGCGGCCAGCGACGCCGAGGTCGTGCTGCAGGTGATGCTGACCAAAGGCGAGTCGGTCAAAGGCAAACCGAAGGAAGGAATGCTCGGCAATTACTTGGAGCGTAAGGTCAAGCTCAAGGTCACCGATGAATGAGCGAGGCTGACCCGAGAAAGAAGTTGAACGGAAAGAAACCATGAATACTGATATGACTAGAGCATCGTATTGTCTCATCATGCCTCTTATGGTTGGCATACTCTTCACGACCTCCTGCATGATGATGCCTATGTGTATGATGCACGGGATGAACCACGATAAGTCCGAAGCCAAAGAAGAAAAGATTGCTGAAGAGAATGTCGATCCCGTATGCGGAGCCATCGTAGATAGAGAAACAGCATTAAGTATTCAATATGGTGGGAGGACTTATTTATTCGATACCGAGGAATGCAAAAAGGTGTTTCAGGCGAAACCGGAAAGATTCGTGGGAAATGCAAACAAAGCCGAAGCCGAACAACACCAACATTGACAAACAGGTAGCGATGGCAGCAAAACACCTAACCGTTACTTGGAGGATGTTCAAGACAAGCGCTTCATGCTTTCCCAGCTTCAAAACCATTAAGCCGTCCTTCTGCGGTTTGCCAATCTCCGAGGATATTGCCTGCGTAACACTGCCGAAATGGCAAGGATAAACATGAACAACATCACGTCGCTGTGTGTCAGTCTGGCTACTCTTCTGGTGTGGCCTGTGGCCGCGGAGGAAGGCCAGCCTGGCAAAGCAACCTTCTCTGCGGATCAAGTAGTCGAGAAATCCCATCAGGCGTTTTACGCCGCGGGCGCCGACATGAAGGCGGACGTAACGATGGAACTCATCACCGGCGACGGCAAGCAGAGAACCCGCGGCCTCACCATGCTGCGTCTGAACACGTCCGGCGGCGCGGCGCAGAAATACTTTCTCTATTTTAAGGAACCGTCTGACGTTCGCCGCATGACCTTCCTGGTCTGGAAGTATCCCGAAAAGGAAGACGACCGTTGGATTTATATCCCCGCCGTGGACCTGGTCCGCCGCGTGGCCGCGAGCGACAGGCGGTCGAGTTTCGTCGGTTCCGACTTCACATATGAGGACATCTCAGGACGCGACATTTCAGCCGACACGCACAAGTTCCTGCGCGAGGAGAAACTCGGCAGCAACGACTGCTATGTGATGGAGAGCACGCCCAAGGAAACACTGGATTATGTCCGACGCATCGCGTGGATCGACACGACCACTTACCTGCCGCTTAAAGAGGAATACTACGATTTGCGGAACGAACTGGCCCGCGTCTTTACCGCGGACACGATCGAGAATGCGTCATCGGGCGCCGGCAGGGGCGAGATTCCTACGGTGATGAAGAGAACCATGCGCAACGTGAAAAGCGGACACCGCACCGAAGTGACTTTCAAGTCGGTGTCCTTCAACGTCGGCTTAACGGACGATATTTTCACTGAGCGCTATCTACGCCAGGCGCCGTCAAAATGGGTGCCATGATAAAACGATGGGGCCTTTGCCTTACGATGGCGGCGTGTTCGCTCCTGAATACACCCGCCTACGCCGCGCCGCAACTGAACGGCTTTGCCGAATGGCGGGGCGGACTGCGACTCGGGGGCGATGCCCATCAGTCAAACGACGCGACACTCGACGAAGCGCGCCTGCAACTGGACTCTTCCGCGTCCTGGAAGAACGTCCAATTTCGCGGCAAGGCGGATTTCATGTATGATGCCGTCGACAGCGAGGCGGACATCGACCCGCGCGAAGTCAGCGCGGCGATTTCCCCACTAAGCGCAGTTGATCTCAAGCTAGGGCGGCAGACCCTCACCTGGGGCGTGGGGGACTATCTCTTCATCAACGACCTGTTTCCCAAGGACTGGAAATCCTTTCTGCTTGGCCGCGACGATGAGTACCTCAAAGCTCCGTCAGACGCGGTCAAAGCGAGCTTCTTTTCGGATATCGCCAATCTGGACGTGGTCTACACGCCCCGATTCAATCCCGACCGCTACATTGACGGCAAGCGAGTCTCCTTTTTCAACCCGCGGTTGAACCGCCTGGCGGGCGCGGGCGATGCCTTTGCCGTTGAGAAACGCGACGACTGGTTCACGGATGACGAAGTCGCCGCCCGCATCTCACGCAATATCGGTGGCTTCGACGCGGCTCTCTATGGGTACCATGGCTTTTGGAAAAGCCCTATGGGTTTCGACGCCATTTCGGAGAAAGCGACCTTCCCGCCCCTGGGCGTCTATGGCGCCAGCGTGCGCGGCAATGTGGTCAGAGGCGTAGGCAGTCTGGAAACCGGTTACTATGATTCGCCCGAAGACCGCTCCGGGGACGATCCTCTTGTTCCGAACAGTCAGGCCCGCGTTCTGGTGGGCTACGAACAGGAGATCGTCACGGATTTCACCGTGGGCGGCCAGTATTACCTGGAACACATGATGAGCTTTGGCGCCTACCGCGCCAGCCTGCCGAACGGAACGGCCCTCGCAGATGAGGACCGCCACGTATTGACGTCGCGGCTGACGTGGCTGGCGTTGCATCAGAGTCTTCGGCTGTCGCTGTTCACCTTCTATTCACCTTCCGATAACGACGCCTATCTGCGACCCACCGCCGATTACCGGATCGACGACCACTGGGCCGCGAGCATCGGCGCGAACCTGTTCATGGGAGAAAGCGAACGCACATTCTTCGGTCAGTTTGAGGACGCTGCCAATGTGTTTGCCTCATTGCGTTACGGGTTCTGACGCGGCACTGCTGTCGGGATAATAAATATGCACCCTGGTGAAGTGGATTCCTGGGAGACCGATTATCGGACGGGCAATATGCCGTGGGATTGTCACGGTGTTCCGAGCGCCCTTGTCGAGTACATCAGTCACGCAGCGGGACCCGGCCGGGTGTTGATCCCCGGTTGCGGTTCGGGCTACGAAGTCCACGCCTTCCATGAACGTGGTTGGCAGGTTCTCGCGGTGGATGTTACCCCTGCCGCCGTCGCCCGCGCCCGGACGCTACTGGGCGATCTGGCAGACAAGGTGGTGCTCGCCGATTTCTTCAGCCACGATTTCGGCGGGCGTAGGTTTGACTTGATCTACGAGCGTGCTTTTCTGTGCTCGATGCCGCCGACGCGTTGGACGGCGTACGCGCGGCACGCAGCCGAGCTGCTGACAAGCGAGGGCAAACTCGTCGGGTTCTTCCTTTACGGACACGAAGACGAGCCGCCGCCGTATCCACTCACCGATGAGGCGGCGCTGGCGGTACTGGCACGGAATTTCACGCGCCTGGCCGACGAGCCAGTCACGGATTCGCTGCCGGT
>C687J26660_1000920_pt1 | contig 8024 bp, 6 predicted proteins | sample RifOxyA3_FD_26660 | JGI IMG/M metagenome (IMG submission 26660)
TTTAAAATTGTTTAAAAATTAAAAATTTTAAATTAAAAATTTGCAAGTTTATTTTAATAGCAAAATTTCTGGATAAAGTGAAGAATGGGTTAATATCATCTGAATTCATAGGATGATATGGCGTACCCGGCGAATTGAAACATCTTATTAGCCGGAGGAAAAGACATCAATTGAGATTCCCCAAGTAGTGGCGAGCGAACGGGGAAAAGCCTAAACCGTATCCTTCGGGATGCGGTGTTGCGAGATAGTTGTACTCGTTTAATCGGGGTAATTTATATTTTATTAGCAAAACGTCTCTGGAAAGAGCGGCCACAGAAAGTGAAAGCCTTGTATGTGAAAATGAAATATATTTTATGAAATTATTCTCAAGTAAGGCGGGACCGGTGAAATCCCGTCTGAATCCGGGGCCACTATAGCTCCAAGGCTAAATATAGTATGAGATCGATAGCGAACAAGTACCGTGAGGGAAAGGTGAAAAGTATCCCGATGAGGGAGATGAAATAGTATCTGAAACCATATGCTAACGAAGAGTCAGAGCCCCGCCTCGGCGGGGTGATGGCGTGCTTTTTGTAGAACGATCCAGCGAGTTAGTTCTATGTCGTTGACTAAGCAACTTTATGTTGCGGAGTCGTAGTGAAAGCGAGCCTTAACGGGCGAACTTAATGGCATGGACTAGACCCGAAGCCAGGCGAGCTATTTATGAGCAGGGTGAATCCCGAGTAAAATCGGGAGGAGGCCCGAACCCACCAGCCGTGCAACACTGGGGGATGACTTGTGAATAGAGGAGAAATTCCAATCGAGCTTGGCGATAGCTGGTTCTTCCCGAAATAGCTTGAGGGCTAGCGTTTGAAAACTATGCTTTGGAGGTAGAGCTACTGAATGAGAATTCGTGGTTCGCCATAGGATTCTCAACCAAACTCCGAATTCCGAAGTAATTATTCAAGCAGTCAGTACTCCGGGGCTAAGCTCGGAGCACAAAAGGGAAAAAGCCCATGATCGCAATCTAAGGTCCCAAAATCTATGTTAAGTGGTAAAGGAAGTAAAGTTTCTTATACATCTAGGAGGTTGGCTCAGAAGCAGCCATCCTTTAAAGAGTGCGTAACAGCTCACTAGTCTAGAGACTTTGCGCCGAAAATTCAACGGGGCTCAAACATAGTACCGAAGATGCGGGAATTCTCTACGAATTACGAATTTGTACGAATGTACGAATGTGCGAAATGCGAGTAAAAAATTATTCGTAATTCGTATATTCGTACCGTAGTTATTCGTAATTCGTAGGGAATTCGGTAGGGAAGCGTTCCATATGCGCTGAAGGTCGAGCGTGAGCGAGGCTGGAGTGTATGGAAGTGAGAATGCTGGAACGAGTAACCGCAATTGGGGTGAGAACCCCCGACACCGAAAGTCTAAGGTTTCCTGGGCAATGTCAATCATCTCAGGGTTAGTCGGGCCTAAGGCGAGGCCGAAAGGCGTAGTCGATGGACACACGGTTAATATTCCGTGACTTTAATATTATTCGATGGAGTGACGTATCCTAGTAGTTTTTGCCGATTATTGGATTTTGGTAGAAATATTGAAATGGCTAAACAGGCAAATCCGTTTAGCAATACATTAAGATATTTCTGGAATCCCGATGCAAATCGGGAGAACAAAAATGAGCAGGGTATCGAGAAAAGCTTCTAAGATTAATAATATTAGAACCGTACTAAAACCGACACAGGTAGACTGGGCGAGTAGCCTAAGGTGAACGAGTGAACCTTCGTTAAGGAACTCTGCAAAATAGCGTCCGTAACTTAGGGATATGGACTGCCCGATGCAAATCGGGCCGCAGCTAAAGATATCAAGCGACTGTTTACCAAAAACACAGGTCTCTGCAAACCCGTAAGGGGAAGTATAGGGGCTGACGCCTGACCAGTGCTGGAACGTTAACGGGAGCGGTGCAAGCCAATCCCCGAAGCGCCAGTGAACGTCAGCGATAACTATAATCGTTCTAAGGTAGCGAAATTCCTTGACAGGTAATGACGACAGATATTTGCCTGTATGTTGTAGCGATATGACATTAGAAATCTGACTAATAACGGTGAAACCTAAATCCTAAAGAACTATGGATATGGTAATACCGTGGGAACTTGCTATAATTATTTTATAGTAAGACCTGTAACGACTGAAGCGAAAGCTGAGACTCGCGCAATATTTATTCGCGGGTAATACGTCAGCTCTTGTCGAACAAAAAAACATATGGATTTTGCTTCTTATGTTTCCGGCTTTATTGATGGTGAAGGATGCTTTTCAGTATCATTCAACTTTCGAGAAAAGCTCAAAACTAAAATTGAGGTTCGTCCGAGTTTTTCAATCGGACAAAATATGCGCAGTTTGGAAATTTTGAAAATGATTCAAAAATTTTTCGATTGTGGCAGTATTCGTTTTTGCAAAAACGATCAATGCTATAAATATGAAACAAGAAACATTGGTGATTTGCGGAAAAAAATCATTCCTCATTTTAGAAAATTTCCTTTGATGACTAACAAGAAAGCAGATTTTGAAATTTTTTCGAAAATTTGTGAAAAAATAGCTCAAATGAAACATCTCAATCCCGTTGGTCTTAAAGAGGTTATTGATTTAGCTTATAAGATGAATGGGTATGGAAAAAGGAAATATAAAAAAGCAGAACTCCTAAGTGTTTTGGCAAGATGAAGATATAGTCTGAATTTTCGCGAAAGCGATCAAACGAATTGAAATTCTGTCCCGCATTAAAGGCGTAACGACTTGGTAACTGTCTTAACGAAGAGCTCGGTGAAATTGCAATGGCGGTAAAGATGCCGTCGACCTGCAGCAAGACGAAAAGACCCCGTGGAGCTTTACTACAACTTGGTATTGAATTTGAGATCGTGCTGCCTAGAATAGGTGGGAGGCTGTGAAATTTCGACTCTGGTCGAGATGGAGCCAAAAGTGTAATACCACTCTGTATAATTTTAAATTCTAACCCTGGGCTGTTATGAGTTACTTTGACTTATAATTTGTGCCGTAAAATATGATAATGAAAATTATTAGGATTAGATATGAAGTTGTAATTATCGTATTTGCGGTTCACAAAAAATTATAAAGTCTTGGTTATTCATACCAGTCCGGGGACAGTGCCTGGTGGGTAGTTTGACTGGGGCGGTCGCCTCCTAAATGGCAACGGAGGCGTTTACAAAGGTTGGCTAGGTCCGGATGGAAATCGGACTCGTCGTGCAAACGCATAAGCCAGCTTTACTGCAAGACTCATTAGTCGATCAGTTACGAAAGTAGAAGTTAGTGAACCGACTGTCGCATATAGATGCGCAGAAGATCATCAGATAAAAGTTACCCCGGGGATAACAGGCTGATCCCTCCCAAGAGTCCATATCGACGGAGGGGTTTGGCACCTCGATGTCGGCTCATCGCATCCTGGGGCTGGAGAAGGTCCCAAGGGTTTGGCTGTTCGCCAATTAAAGCGGTACGCGAGCTGGGTTCAAACCGTCGTGAGACAGGTTGGTCTCCTATCTGCTGTAGGCGTTATTGCTTGAGAGGACTCTTTCTTAGTAAGAAATTGCTACTTTCCCGCGTAAGCGGGATTGACAATCCGACTAATAACGGTGAAACCTTCATAATTATTTTGGTTTAATGAATCAAAAACATTGCGGTTCTTTGTTTTTGTAGTATAATTAGGTTGAGGACCATAATAATTTTTTAAGGTAATACCGTGGGAAGTTGTTCTAAAACTGATTTAGCTTATATTGCTGGTTTTTTAGATGGTGATGGAAGTTTGATGATGCAAATAAAAAGAAGAAACGATAATGGAAGGTTTCGTTTCATGCTTACAATTTGTATGTATCAGGATTCTCGCCATGAAAAAACTCTGTTTTGGATGAAGAGAAAATTTAGAATTGGATATATAAGCAGGCGTAATGATAATATTACGGAATTGCGAATTAACGGTTATAAGCAAGTGGAAAGAATATTGAAACTGCTTAAACCTTATATTAAATTCAAAAAAATCCAAACAAAGATATTGCTAAAATCGGCAAAAATTCTTCAAAAGAAAAAAATATCTGAAAAAGATTATAGAATTTTAGTGGATAATATTATTTTGATTCAATCAGAAAATTATGTTACTAAAAGAAAAAAAACTAAAGAAGAATTGTTGAAAGTTTTAGAATTAACCCCGTAACGACTTTTCTGCCTCATTGGTGGAAAGATAGTGATTGATAGAATTTGGAAATATATCACTATAATATGTCGGCTCCCCGATTGAATCGGGGATGAAGATATAGTCTGCACTCCTAGAAATAGGGGAATATGTGACGAGAGGACCGGAAAGAACAAACCTCTGGTGTACCAGCTGTTCCGCCAGGAGCACTGCTGGGTAGCTACGTTTGGACGGGATAACCGCTGAAAGCATATAAGCGGGAAGCCCACCTCAAGATTAGGCAATTCCCGACGTAAGTCGGGACGATTTGCTAGAAGATGACTAGCTTGATAGGTCTCAGATGAAAGCGGAGTAATCCGTTCAGTCGAGAGATACTAATAAATTGAACATTATCTCTCTTAATCAGTCGCAAATTAACGCGGATTGGACGCGGATAAACGCGGACATATAAAAATGTCGGCGAAAATCCGCGTAAAGTCAGCGTAAATCAGCGACTTGTAGTTAGCAGTTAGAAATTACTAAATTATTGTATTTATGGAAAATTATAAGAAAAGTTTGAAGTTTATTTTTACATTTTTTACCCTTATAATGACGACCGTAGTATTTTTTCTATTTTTTTCTCCGGTAATTAAGGCTTTTTAAAGCATGTGAATAAAAAAGAGAGCATTATTTTGGTGGCTTTTGCGAAGTGGTTACACCTCTTTCCATTCCGAACAGAGCAGTTAAGCACTTCAGCGCTGATGGTACCCCGATTTATCGGGGAAGAGTAAGCCGCCGCCAGAATAATGCTCTTTTTGTTTATTACGAAATACGAAATAAGCGAAATACCAAAGTACGAAAAATAATAGAAATAGGAGTATTCCATATTTAAGCTATTTTGTAGTTCGTAAATTTATGCTAGAATTACACTATGGATACCGAGTTAAAAAAATATAGTATAGTTGCAATTTATGTGGCAATTTTTTTGTTAATTATTTTTGGTTTGTATTTTATTTTCAAACCAGAAGAAAATTGTTTTGACAAAATTAAAAATCAAAATGAAAAAGGCATAGATTGCGGAGGAGTTTGCCAAAAAGAATGCGATGAGATAAAAGCACAAGATCTGATTATTGAAAAAATTGGGGTTATCCCTTCAGGAATTAATGATAAATATGATTTTTATGCCAAGATTTCCAATCCGAACGCTGTTTTTGGCAATAAAAATTTTTCTTATGAAATAAATTTTAAGGATTCTTCCGGTAATATTATTGCTTCTAAAAATAATAAGGGTTTTATTTTGCCGGGAGAAGAAAAATATATAGTGGAAAATAATTTAGATTCTCCAGTCAATCCAGCTTCGAGCGAATTCAAGATTGTTAGTTCTGAATGGGTGAAATTTGAAGATTATTACGAAAGGCCGGATATTCAAATCATCAACAAAAATTATAGCGAAATTTCTGGCGGAGTGGGCTTTGCTAGCGCTCAAGGATTATTGAGAAATCGCAGTCCGTATGATTTTGAAAGCATAAAAATTCAAGTGATACTAAAAGATTCTACGGGTAATATTTTGGCGCTTAATTCTACAGAAATGAAAACTATTAAATCCGGCGAAGACAGAGATTTCAAAGTTCTCTGGCCAAGTAATTTTCCTGGCGCAGTGAGCGCGATGGAAGCTCAAGCGGAGGTGAATATTTTTAATTCCGATTCTTTTCTAAAAAGATTTTATCATAATGAATAAGTTGTTGAAATTAGATTGGGTTTTGATAATTTCTGTGAGCTTGCTTTTGCTTATAAGCATGCTTATTATCTATAGTATTTCTTTTTCGGGATCAGTTTTTAATGCAAGTAATTTTCAAAAACAATCAATTTCAATTATCATTGGAATATTGGCGATGTTTTTTTTGTCTTTTTTTGATTATCGATTGCTCAATTATCACAGCACCAAATTATATTTTTTGATGCTTTTGATTTTAGTGGCGGTTATTTTTTTAGGCAAAACTGTCAAAGGCAACACGGGTTGGCTGGAGTTTTTTTTCTTTAATGTTCAGCCAGTAGAAATTGCTAAAATCATCATCATAATTTTTTTAGCTAGCTTTTTAAGTAAGAAAAAAACCCAATTGAGTATAATCATCCGCATAAGTGCTTCGATTGTGCTTATTTTTATTCCGGTTTTTCTCATTTTGAAACAACCAGATCTGGGTTCGTCATCCGTTATTTTATCAGGTTGGCTGGTGCTTCTTTTGGCTTCAGGATTAAACAAAAAAAATCTGGCGTTACTTGTAATTGTTGGAATTTTGGCAACATCATCTAGCTGGTTTTTTTTAAAAGATTATCAGAAGAATAGAATAATAAATTTTGTAAAACCCCAGCATGATCCGATGGGAAGCGGATATAATGTGATTCAAGCAACTATTGCAGTTGGCTCTGGCGGAATTTTTGGCAAAGGCTTGGGTCATGGTTCGCAGTCTCAATTAAATTTTTTGCCGGAAAAACACACTGATTTTATTTTTTCTGTAATTACGGAAGAGTTGGGACTATTGGGAGCACTAGCAATTTTTATTATTTTTGGTATTATTTTTTGGCGGATAAAAGAAACCGCAAAATTGGCGCGGGATAATTTTGGGTATTTAATTACATTAGGAATTTTGACGATTTTATTTTTTCAATTTTTCATTAATGTTGGAATGAATATTGGGGTGATGCCCGTAGCGGGTGTGCCGTTGCCATTTCTAAGTTATGGCGGAAGCTCAATGGTGGTAATGCTCTCTGCTATCGGGCTTGTCCAAAGCGTGTACATAAGGAGAATTAAGACTTAATTTTTTTTTCTTATTTTTTATAATGATGAATAAAAAATAAAAGTCGTCAAAATATTGCATATGCCAGAATTTGACAAATAGGAGAGAGAAAAAGCCTTAGAAACTTTATCGATAAAGTTTGATTTAGATAATTTGGCTTTATTTAAGCCAAAAATAAATATAAGTAATTGACGAATTTTTATTTTATTGCTAGAATCTTAGAGATAAAGCGTTTAGCTTTTTTAATTTTTTATTTCGCCTGAGAGCGGATTTTACGAACTACGAAATTAATACGAAATACGAAAGTACGAAAAAAAGAGTTTATTTTTTCGTATTTAGGTAATTTCGTAGTTCGTAAATCTTAGGTAGGGCGGCAAAAATATGGATAAAGTGAAATTGTCAGCAAAAATTCGAGAGGTTTTTGGGAAAAAAACCAAAAAAGGAAAAAAAGAAGGATTGGTTCCAGCAGTAGTTTATGGAAAAAAAATAGAATCCAAAAGTCTTTGGATCAAGGCGCTGGATTTTTCCAGATTGCTCAAGAAAGCTGGAGAAAGTACGATAATCGAATTGGATATTGATGAAAAAGACAAGCGCAATGTTATTATTTATGAAATTCAAAAAGATCCTGTAACGGGAAAATTTATTCATGCTGATTTCTTTCAAGTTAGAATGGATGAAGAAATTGAAAAAGCAGTGGAACTAAATTATATTGGAGAAGCTCCAGCGGTAAAGGAATTATACGGAGTGTTGGTGAAAAGTTTAGACGAAATTACAGTCAAATGCTTGCCGGCCGATTTGCCTTCAGAAATTACCGTGGATATATCAAGCTTGAAGACTTTTGAAGATCATATTTGTATCAAAGATCTTGAAATTTCTCCAAAAATAAAGATTGAACTTGATCCAGAAACTGTAGTGGCGCTTGTTTCTCCTCCTCGAAGCGATGAGGAACTAGAACAGCTTTCAGAAAAAGTGGAAGAAGATGTGACAAAAGTTGAAGGAATAATCAAAGAAGAAAAAACTCCAGAGGGAGAAGAGGAAAAGAAGGGGGAAGCTAAAAAAGAATAGTGATTTTTGTGAAATAC
>C687J26660_1000931_pt1 | contig 7954 bp, 7 predicted proteins | sample RifOxyA3_FD_26660 | JGI IMG/M metagenome (IMG submission 26660)
GAGCTGACCGGCAGCCCCACCCCTATGGCGGCCGCGATGGGCTCGGCCACCAGGTACNCCTCCCGGGCCCCGGCGTGCTCGGCCGAGTCGCGCACCGCCCGCTTCTCCACCTCGGTGATGCCCGAGGGCACGCAGACGATCACCCGGGGCTTGACTATGGAGCGCCGCTTCTGGGCCATCTTGATGAAGGCCCTCAGCATCTCCTCGCAGATCTCGAAATCGGCGATCACCCCGTCCTTCATGGGCCGGATGGCCTTGATCTCGTCGGGGGTCCGGCCCAGCATCTTCTTGGCCTCGTCGCCCACCGCAATGGCCATGCCGGTCTTCTTCTCGATGGCCACCACCGAGGGCTGGTGCAGGACGATCCCCTTGCCCTGCACATATACCAGGGTGCTGGCGGTCCCCAGATCCACCGCCATGTCGTGGGAGATGACGCTGGAAAAGATATCCCTTAAGTTGGGAAGCTTTATCATTATTCCTCCAAGTTGGATGGTGTTTTACAGAATTAAAGTAATAACGCAATAACCCAATGTTAGACTTTTTTACCACCAAGACACAAAGTCACCAAATTGAATTTGCTCTTTGATTATTGGTTTCTAATAAACTTCGCGCCTTTGTGGTTAATGGTGTCTACTATTTGAGGCCCTGATTATTATATGCTTGATAGGCCGTCTACTCCGCCGGGGCCTCAGCTTCCGGTGCTCTCGTAGGCCCGGGCCCCCTGGCGCCAGACCAGCAGGGCCAGGCCCAAAAAGACCAGGGCCACCACCGGGGTCATCCAGACATATATCGAGTATCTGTCCTTCCCCAGCACATACATCGAGGGGAAAAAGGCGGTGAAGGCATACGGTATCACAAAGGTCAGGATCACCCGCACCACCCGGTTGAAGATGGTCACCGGATAGCGGGAGAACCCTTCCAGCATCAGCATCACCGAGACCACGCTGCCCCGGTCGTTGAACCAGAAGGTCAGGCTGACCAGGATGGTGAATATCGCCAGGTAGATGGTGCAGGCCGCCAGCACCAGCCCGAAGGTCACCAGGTAATCGCCGGCGCTAAGCTGCAGGTGCATCTTCGACAGGGCGTAGGACATCATCGACAGGCCCACCAGGATGGTGGAGCTCTCCTCCCAGTAGATGCGCTCGGTGACCACCTGGAAGAAACTGTTCAATGGCCTAAGCAGGATCCGGTCGAAGTTGCCCTCGATGATGTACTTTTCGCTCAGCTCCAGCAGGTTGGAGAAAAAGGTGAAGAACAGCCCCAGGCTGACCTGGGAGAATCCGAAGATGAAGAATATCTCCTCCTTGCGCCATCCCTTGAGGCTGGGGACCTTGACGAACAGCGAGACGATGAACAGCACCCCGATCAGCTGCATCATGGCTCCGGCGATGAAGCCGGACAGGAAATCCTCCCGGTAGGCCAGGCGGGACTTGATGGAATTGGACAGGTAGGCCCGCAGGAGATTTATGTAAAAGATAAAGCGCTTGATATTCTATCCGTTTTTATCTTTGATATTTCATTTTTGAATTTTTATCATCCCCCCTGGATCTCCAGCCGCTTGATGGCGTAATGCCAGACCACCTGCCCGGTCAGGTAGATGATCACGATCCACATTATCTGCAGCAGCACCCCCTGGTGGACCTTGGACAGCGGCTCCATCCCCAGGTAGATCCTCAAGGGGGCGTAGGCGATGTACTTGAACGGCAGCCAGAACAAAACATTCTGCACCCAGTCCGGGAAGAAGGTGATGGGGATCATCACCCCGGAGAAGACCTCCACCAGCAGCTGTTTGAATCGCAGCACCCCCTCGTTGTTCCTGGTGAAGAAGGCCACCAGCCCGGTCAGATAGCTGATGCCGGCGTGTAAAAAGAAGCTCAGGATGACGCTCAAGGGGAACAGGTAGGGCCCCAGCTTCCCGCTGGGCAGGCTGACCGGAAATATCATCGAGGCCACGATGATGATGGGCAGGGTCATGAACAGGAACATGAACACCGCCCGGCCGAAGGCCCGGAAGTAGTGGTACAACTGGAAATTGGTGGGCTTCAACAGGTCCATGGCGATGGAGCCGTCCCGCACCGCATCGCCGATCATCCGGTCTATCCGGTTGGCAAAGAAGGTCCGGGCCGACCAGCCGATCACCACGTAGGTCATCATCTGCTCCATGGTGAATCCGGCTATCACCTGGTGCTTGGCGAAAACCGCCTTCCATAAAAAATAGTTCAGGGCGATGATCAGCAGGTAGGAGACGAAGCTCATCAGCACCTGAAAGCGATAGGCCAGGTAGGTCAGATAGCCCATCCGCATGAAGGCCCAGTATTTGGCAAATTTATTGTTCATAGGCCGCTATGCCACAAAGGCTCAAAGGCACCAAGCGCTGTCGGGAAAATCCTCCTGTTGATCAAAACAACGACCGTTCTCACCTTATTCTCTTCCGAAATTCTCATCTTCAGATCTTTTTCACTTCTGCCCCTGCTGGTAGATCTCCCGGACCACGTCCTCGATCTTGGGATTCTCCAGCTCCAGGTCCCTCACTTCAAGCTTGGACAGCAGCTGGCCGATTATCTCCGGAGCGGCCACCTTTTTCCGGTCGAAGGCGAACTCCCAATGGAAGGGATTGCTGCTCTCCATCTCCACCGGACATCCCGCCAGCACCTTCTCCAGGCCCGGCCGTCCCATGGGCAGGATGAAGTCCACCAGCAGGCGCCTGGTGCCCACCGCCCGGTCCTTGAGCGATTTCAGGTCCCCGTCGTAGATCAGCTGTCCGTGATCGATCATGATCACCCGGCGGCAGAGATGCTCGATGTCGCTCAGGTCGTGGGTGGTCAGGATCACGGTGGTGTTGTATTCCCGGTTGATCTCCTTGATGAAGTCCCGGATGCTGGATTTGACCGCGATGTCCAGCCCGATGGTGGGCTCGTCCAGAAACAGCACCGGGGGGTTGTGCAGCAGCGAGGCCGCCAGGTCGCAGCGCATCCGCTGGCCCAGCGACAGCTTGCGGACCGGAATGTTCAGCAGGTCCGCGATCCCCAGCACCTCCTCGAACTTTTGGAGCCGGGCCTCGAAATCGGCCTGGGGTATCTCGTATATCTTCTGCAGCAGACGCAGGGCCTCGATCACCGCGATGTCCCACCACAGCTGGGTGCGCTGGCCGAACACCACCCCGATCTGCCTGACGTGCTGGTATCTTTTTTTGTAGGGCACCAGCCCCTGGACGCTGATGCTGCCCGAGGTGGGCACCAGGATCCCGGTCAGCATCTTGATGGTGGTGGACTTGCCGGCCCCGTTGGCCCCTATATAGCCCACCATCTCGCCCGGTTCGACGGAGAAGCTGATATGATCAACCGCTTTGACGATCTCGTACTTGCGGTTGACCAGGTCCTTGAAGGATCCCCACAGCCCGCTCCGCCGGCGGAAGGTCCGGAAATTCTTGACCAGTTCATTTACTTCGATGATGGGCATCGGATTACCGAATATTATAAAGGTTATATAGGTTTGAAAGGTTTTAGTCAGGTCATTCCTGCGAAGGCAGGAATCCAAGAATATCCAGATTGCCTCATCTGCCAGAAATAAGGTTATATTAGCTCGGCGATCAAATAGATCAATAACCCCTATTGTCATGACATTCCCGCATCAAGTGCGGGATAAATTCCGGCTGGCATTCAGACCTGGATTCCTGCCTTCGCAGGAATGACGGATCACTGTATTTAACCGCCGTAGTAATAATCGCAATGCCGCGTTTCTGATAAAGCATATTAGTTTATAAAGTCACACCCTCCAGGGGACACCCCTGGCAATCGGGCCTCTGGCGGCATCTCTCCTTGGCCAGCCGGACGATCAGGGCATGATACTCATTGAATAACCCTTGATCCTTCGGCAGATGCGATTCGAAGAACTTTTGCCAGCCGGAATAATCCGATCCTTTTATTTTAATCCCGTGGCGGCCGAAGATCCGCCGGGTATAGGCGTCTATCACGAAGACCGGTTGGTTCAGGGCATAGAGCAGGATTGAATCAACCGTCTCCGGACCCAGGCCTCTGATGGCCAGCAGTTCGTTTCGCAGAACGCTGGTTTCGAACCGAGACATTTTTCTTAAATCGCCGGAAAATCTCTGCAGGACATATTGGCTGAGACCCTTTAAATACGCGGCTTTCTGGTTGTAGAAGCCGGACGGCCTGATGGCCGCGATCAATTTTCGTTTGGAAACGACAGCAATTTTATGCGGGCAGATCAGATCCTTCTTCTTCAAATTCTCTATCGCCCGGGAAACATTTAGCCAATTGGTATTCTGGGTAAGCACCGCGCCGAGCATCACCTCGAAAGGGCTGTCGGCCGGCCACCATTCCTGGGGTCCGTATTCTTTTAAAAGAATTTTATATATTTTTAATAGCTTTTTCCCGTATATCATGTAATTTGTTATTTTAGCACAAGTTACGAATAAGTGTCAATGTTTATATGATTTTTGTTGGATAGCAGGTAAGTCTTCTAAATTGAAGATGATAGCACATATAATTTCAGGTGAAAATAAAAAAAGGCGGGGTTGCCCGCCTTTTAAATATATGGATTCCCCTATTTACCAATAATTTTAACTCCGGCTGAGGTCCCTATCCGGTTGGCCCCGGCTTTTATCATGGCCAGCGCGTCCTCGCCCGTCTTCACCCCGCCGGAGGCTTTCACTCCCAAATCCGGCCCGACTGTTTCCCGCATCAGGGCGATATCGGCAATCGTTGCCCCGCCGCTGGAGAATCCGGTGGAGGTCTTCACGAAATGCGCCCCGGCGCCTTTGGCCAGCAGGCAGGCCTCTATCTTCTGTTCCTGGGTCAGCAGGCAGGTCTCGATGATCACCTTCACGATTTTTCCTCCGGCCGCCCTGACCACTCCGGAAATGTCGTCGAAGACCTCACGGTAACGGCCGGAGCGCAAGGCTCCGATGTTGATCACCATGTCCACCTCGTCGGCCCCCTGCTCAACCGCCTTTCGGGCTTCATCAGACTTCAGGGACGGATCGTCCGCCCCCAGCGGAAAGCCGCACACCGTGCATAATTTGACAGTGCTGCCCTTTAGATTTTCTTTGGCCAACGGCAGCCAATAGGGATTGATGCACACCGAGCAGAATCCGTTCTCAACTGCCTGACTGCAAAGTTCAATGATTGCATTTCGGTCTGCATCCGGCTTGAGCAGGGTATGGTCGATGTAGGCCGCCAGCTCTTTTGGCTCCCGCACTTTTTGCGCCCCGGCGATCTCGTCCTTTACCGATCTCCCGGCGCCGGAGAGAGGCCTCTGGCAATCGGTCTGAACCCCGGAGTTGTTAAGCTTCTGGGCCATCTTTTCGATCAGGTCCTTCATGCTGTTCTCCTTACTCTATCATGCTTTTGCAGGTTATGTTCTCCCCGTCGCTCTCCATTATTACGGCGCCACATAGGTCGGTCCGGTATACGGTTGAGCCGATAGCAGTATAATTTTCCACCGCCTCCCGGGCCGGGTGACCGAAACGGTTGTCCTCTCCCACCGATATCACGGCCAGCTCAGGGCGAATGATCTCCGCCAGTTCCTCCGGATTATTGGGCCGGGCCCCGTGGTGGGGAACTTTAAGCACCCGGCATCTTCCCAGCAGGCCCTTCTGCAGCAGGATATCCTCCAGCTCCGGCCCCATATCCCCGACGAATAGGATATTGGTCCGGCCGTACTGCAGATATAATATCAGCGAAGACTCGTTTCCGTTGGGAGTGAGGTCCTCCCGGGAATAGAGAAAGCCCCGGGCCGGCCAGATCCCGCACAGGGTGTCGTAGCCGGAGACGGCCTGCAGCGGGACATTTCCCGTCCGGGCCTGTTCCAGGGCGCGGTTGAACATCGGCTGGCTACTGGGATGATCGCTGATGACAAGGTTCCTGATGTCCAGATGATCCAGCAGGTAGGACAGGCCGCCGCAGTGGTCGGCGTCGCTGTGGCTGATCACCACATTATCCAGCCGGGTGATCCCCCTGGCCCTTAAGAAAGGCAGGATCACATCCCTCCCGCTGTCGCGGGTCGGAGTGCAAAGTCCGGCGTCTATCAGATATCTTGCTCCGTTGGGCATCTCCACCAAGGCGCAGTCGCCCTGGCCCACATCCAGAAAGGTGACCCTCAGGCCGGCCGGCCGGGCCAGGGCCTGCTGCCACACCAGCACCGCGGCCGCCGCCATGACCACCGAGATGGCCGCCAGACGGGGCTTCCCGGCCCGGCGCCACAGGAACGGCAGCAGGCAGATCCCGGCATACAACGCCAGCTGGGGCCAGCTTACGGTCGGCCAGTTGATGGTCCCCAATTTCAACCGGCTGAAGAACGATACCGATTCCAGCATTATCTTGGAGAACAGATAGGCGCTGGCGGCGATGGGCCAGCTCACCCAGCCCCCCAGAAGATTTAAAAGCACCATCGCCAAGGCCAGGGCCAGGATCAGGCCGGTCAGCGGCACCACCACCAGGTTGGCAACCAGCGAGATCAGCGGGATGCGGTGGAAATACCAGGCCAGCAGCGGTGCGGTGAATATCTGGGCGGCCAGGGACACCGCCAGCGGGGTCAATATCCATTTCCTTGCCAGAGCCGATCCCCAGGTCCGGAAAAGAAGTGATTCGATGGGCCTGGTCAATATCAATATCCCGGCGGTGGCGGCAAAGGACAGCTGGAAGCCGATGTCCCAGGCCGCATCCGGCCAGAAGGCCAGGATCAACAGGCCGGCCAGCCCCAGCATGTTCAGACCGTTCCCCCGGCGCTCGAACAGCCCGCCCAGCAGCACCGCCCCCACCATGATGGAGGAGCGGACGATGGAAGGGCTGGCCCCGGCCAGCAAAGTATAGATAGCTAGCCCGGCCGCCGTCCCCAGGCTGGCTGCCCGTTTGGGCAGCTGCAACAGGCGCAGGATGATGAAAATAATGAAGGCCATCAGCGCCGCATGAAGCCCGGACACCGCCAGCACATGGGCGGTCCCGGTGTCGGAGAAGGCCTCCCGGACCGGCCGGGAGAGGTTGTATCGCTCCCCCAGCAGCAGCCCGGCCAGCAGGGATCCCGGGTCGCCGCCCAGATAGCGCTCGATGGTCACCCGGACATACCGGCGCAGGGGGATGATCAGGCCGGATACCACAATATTGCCCCGCGAATGCGATATGATCCTGTGGCGGCTGGCGGTGAATATCCCGGACACCTCCTGGCGTTCCAGATACCGGCGGTAATCGAACCCTCCGGGATTGCGCCGCTCGGCGGCCTTACGCCAGATCCCCTCCACCGTCAATACATCCCCGTACTCCGGCCGGCTTTCCTCTGGAGAGCCGATATAGGTCATTACTTTCCTATCGGCCGGCTGCCACGATCCTCCGCTGCGCCGGGCGATCGTCCGGGAGACAAACCTCCATCCCCTGTCAGTCCGGCGGGGTTCGGAGATAATTTTTGCCAGCAGGATCTGTTGGCTGCCGTGGGCCCAGTGGGGAGGAACGGTGGAGTGCCTTGTTTGATAACTGGCCAGTCCTGCCGCCAGCAGGGTCAGAGATAGGCCCGGGGCAACCGTTTTGATCCCGAATCTGTGCCCGGCCCAGACAAGCAGCAGCGCTGCCGCAGCCAGCAGCCCTGAAAAAATAAAAGGGATGCGGAAGGCCGAAGCGGCCAGCACCCCTAATAACAAGATTATGAAAATTTTCAGGGCCGGGTATCTGTCCATCTCAAACCATATTAAACGTAGGATATCCTCTGTTTTTCCGGTTTCTTAAGCTTGGAGGGAATGGGCTTGGGCTTGGGGGCTGATTCAGCTTCGGGCTCCGGCGCCGGCTGGTACTGGGGGGCCGGGGCGGCCGGCTGCATGGCCGGTCTGGGCGGAGGCGCAGCCGGGCGTTGGATCTGCGGAGCCTGGGGCATCGGCCTGGCAGCCGGCGGCTGGGGGACCGGGGCGGCCGGCCGGGGCTGGGGAGCCGGAGGCGGGGCCGGTTGA
>C687J26660_1000936_pt1 | contig 7918 bp, 3 predicted proteins | sample RifOxyA3_FD_26660 | JGI IMG/M metagenome (IMG submission 26660)
CCCCAAAACCCCAAAACCCCAAAACCCCTTAAATAAATAAATATTATAAAAAATCAAAAAATCAATTTTTGAAAAATTATAATATTTTTTTTTTACCTAAATTTCCCAGTTCAAAAAATTTAATGGAAGAACAAAAAATCTGATAAAGTCTAAAAATCATATAACTTGATTAATATTGATAATTTATCGAATTTTAATTTTAATTGATATTGGAATATTCCAAAGCAATTGCTATGTAAAAAAATTTTTGAAAAATATTATTTTTGAAGGTTCCATAATCAATTAGCCATTTTTGAAAAATTTTTGATAAAAAGCTAAAAATGACTGATGCGGAAATTGAATTCAAAATGGATGACTAATTAAAAAAAAAATATAAATATAGATAAATCTATTTATTCCAACTTCGGGGTAAAAATATTAAAAAAATTTTCTTCCATGTGGAATGCCAAAAACAAGAAAAATGTCGAAAAATTGAAAAAAATGAAAAAAAGTTAATGTACAAACCGTTAAAAAAATAAAAATTTATAAGGGAAATTTAATGGAGTATTTCCGTAAATTTTTCAGAAAATAGTCTATTTATATATTAATCTTTGGATTTAAGATTAATTGAATTTGCAATTACATTTGTTATTTAAATGTGATTCTTTATCATAAATTTTTAGCTTCTTTTTTCCTTTAAAAATTTTCTAGTTTCGCCATTAAAAAATTTTTTTTTTCAAAAATCATAAAAAAAGTCTTTAGCGCAAATTAATTATGAGAATCTATTTTATATAAAAAAAAATGTTATCACAATCCCTTATTTTTTAGTCCAAGTCCGGGGCAAAAATCGTAAAAAATTTTTGTTCCAAGTGGATAGCCAAAAACACGAAAAAAAAAAAAAATGAAAAATTTTAGTCGTACATTACCGTTAAACGGTCAAAAATTAATGGCTTTTTCCGTAAATTTTTCAGAAAATTGCAATAGCATATATAAATGAATTAGTATAATTTTAATTTTTTATTTTTAAGATTACTTATATAAATATGATGCTTTATGGCTATTTTTGGGCTTTATGTTCCATTTAGTTTTTGACCATTTTTACAATTCTGGAAAATAAAATTTTTCAGAAACATAAAAAAAGTCTGGTGCGGAAATTTATTTTTATATGGATGCAAAAATAAAAAAAAATTGTAATATAATTATCTTTCTTTTAAGTCCAACTCCGGGGCAAAAATCTGAAAAAAATTTTGTTCCAGGTGGATTGCCAAAAAAAACGAAAAAAAAAAAAAAATGAAAAAAAGTTGGTGTACAAAAAAACCTATATATAGGGGGGGTAAAAAAATTTTTATGAAAAAAATTTTTTTTTTAAAATTTTTTTTTAAACCACAGGATGAGTCTAAATTTAAAGTCCTGCATGGTTCTTATAATTTTTTGCCCTCACCAAAAAAATTTTTTTTTGACGTAGTTTACCTTGGCTTTTGGCTTGGTAAATCATAGGCTCCATTAGGATAAAATGCTTGTTGTATGTGTTCATATGTGAAAAAAAAGTCTATCCAAATTTGTATGTCCTGAAGAAATTTTTTCCTTTAGGAATTAATTTCTCAAGTATACAATATAGTTATGATTATATAAAACATAGGTTAAATAATCAATGTTTTAATTTATCATTAACTAATAGGAAGGGAATAAGCAAGATAAAAATAATGCTTAGACAAGAGGCATTAGTAACATTTTTGTAGTAATCTGTTTGATCTTGGCAGTGACATTTCTTAATTTCAAAGATTAATCCATGTATATGCAAGAATAAATAGTATATAGTGAGTCTGTGGATGGTTTATTACATTAGTTATAGGTTATATGATAGATTCAATATGGATAACTGTTGGAAATCAAGAGCTAATACAATGTAAGAATACTCGATATGTAGAGTTGCATTTATTAGATATTAACCGTTGGTGAATCATAATAACTTAGCGAATCTTGATTATTTTCAAGATACATCATTTACGTTTCTATTTTATCAGCTCTCGTAGGTAGTGTATTGGACTACCTAGGCAATAACGAATAACAGGGTATTAGGGTATGATGCTGGAAATTTTGTCTTAAAATACAAAAGGTTCTATGGAGTGCAACAGGAGCGAAAATTTTCCAATCTTAATTCAGGGAGAAAGTGAAAAAACATACTAATCTGAGTGGCGTATGCTACTCCGTTGGAGCGGGCGTTCGTTAAATCAAAACGTGAGCCTATTACAAGGCAAGTCAGGTGCCAGCAGCTGCGGTAATTCCTGCTGTAATAAGGAATATTAAATTTGTTGCTGTTAAAAAGCTCGTAGTTGGATTTCTGGAAATTTTATTTATTGAAATAACCTTTCAATGTTTATAGTTTTCATCCGTCTGTTAACTAATTGAAAATGCAAGTTTTCTTTTAGAGCTCAGATATTTTACTGTGAGAAAATTAGAGTGTTTCAGGCAAGCTTGGCTGGAATAGATTAGCATGGAATAATGGAATCAAATTAAATTCTATGGTTTAAGAGTTTAATTTAGGATTAATAGGAACAATTGGAGATGATAGTATTTAATTATCAGAGGTGAAATTCTTAGATTAATTAAAGACTAACTTATGCGAAAGCATTCATCGAGGATGTTTTCATTAATCAAGAGCTTNAGTTACAGGATTAAATGGAATTAGACACTCCAGTAATTGTAACCATAAAGTATACCGATTTAGGATTGGTAGGATATAAAAGTCTTATCAGCACTATAGAGAAATTAAAATCTTTGGGTTCAGGGGGGAGTATTTTCGCAAGAAGGAAACTTAAAAGAATTGACGGAATAACACCTCAAGTAGTGGATCATGCGGCTTAATTTGACTCAACTCGCGGAACTTTATAAAACCAAGAATTATGAATGATTGTCTGATTAAAGTTCATACTTAATTATAATATGGATTGTGCATGGCCGCTCTAAGTAAGTGATGTGAATTCACTGCTTAATTGCGATAACAATCGAGACGAAATTCTGCTAACTAGTGTAGTAATTTTATTACTTAATACTTCTTAGAGAGACAGAATATGTAAATGTTAGGAAGTTTCTCAATAGCAGGTCCGTTTGCATCCTAATGGTTTTAGCCGCACGCGTAATATACTGACTTCACTTAACAAGCTAATGCTCCGAAAGGCAGCGTTTAACCATCAATTGAAGTCGTGCTTGGGATAGATCTTTGCAATTATAGATCTTGAACGAAGAATTACTTGTAAGCGCAGTTCATCAAACTGTGCTGAATATGAAATTGTTATTTGTACACACCGCCCATCATTGGGAAATATCGTAAATATTTATGAATTTGATGGAATTTAGAGCAATCTGAATGAAATCACGTGAATAAAAATTTATAGATTTCTTAAAAGTTGTAACAAGGTATTTGTAGGGGAACCTGCAGATCGATCAATAATTATATTTATCAACTTGTAACTGAGCATTTTTTGCAACACTGTTGCTTAAAACTAAAATTAAAAATATTAAATAAATATTTATGAAATTAAAAATTTCAACGATGGATATCTTGGGTCTCAAAACGATGAAGAACGCGGCAAAATGCGATAATTTCTTCGATATGCAAGAACTTGGAGAGAAAAGATTTCGAACGCAATCTGTATCATGACCATAAAATCATTGATATGTTTGTTTCAGAGTCTTTTTACTACATAAAAGTAATGATGTACAAGATTTTGTTCTTGTATTAAATAAGATGCTTCCATTTTATTTATTGTATATGCAATCAACTTCGGTTGTGCATTATATTAATAATTAAATGATATAGCATGGATTATCGTTCAAATTTGTATCTGAAACAAGCAAGGCTACCTGCTGAACTTAAACATATTACTAAGCAGAGGAAAAAAAATTAACAAAGATTGCCTTAGTAGCAGCGAGTGAAGAGGCAAAAGCTCAAAGTTTAAATCGGAAGTAGGGAATGCTTTCGAATTGTAAGCTATAGAGTTATAGGAATTAGGAACGATATCATAATTGTCCGGGAATGGAAAGCCATAGAAGGTGAAAGTCCTGTATTTGGGTATTATTCCGAAATTCTGAAAGACTCCAAGAGTCAGGCTGTTTGGGAATGCAGTCTAAAATGGGAGATATCTTCTTCTAAAGCTAAATACTATTGAGATTCCGATAGCAAACAAGTACTGCGAAGGAAAGATGTGAATCACTCTGAAAAGAGAGTAAACAGAATTGAACTCGTTGAATCAATGGATTAACATTCAATTTTACTTATTTTCCTAAGCTTATTTTACATTACCTTTGATTAAAATTTCCGCAAGGGATTTTGAGGAGAAGTGTGTGAAAAAATAGGTGGACGAACTTGAGTAAGCACATAATTAGACATGAGCAAAAAACGAGAAATTTATATAGCAGTAATGCTACAATAAATTTTCAAGTTTTGCCATTCTCTAAGGGGCTTTTTAGCGATTATGTGGAATTGATCTTAATTCTCCCGTCTCGAAACACGGATCTAGGAGTATAACCTTGGTGTGAGTATACTGGTTTTAAAACCAAGATGCAAAACGAAAGTAATACAATGTGCAGCTATAATTAAAAATATTGCCGCAACATTGACCATCCTTGATTTTTAATGAAGGGAATGCGTAAGAACATCAATGTTATGACCCGAAAGATGTGTGAACTTTACTTGAGCCAACCGAAGTTATAAGAAATTGTAATGGAAGGTTTCAGCATTACTGACGCGCAAATCGTTTGCATGACTTGAGTAAAGGGGCGAAAGACTAATCGAACTATCTAGTAGCTGGTTCCTTTTTTCGAAGTTTCCCTCAGGAAAGCAGAGTCAATTACGTATTTTTACTGGGTAAAGCGAATGATTAGAGTATTTAAATTGTTTTACAGTTTAAACTATTCTCAAACTTTAAATTGGTAAGAACAGATTGTTGCTTAATTGAACAATTTGGATGAATACATGACTTTAGTGGTCCATATTTTGGTAATCAGAATTGGAGATGTGGAAAGCACCAAAAGGAAAGATAAAGTGCCAAAAATTCGCTAATCAGAGATTAAAAACTGTAGACCTATTAAAACAGTAAGAAGGTGGCCATAAAAGCTGGAATCCTTTAAAAAGTTGCGTTAATGCTTACTTACCTAATTGGTTTGCGTTGAAAATTGATGGCGCTAAGCGGATTTGACTGAAACTTTCCTATTTATCTAAATAGCTGGATAAGTATGTAGAAAGGCGAGGGTGTAATTTAGAAGCCGAGCAGTGATGCGAGGTTGAATTGCATCTTGTGCAGATCTTGATGTCAGTAGTAATTATTCAAATGAGAACTTTGAAGGCTGAAGTGAAGAAGGTTTTCATGAGAACAGCAATTGGTCATGAGTTAATCGGTCCTAAGTCATTGAGGAAGTTCTTTATTAATGTGAAATTCACAGTGACGAAAGGGATTTAGTTTAATATTACTAAATTGATATGTAGTAAAATTGGCAACAATTATAACCTCAGAAACATCTGTGTTAATTCCTTGAAGAGTTTTCTTTTCTTTTTAACAGAGTTTTGGCCTTGGAATAATGTTACATTGAGAGAAGCTGCTAACGCTCTGGAATAGCTACTTGATTTCGAGTAGTAAGGAATATTAACAAAGATCCTTGAAAATCTGAGCGAAGTATTTACTACATGGAACCCGTACCATAATCCGCATCAGGTCTTCGATGTTAGGAGCATCTAGCCAACAGGAATAAGGAAGATAAGGGAATTCGGCAAATTGGTATGGTAACTTCGGGAAAACATATGCCTCTTGTGGTATTCTTGGATCCGATGTTTCATGAAAATGGAATTTTTTTATTTTGCGATTCGCAAGGAAAGTGAATTAATTTTATGAAGTCGTAGTGAAATTTTCGTCCTTGATTAAATACAAAACAAGAAGTGTTACAAACAAAGTGAGTTCGACTGGTTAACCAAAACACAGCATTATGATGGAGTGAAAACTTGTTGATATAATGTGATTTCTGCCCAGCAATTTGAATGTTAAACGATTGAAATATTCTTAAGCTCAATTTAACGGCGGGAGTAACTATGACTCTCTTAAGGTAGCCAAATGCCTCGTCATCTAATTAGTGACGCGCATGAATGGATTAACGAAACTCGCGACTTGTCCCTATTTTCTCTCCTACGAAAACACTTACACAGGGAACGGGCTGTGACTCATCTGCGGGGAAAGAAGACCCTTTAAAGCTTTACTTTAGAAGATTTTTGTGAAATGACATAATTGATATAGCTAGGAGGGAGAATTTCAACCTTGTAATACCTCTGCAATTATAGTCTTTTTACTAATTCTGTTAAGAAGATACCTTAATTGGTTATAGCACTAAGTTCATTTCGATCTTTTCAGAGAACAGAAATCTTTAGGGAGTTTGTCTGGGGCGGAATAAGATTTAAACGAGAACGATCTTGTCCTTAAGTTAAGCTCAAATAGAATAGAAATCTATTATAGACCAAAAAGGGAAAAGCTTGATTGATTTTGATTTTCAGCATGAATACAAACAAAGAAATTTTGGCTTATCGATCCTTTAACTTTAAAAGCATTAATTTAGAGGTGTCGGAAAAGTTACTTGAGGGATAACTGGCTTGTGGTAGTTGAAAGCCCTTATTGACATTACCGTTTGATCCTTCGATGTCGGCTCTTCTTATCATATTGAAGCAGCATTCAATAAGCGTGTGATTGTTCACCACTAAATAAGGAACGTGAGCTGGGTTCAGACCGTTGCGAGACAGGTTAGTTTTACCCTACAGATGATATGATTTTGCGATTGTAGTTATTATTGGTACGAGAGGAACATTTTAATATGATTAATGGAAAATGGTTTAGTTGAAAAGCTAGTGACCATACACCACATCGTTTAGATAATGACTGAACGCCTCTAAGTCAGAATCTATGCATGAAGCAAAGTTTCATTCAATGATAAACGAAAACAATTAGATTATCGTAATTCCCACAACAGGCATCTTAAGTTATATACAAAATGTAGCTTATAAGCTTGGAAGAAAAATTTCGAATTATTATTGACACAAATCATTTATAGACGATTTAAAACAGATTGGGTATTGTAAGGCTGAAAGAAGGCTTGCCTTCGATCTCCTGAGATTTAGCCCATATCTTTCGATTTGTCCCATCATCCTCTTAATTATATTTGGTGAGGACCTATTTTTTTGGATAGAAAAAAAATTATAAAAAATATAAAATGTTTTTTAAATTTATACAATATGAATTTTAACAAATTAATAGTAACCTTATTGATTTTTAAAGAGTATTTTACATTAAAAAAATTTAAAAAAAAATTCAAGAAAAAAATTTTTTCTTCAGGACAAAGATTTTTTACTTCAGGACTAACATTTTTTTTCTTCAGGACAAAGATTTTTTTTTTCTTCAGGACTAACATTTTTTTTCTTCAGTACAAACATTTTTTTTTCTTCAGGAATAACATTTTTTTTCTTCAATATCAACATTTTTTTTTCACGAGAAAGATTTTTATTTCTTCAGGACAAACATTTTTTTTTCTTCAGGACAAACATTTTTTTTTCTTCAGAACAAAGATTTTTTTTTCTTCAGGACTAACATTTTTTTTATCCAGGACTAACATTTTTTTTTTCTTCAGGACAAAGATTTTTTTCTTCAGGACTACGATTTTTTTTCTTCAGGATAAACATTTTTTTTCTTCAGGACAAACATTTTTTTTTCTTCAGGACAAACATTTTTTTTCTTCGGCAGGACAAACATTTTTTTTCTTCAGGACAATTTTTTTTGAATGTATAATTTTATTTTATGAAATTATTTTATTTTTAATAAAATTTTTATTTTTATTTTTATTTTTATAATTTTTTAAAATAATTTTTATAATTTTTTAAAATTATTTTTATAATTTATTTAATTTA
>C687J26660_1000943_pt1 | contig 7867 bp, 6 predicted proteins | sample RifOxyA3_FD_26660 | JGI IMG/M metagenome (IMG submission 26660)
GGTCCGGCATGACGGCCGGAATGGCAGAGTCGGACGGGACGCCGCCGGGCCTGCCCGGCAGCGGCAAAGCCCCGCCGTCGCGGCCGCGGCCGGTCCATCACGCCGGGCAGGTGCTGTTCAGTCCGTGGCTGGACCTGGTGGGCTTCGACCGCCCCGAGGAGTTAGCGATGCAGGCGCAATGGCTGGGTCAGGTCCTCCAGGGCGCGGTTAACATCGAGCAATCCAAGACCATCTGCCCCGAAGGCCTGGCGTGGTTCACCGGTCCGGTGCTGCCGGGGCTGGATACTCAACGCCGTGAACTGAAGCGCCAGGCGCAGGACCCGGACCGGGCCCTGGCCGTGCTGGCGGCCAACGCGCGGCTGCTGGCGCTCGGGCCCGGGGCCGGGCAGGTGTTCTACTACGACCCGCACACCAAGCAGTACACCGGAGCACTGAAGGTGCTGAAAGGCTGGTGCGGCCGCCGCCACAGCGTCGAAAAAGTCCTGCACGAGGACTTCATCCATACGCAGCATGGCGACCCGTGTTTCGTGCAGCACTTCGACAACTTCTACGACCTGCGCGAACGGGTCTTCATCACCCTGCGGCGGTTCGACCTGCTGTTCCCCGAGCCCCTGCGCCAGGGCCGGGTCTTCGTGCTGGACCGCGGCATTTTCGGCCACGACACCTTCGAACTGTTCAGGGCGCGCCACGACCATCTTCTGACTTGGGAGAAGGGCTATGCGCACGACGGCTGGGACCCCACCCTGCCGGCGACGGTCTTCCTCTTCACCCGCGAACGCAACTGCGCCGGTGACATCCGGGACTGGCGCTTCGAATGCCAGGAGGCACCCTGGCCCAAAGACCCCGAGCTGCGCCGGATCGTCGTGCGGGCGTGGAACCCGAACCGGCGGCAGGTCGAGGTCTCGATCCTCACCACCGCGCCGCACTGCCTGTTGTCAACCCGGGACGCGGTGCGGTTCATGTTCAACCGCTGGCTCCAGGAAAACGACTTCCGTTACCTCGACACTCACTTCGGCATCATGCAGGCAACCAGTTACGACTCGAAGAGCTACGCGGAAATCCAGGGCGAACTGCACGACCGTCCCGTCGAGTGCCGGGAATACCTCCAGACCCGGGACCAACGGTTGGCGCGCGACGCCGCTCTGGCTAAACTCCTCCTGCACCGGGAGAAACTCGCCGACGCCCAGGCCGCCTGCCAGCGCCAACTCCAGCGTCACGCGCGCGCCACCGCAAACGGCGACCGCGCCGCACGCCGTCACCGCCAACTCCGCGACCGGCTCGCGCGCCTGGCCGCCAGCCAGTCCACCGTCGCCACCCAGATCGACCAGGCCAAACAGGAAGTCGCCGCGCTGCAAGCCAAACTCGATACCATGCTGCGCCACCAGTCCCGCCTGGACCAGCTCATCGCCGAGAACTACCGCCGGAGCGATACGCGCGCCAAGGAACTCATGGACGCGCTGAAGATCACCGCGCGCAACGTCTTCCGCCGCGCCCTGGACGTCTTCCGCCCGATCTACAACAACTACCGCGACGACCACGCCGTACTGCGGGCCCTCAGCCGCAGTTCGGGCCTGGTCCGCCGGGAGGGACAGACCGTGGTCGTCGAACTCTGGCTCAAGGGCGCCTTCGAGCCGGCACAGCGCCAACGGTTCGGCAAGTTCCTCCAAACCATGAGCCAGGCTATCGCCACCCACTTCCAAGGCCGCTGCGCCCCCCTGGCGGTGCGACTGCTGGACGGCGCCCCGGAACTGTGAGCCCCGGCGCTAACCCTCGCGCCAGAGCGCCGACCGCCAGTGACGCCAGGGAGCATGCCCGCGGCCCGAACCGTGCCCGTGCGGACTCGCGTCGCCTCGCGCTCCAAGACACGAGTCGGCGGACAGCCTTCTTCCCTTTAGCCGCAGTCTTTCCGCCGGCACAGCTCAACCCCGCGCCATCGCAATGACGTCCGCGCGACCTCAAGTGTGGGCGTTCAACTTGCGCGACACGCGTGCTCACTTCGGTGAGGTCTGGTCACACGGAACTGCTGGCCAACGACGTCGACCAGCTTGCCGTAGTTGCCCAGGAACAGGCCCATGGCCAGCTTGCCCACGGGGATCACCAGGCGCGGCCGCAGCATCTCGAACTCGGCCTCCAGCCACGGCGCGCACTTGGCCGACTCGGCGGCGCTCGGTTCGCGGTCAGAGCCGTTCGACTCCTTGCCCGGGAAGCAGCGGCACACCGCGGCGAAGTAGACCGCGGACCGGACCGCCGCCTCGTCCATGCCGCAGTGGATCGAGAACCAGCCGAACGGGGTCTTGCCGGCTGACCAGGCGAACGGGCGTCCAGCGTCCGGCTCGTGCTCGCCCGGGGCCTGGCCCACGATCATCACGCGGCTGGCCACCGCCGGGCCCGGCACAGGCCGCGAGCGCATGGTCCGGCACCGGCGGCAGCGCCGGAGCCGGGCGACGTGCTTCTCAAGTTGGGCAAGGGTGTCCATGGGCATCTCGCCTCTCTCAGCGGCGGCCCGCCAGTGCCAGAGGCGGCCAACACGGCCGGCGAGGCCATCAACCGCTGCAAGCGCCTGGCCGTGGTGGACGGGATCAACCACCAGCGGCTCGGGGACGAATACTACTACGCCCAGGAACTGTTCGAGACGGAAGAACTCACGGGCCACCTCAAGAACCTGCTCGACGCGGAACATTCAGTCTACGAGCACGTGGTGTGCGATTCCGACACAGAAAAGGCCTTCGCCCAGCAACTGGAAAACAACGCCGCGATCCGCCTGTATGCCAAGCTGTCCGGCTGGTTCACCATCCCACGCCCTGAGGCAGTGACAATCCAGACTGGGCCGTGCTGGTGGAACGCGACGGCGCCGAACGCCTCGACTTCGTCGTCGAGACCAAGAGCGGCCTTTCCGCCGACGATCTCCGGGACAAGGAACGTGCCAAGACCGAATGCGGCAAGGCCCACTTCCAGGCCCTGGCGATTGGCGAAGACCCGCCCAGTACATCGTGGCCCGGAATCTGGACGATGTCCCGGCGACAACTCGACGCCTCTCAAGTGTGGTAGCCCGTGGCACGCCAGTAGTCGTGTCCTGGGCAGAACTGTGGAGCGCAAGAGAGGCAGAAGCTGGGGGCACTGCGCCCGTCGGGCCTGCCGGAACACCAGGGGAACAGCCGGCGGGCCAACAGGGGGGGGCTCGGGGAAGAGAGTTAGCCCTTATGAGTCATCTCATCAAGTGCGTCCGGAGGGACTTCTACTTCGCCAACGTCAGTTTCGAGGATGAGCGCACCTGTGATAGCGTCCCTGCGCAAGCCCAGAAGGACGGCGGCGGTCATTCCCATGATCTCGGACGCCCCGCACGCAGTGCAGCAGAACCTGGGTCCCACGTCCACGACCGCTTCCGAATGACATTTCCGGCAGGAAATGTTGGTCTCTTCAGCCAACGTCTCATAGCCCGACCACCCCCATTCGCAATCCTGGCATTCCGCCGCAATGTTGAACGCAAGAGCGTCGTAACAAGTCCCGCCCGGTTTGGCGTCAACCTTGACCCAGGCCTCGCGCCAAACCGCCACTTTCTCCGAACCGCACTTGCATTTCCAGTCGAAACCCGGATGCGTACGCAACGAGTCGCCCTTCTTGGCCGCCTCGCGGGCCTGCAATACAGCCGATGCATTATGCAAACCCACGAACGCCTTGGCCAAAGCCTGTCTCGGACGCCGGAATCCAAGCTCGATATCGCTTGCCGAGGGCACCCCTTCCTCGAAGGCGCTGCTACACAGGAGTGCTCGGGCTGCCGCCTGCAGTAGGGTCTCTTCACGGCGCTGTCCCAGCGCCGACGCCGCACTGGACAGCGCGCCTTGCCCCATGACGGCGATGGCCATTGCCGGCAGTTCCTTCCCTTGCTTCGCGAAAATATCTACGCTCTCAGCGCCGTGCTTCCGGAGCAGTGCCAAGGCCTCATCGCCCGCCCCAACGAACCAGTCCTGCACTGCCTTTCGCAAGTCTTGGTAGCTTTCGTCCATACAAGCACCGTCCTTCTCTTCTTGCCGACCGCCGCGCAATCCCTTGCCGGCCGACCCGGGGCTTCGCGTGCGCGGATAGTCACGGCCGGCTCCAACGACCATCCATGGCTCTTGGCGTAGCGCTAGCCACCTCCCCAGCCGTCAGCGGCCGCGGCGCTTCTCGGGCCGTCAGGCGCGCTGTGATGCGTTCCCGCCCGGAAACGACCGGCAACCGACCGGCGGCCACCGGAGAGCAATCTCGCGGAGAGCCGTAACTAGCACAAGAGCAACGCCTTTTGTCAGTATGTGCGCTGCGGACGTAAGAGATTTGAAGTCTGCTGCGTCTGCCATTCCGCCACCCGGGCGGGCGCGAGGAAATATCGGTGCCATCGTCATCGAAGTCAACCGCTTGCGAAAGCCGGCGCCGGCCTGCCGTTCTGCCCATGCCGCCCCGTCTCCGGCCCGCAGTGTCGCTCAACCTGCCAGAGACTCATTGCCATCCAGCACCTTGCGACTCCGGCCCAACGGTCCACTTGCCGACAACAGCGCCCACGGACGCCCCACCGAACCCTTGGCCGACGCCCGCGCCCTCTCTGAGGACCGACCCGCGCAACCGGCGCCAACCGGCACGGGAGTCCCGCGCCAAACAAACCGGAGGTGGACCGGAGAACCGCCGTCCGTCAGCCCCCGGAGTCCTGTGGCCTGGGCACTGCCGTGGATCACGGTGGAGCCCGCGGTCTTGCTCCGGGAAGTTGAANCCCGCCCCGGCCGGCGTCGATTCGAGGTGTCGCCAGCCGGACGACGGCGGCAACGAGACCGCAAATGTCCAGCTCGCAGGGGAGGCATTCCTGTGGCCATCGGGGTTGCCTGTCCGCGGTGCCACCAACCCTACTCCGTCGAGGACAACCTCGCCGGGCACAGGGCATGTTGCGAAGCCTGCAAGGCGAAGTTGATCGTCCCGGCCACCGCCGCGGACGCGGTCACGTTGCTCGATGCCGACGTCCCCGACGCCGACATCCCGACCTTGAAGTCCGGCACGGACCATGCCCAGCCACCCGCCGTCGCCCCCACGCTCGACGCCGACATCCAGCGCGGCAGCGTAACCATCACCGCGTTCATGGCGAAGCACGGCATCGAGGGCGGCGTCCGACTGCCCAGCCGCTGCTGGCCGCGGCTTACTCACCCCTTGATGCCGATGATGGCCGGGNGTTTGGCGATCAGCCCCATTGCCCGCCGCAGGAGTGTGGCGCCGGGCTCGGTCCGGTGCCAGGGCGACGCGCCGGACGGGTGCGGCAGCGGCACGACGTCGAACTCGACGCCGGCGTAGGTCGCGCGGAACTGCTGGCCTATCACGTCGACCAGCTTGCCGTAATCATTCAGGAACAAGCCGATGGCCAGCTTGCCCACGGGGATCACCAGCCGCGGCCGCAGCATCCCGAACTCCGCCTCCAGCCACGGCGCGCACGCGGCCGCCTCCGCCGCGCTCGGCTCGCGGTCAGTGCCATTCGACTCCTTGCCCGGGAAGCAGCGGCACACCGCGGCGAAGTAGACCGCGGACCGGACCGCCGCCTCGTCCATGCCGCAAGACGTCGAGAACCAGCCGAACAGGGTCTTGCCCGCGGCCCAGGCGAACGGGCGTTTCGCGTCCGGTTCGTGCTCGCCCGGGGCCTGGCCCACGATCATCACGCGGCTCGCCACCGGCGGCCCGGGCACGGGGCGCGAGCGCATGGTCCGGCACCGCCGGCAGCGCCGGAGCCGGGCGACGTGTTTCTCAAGCTGGGCCTGCGTGCGTGAAGGCACGGCCTTTTCCTTCTCTCTGGCAGACACCGTCGCTCTGCCGTCGCGCCACATCGCACAACGGTGGCTTCAGGCGCGGGGTCAGCATGGCGCGCGAGGGGCGCGTCCCAGCGGGAACGACATGTTAAACTTGAGAACTGTATCCTGCCAAAACCTTCGCGAAGACGCAAGACCCGCACGCCCCTGACATTGCACGGGCGCAGTCACTTCACAGCTTTGTCCCTTCTGGCCTGGATCTGTTCCAGCAATTCTTGGCTGCGCTTCTGGGCTGTTGCGGTTCTTGCGGGCCCCAGTTCCGTGGCGAGTTTGTCGCGTTCTGCCCCAAAACCTGTGCCTGAGGCCGCTGCAAGGTCCAGCCAAGCCAAGCCTTCAACGGGATCTTTGGGGAGACCCCACAAACCTGACTTGCAGCCGAAACCCATAGCGAACTGTGCGGTAGCAAACCCCTGTTCAGCGGCCATTCGGATCCACTGGATGCCCTCGTTCCTCTTGTATGCCACCGTGTAGACCCCGGTCGGTTCGCAGCCCAATTTACTGATAGATACGACCCTGTACTTGGCACCGTTCAATTCGATCGTCTCTCTCTTGCCAAGAATCAGGCCGTGCCCCAAGTCGTACTGCGCCTCCGCATCTCCGTGTTCCGCACGCTGGCGCAATTCTGCAATGATCTTGTCCTCCACGATGACCGACTTGGCGCGCTCGCTGCTTTCGGTGATCTCCAGCTCCGAAAAGCCAGCGGCTCCCAGACCCAACGCCATGATGCCCACCACTGCGCACGTCACCTTCAGGACCTTGTGATGAAGCACGGTCCCGTCAAGGGTCCCGCGCAATCGGGCCACGCCCTTAGCGGCAAACCCCAACAAGAAGGGCAGCATGACTGCCCCAATTCCAAGAGCCGCGCCACGCAATTGGTACTTCAGCCCAAGCTCCCCGTAGGTGATTCTGAGTACGATGGCCACGCACATGAAGATGTCAGCACAGACGAGGAATCCAAGACTCTTCACTGGAAACGATTGCTGCTTCTTTGTTTCACTCATGTTTACCCTCTTTTCCTTGGTCACTTTGTCGTTTTGTGCGCAAACCAGCCGCACACATCCCCGGAATCGGATTGCTCGCGGAAAGCGACGGCCCGCACGGTCCCTGGCGCGGGCGGAAAGCCATCGTCACAGCCGCCGGCCAACATGGGTCGCTTGTCAGCCTTCTCAGCCGAACACCTCGGAAACGACGAGCCAAACGACGCCGATAGTGATGCACTGCGGTCCGATCGCCCAGTAGACCCGAGCCTTCAGCATGTCGGAGAAACTACCCCCTGTTATGATGATATCCGGTTTGATCGCCTTGCGGATCTCGTTCACGATGATTACGGCAACCGACATCACTACAGTGAAGACGATCCAGGCTAGCAACGTCCTGAAGCCGCCGCACGTATACCTGTTGTACTGCGTGAATGGGAAGATCAGCCACGCCACGGCGGCCACCACTGCTGTGAAGCCATCGACGCCAGCCACTCGAATCTTCCTATAGGTCCTGGTGGCGGTGCGGACCCAGGCTGCCTGTTCTTCGCCCTTGCCTACGGAACCCGCGGCAAGGCCCTCCGTGCCGCCCGACACCGGAATGCCCGCATCGCCTTCTCCGGCGGCCGCCGCGGCTATGCCGGCGACGACGAGACTACAGCTCCCGGACGTCGCTTGGTTGCCGGGCGCCGCATTCCCTGTCGCCGGCGCGACCGCCGCAGCAACGGCGGGAAGATCGGACTTACAGTGCTTGCACTTGAGAGCGGCGGCCAGAATCTCCTCCGCGCAGAACGGGCACCTCTTCGTTTCGCTGCTCATCCGCTGATCTCCTTGTTTATCGCTCAAGACACCAGACTCACCGTTTGGCTGCCGGACTGACGCGGCGAGGCTCGCACCGCCGCCGGCCTGGGGCGCGTCGGCTTCGCGTGTGCCTGGAATCTCCTCACCGGCGGGGACACGCCCCTCGCGGGCCGCACTTCGGGCCGCCCTTGCGGTGGCCCGTTCCTTCAACTCCCGGTCAAGCTCCGCGTCCCGGACGGCACGCTGTTCCTTGCGGAGTTCCTGCCGTGCAGC